>Ga0255336_100839_pt1 | contig 33420 bp, 38 predicted proteins | sample MeOH1_35cm_T3_17_FD_189102 | JGI IMG/M metagenome (GOLD analysis project Ga0255336, IMG submission 189102) | Sandy soil microbial communities from University of British Columbia, Vancouver, Canada - MeOH1_35cm_T3_179 | ecosystem: Engineered > Artificial ecosystem > Sand microcosm > Unclassified ...
CCATAGCTTGACGGTGTGATCCCATGACCCCGAGGCCAGCAGCCTACCGTCCGGCGAGAAGGCGACCGCGTTGACCCGGCCTGTATGGCCCTCGAGCGTCTGCTGCACGGCTCCCGTGTCGGCGTCCCATAGCTTGACGGTGTGATCCCATGACCCCGAGGCCAGCAGCCTACCGTCCGGCGAGAAGGCGACCGCGTTGACCCGGCCTGTATGGCCCTCGAGCGTCTGCTGCACGGCTCCCGTGGCGGCGTCCCATAGCTTGACGGTGTGATCCCCTGACCCCGAGGCCAGCAGCCTACCGTCCGGCGAGAAGGCGACCGCGTTGACCCCGTCTGTATGGCCCTCGAGCGTCTGCTGCATGGCAGTCCAAGATGATTCCACTTTTGGTAATCTCCGGATCCAGCGAGGGATCCGGTGCTTGAATGTCTTCCTAATTATACTTGTCTCTGGCGCAAAAACAATCGAAGAGGAATAAAGCTGGAGAGGGGCTTCTTCGACTATCGACCTGTTATGCGTGGCGAACCGGTTCGCATCGTGGATAAATGCTTGTAGTTGAGGACCTTTATTGTCCTCCAGTAGTCAGAATTCTGCACAGGATGGTGTCACGTCAAACTTACTGGAACCATGGAATCCAAAGAGATTAAGGCAAGAACAGCTTCGGAAGTCTTCCCCATAAGGCTAGTGGCCTCGAGCCAGTGTAGGAAGTGCTTCTGCAAGAAGATATGTGCCTGTCCATTGTCTTCAAGCCGAGTTTCGCTCTTTTGAACGTGTTGTACCCAGTATAGACATGCGTATTGAAGCTCCATCGGTAGACGCTGTCGAACGGCTTCCGGCGTGACCTCCTTGGCAAGGGCGCCAGGTGAGTGCAGGTCGCAGATATCTTCTTTGAGCCCCTCAGACATGAGCTTGATGCAGAAATCGGCCAACGCTTGGTGCGCTTTCTTCTCGTCGACCAGAAACCGTGGATCGTTGCACCTATTCTTGTTGAGGAGGAAGTCGCGAAAGGAAGGGTGGTGGAGACGGATAGGTCGAAATTGGTCTTTGGGAACATCCAGGATCGAATGCAAATCATGCAGCGTCTGGCTTGCTTCATGTGTAGGCATCCGAAGTAGTCCTGCAAGCGAGAAGAGAGAAAGCGGGGAATAAAGGATAACAATAGTTCCAAGGATGGTCTTCAGAGCCTCACATAGTTCTGATCTTTCTTGCTCTTCAGAATCTTGACCAATTGAACTCTTCAGGACTGTGAGGTAAATTTGGTCGAGTTGCCTTTCCGGATTTTGGGGGGAATCACTTCCTCCGAGGAGAAGGGCTAGTCGTTTGTCTGCGTATTTGCCTTCACAGACAAAGCGGTAGGCGGTTGCGGCCCAAATAAACAAACCGGCGGCCTTCTGAACCAGGAGTGTTCTGTTCTGTGGTCCAGGCCAATCCGTCGGTAGTCCTCTCTCCTGCCTGATGATCTTGAATTGATGTTCAAAGAACAACGTGATATCACGATCAACGATCTGGGAAGGTATATCATGCAGAACAAAGGCCTGAGAACTCGATACTCGGAGAAAGCCATATCGAGTATGAACTTCAGGTCTGCTCGTCATGAATACCCGAATTTTGACATTTGTTAACGATCGAACTTCGGCAAAGAGCTGTATAATTATCTGAACGTTATCTTGGTCCGCGCATTCGTCCAAGGCGTCAACGACAATGATCAAAAAGGGAGGAAAGTTGTGGTGACGCTTTGAGAGCGGCCGAAGGATAAGGTTGCGCAACCGATGGCGGGCTTGGCTGCGGTCAAGCCTTTGGAGCGGGTTGAGGATGAGACTGTGCCACTGATCGCGCAGCGCCTCGTTGGCGATATTCCTGTCTGCTGCAATGGCTTCGCAGATGTATTTTTTGAGGGACGGTGACTGTTCCGCTAGCTGCCGGGCAAGGCTAGTGAAGAATTTGCCAGCATGGCTAACGTCTCCACCACCTCGTGAGAAAAAGAAGCTTGCTGCAAGGCACTTTTGTTCGTAGTATTCGCGCGCGATCGTACGGGCGATGGTGGACTTTCCCGTCCCGGCTAAGCCATTGAGCCAGAAGATGTTCCTATCATCTTGCCCTCTAGTCCATGCCCTTATCTCGTTCAGTATGGCAACCCGAGTATTCTTGAGGCATAAGTCATCATGCTGCCTCTTGGAGGAGTTGAAGACCGCATCTTCGGCATTAGGTAGAGTGTGGAGGTACCGGTCCTGATCATCCTGCGATATATTGCTAAACCGTGTCAGCACCACGAATCACCATCTCCATTGACATCTTACTTGAAATTGACGTTGCCGTGAATTATTTGGCTCCCCGCTTGGTTCTGAACTGGTCCGTGGTTTGCAAAATTGGTCATGGTCCCAGATCGCCAGCATTCCTTTCGATGATGGAGAGTAAGTCGACTTTATCCTGGGGAACAAGTATCGTGGAGAGCAGGTGCTTTGGACCAAATGTTTCAGCCTCACTGCACGACCCCGCCATTGTTGCTGGCTGTAGCGATGTCACGTGGATGGCCAACCATTTAGCGACCTGGCTCTGCATGACCCTCGGACGCTGATTCTTCAGACCTCATTCTCTCATCGAGAGAATGCTTGCCCGTGAAGTGGGGGTATGAATGACCACAAGGGATGTCAACCTTTGCTCCTGAAGATGGGTACTTCAAAAATCTCACTGCGCCTGTCACCAAGTTGCAAAGACAAAGTCATCAGACTCGACGAAGGTATCAGCATCATCCTGATGAATCAAACCAGATAAGAGAAGGCTAATAGATGAGATGCTGCTTACAGTGGCGTTGTCAGGGTGCCGAGGCCAAGCCCTAGTGAAGACAGTGACGTAGCCTGTGTTTCCAACACGGGAGGTAGATCATCCTCCTTTGACAGACGAGCTGGTTGTGATCTCTGTACAATGCTCTGCGCACAGCATGTAATGACCTTTCAGTGACACACTTCATTGAATAGATCATTAATAGAACAAACCCATAGTTGGGTAGAAAACCCCCAAGGGTTGTATTTAAAGTGGCGGTATTTGAGACTTAGAGCAAATTGATACCGTTAGAGGAAACGGATTGGGATCTGCCGGGTGTAAAATAGGTCCCTCCCACTTTGGAAGCCAGGCATACGGTCCGGACATATTCAGTCTCCTTCTTTATGCTTGCTTGTACAAGGATATGCAAGTGCCAGAAGATTGAGAGCGCTTCGCATAAGCAAATGACAATATTGGATGTTATTGTGTGGTGGAAAGAACGGGAGGAGCAGAAACAGGTCAATTCCTGAAGATCGCACTCCTTGGCACAAGGCTGACACTATTGCGGCGGTGTCAGGCGGTTAACACTTCTCCATTCAGCCAGCAATCTGGGGAGTTGCATGCAAGATTCTAAACTTCCCTCCTCCCGCCTTCCGGGGCGTGAGCGATGATTATATGAATTAGTTTGCCTTTCTGCCCGTCCTCCTAAAACACCGTCCTGGGACCCAATTGTCGCAGGTTCGTCTGCCGAGGTGTCGTCGGTGTGGGCCAGTTGTTGTCGTCATGGCCGGAGAAGTATCAGATCAGGCAGGGTGAGGTTTCTCTGTTTAGCTAGCAATCTGGACTTTATGCTTGACTCCTCGAGCTTTGAGGCGCAGGCCGGGAGCCTATGAATGATTCACATCCTGCCTCTCTCTCCTCAAACGCAGGCCCCATGCTAACTGTCTCAAGTCTGACCCTGTGGCTTTATTGTCGTCATGACATTGTCATGGGAACCCGGTTCCTGACACCATCTGATCGGTACCGGAGGATCCCAGATTCATATACCAGCGCAAGGGATCTTCCATCGGCGACAAAGGTACTTTTAATATAAATGTGTCAGCATAATCTAAAAAAAAAAATCAACGCTCAAAAAGAAATCGACAGCAACAGGATTTGAACCTGTGCGGGCGAACCCAACAGATAAGCTCTGTTTACCCTGTTCCGAAGAAAAGGAGCAATTCGAGTCTGTCGCCTTAACCACTCGGCCATACTGTCAAGACGCATTTCAGAAGAAAATTTAGGGGAAAGATATTATAATATTTGAATAAGTCGGGGGCGCTGCCAGGGGCGTGATCAGTGGAGCTGTGAGCCACTAGCGGAATTTCTGGCCCACTAATTAAAGCAGTCAGGCTGGTTGTGGCTACGCGGCATCACTGACAAAAGCTTCGATCTTGGTGCTGGGTTGAAGTTGATGGCTTTCGTTCGCCTCGGCCAAATCATTTAGATCTATGATATGACTCGACTCTGCCAATAAGCTTGTTATTGTGTGCTTCGCATCCACGAGTCCAGCGCGTCTATTACTGGCGTCCTGGCCTCCCACCGCAGGTACCATGGCAAGCTCGTCGAACACCAACAGTAACTCCCAACCATCCTCGTCGCAGGTAACGGTCGAGCAGCAACAGCACATGAGAGATGCCTACACTTCGTTCAAACACAATACTTCCCTGGCCATGCTCGTTATTGCACCTGTTCTCATTGCGATCCCGCCCCGAAAACTCGACCTGTACACTTTCGCGCTCGGCGGCGCCTTTGTCCTGTCGGCGAATCAGCTCACCAAGGAACGGACTGGGGTCGGTCTCCTGTCGCAGTGGCCGGGTGGCGCCGGTGGCGAACGGTTGACACCCCAGGCGCAGGAGTTTCAGGCGCAGATGCGTGCTCAGAAAGACAGGAAGCGGTTGCTTGACCAAGGAGGGGTGCCAGACGAGGTGAGCCAAAGGACGGCCGGGGGCGGCAGGCCCGTAAACGGGCTGGAGGAGAAGGCCCGGCAATTGTGGATGGGTGGAGAAACGGAAGGGTGGAAGGAAAGAAGATTGAAGGAGGAGCAAGAAAAGCTGGCGCAGGGAGAAGGGTATGGAAGCATGATTTTGGACCAAATCTGGGAGGTGTGGAATTGGGATGAGAAGAAAGGGAAGGAATTGCAGAAGAAGGATATGGAGATTGTGGCGGCGCAGCAGAAGCAGGCGGGAGACGAACAGGCCAGAGGCTGAAGGAAGGAAGTTCTCGAGTCGGGAAAATGGGACCTCGCTGGAGCTATGATCTCTTCAGCCAGGGAGGCCTGCCATCTCAACCTTTGAGGATGGCCTTGTGAAGGTCATCGACTTTGCGGCCGGCCCTCATCAACGACGACAATTCTGGACGACAATTCTGGACGACAATTCTGGACGACGATGCGAGACATCACCGCCGCCACGACCACCGGCAGCGGTCCGGCATCACAGCGACCTTCTCAGCCATGGGGTCAAAGTCTTGACAATCACCTCGGCACTTGAACTTGTGTCTTGGCCCATCCCTCCCGCTCTGCATCGGCGTCAGCTTGGAAATCTCGGACTGTGATCCTTGGCTGAGCAGTTCATGGCGAGTCCCTTGACTCTCGGCTGTTGGGTCTCTTAGCTTCTGGAGTTTGCGCTGCCGCTGTTCGTGGTTAAAAATGGAGAGGCTCCGACGGAGGTGAAAGACCATGAACGGGTTTCGAGTATGGGTCGATGATTGGGGGCCAGATGATGCCGGTGAGGTGTTTATGCCTGGAGTAGATCTTTCGGAGAGGACCAACCTCGGCGAGAAGAGAGATGTGAACTGGGTTTTGAGCTTGTTGCTCATTGGTGTGACGTTTAGCATGTCATCATCTTGGGATTGCCGTCGTGGTCCAACCCGAGTGGCCGAGTTGTCGGATCGAGATCATGGAACTGGAGTAAAACACGACGCAGATAGTGATTGATGGAGGTTTGGAGTGAGTCAAGAACCAGGGTTGTCACCGTGACCTTGCACCCGACTTCATTAAAAATGGAACAATCCCAGTCTTTGATGTCCTAAAAACGTTCATGGGAGACGGGGCAGATTTGGGCTAGACAGTGTGTTCCACCTCACCTTCAGGCTGCTGGTATCGGCTGCCGCAACCTATGCAGGAGAAATCGAGGCTACGGGGCACGGAAGGGGGTGGGAGCTGGCCGACATGATCTGGCATGATCTTGGTTGGTGGCACTAAACCACCTACTCTTCGATCCTCCTGTCCATCCAGACGAGCAGCCAAGAGCCTTGCACGACTAGGGCGATATCATGGCCTTTAAATCCTGCAGGGCACTGTCTCGCTTTATGGCTTGGTCTTTTTCCGCTTCTTGTTCATTACTCCTCCTTGCTTTGGTCTTAGTGCCGCATTTCCAGTCACGTCCGGCTCCGCTCTCGGCCTCTTCTCCTGTTGCTGCTGATTGCCGATCCCAGCGTCCTTGTCGATGGCGGCTGAGGTTTCTGGCGGTTGGTTGAACTTGTGCCTTTTCAACTTCTTCCGATTCGGCTTCGAATCTTCCCGACCCGCCGTCGATGAAGCGTCACTTGCTCTCTTTCGTTTTCTGTCCAACCTCTTTTTTCGTCGTTCTTCCTTTGCTCGATGTCGGGCTTCGACCTCGCGCACAAAGGAATCGCCTTCCTCCGTTGTTTGTCCTACCTCGTTATTCTGCCCAGTGTCCGGCTGATCCCCTAACCGAGCTTTCTTCTGTGAATGTCCCTGCTCCTGAGATGGGACGTTGACGCCGTTCTGGCGCCTTTCGACATCGGAGACCTTTCTCTTCGCCTTGCTGTTGGCTTTGCTCTTCGACTTTGTGGAGCTGGCGGCGGATGAATTCCTCAAGAGCTCTTCCAGAGGGGTTGGATTTGGATCAATGATAAAAAGCGCGTCTGGGTCGGGCTGATTGGGAGGATGTCGCACGGGAATTTGCGCGCTATTCGGAGCAGGGAGACTCTCCCTCCCCTCTGTGGGTTCATGGTTCTCTCGACTTGGATGTGTGAACCCTAGCTAAAGGGATAATTCAGCTCATGTCCTAACATTGGACGGTCATTGTGCGTACAAATGCGGTTTTGGACTCGTTGAATATTCGCATCATTGTTTCTGTCTGGACAAAGCAGGTCTGTATCAGCTCAGATGCAGCGCTCTCATCGCCAGATTTTTTGTGCATGTTGGTTAACAGCTCGAGGTGTTGTTCCAGGATCAACTGGTGCTGCTCGAACAACTATGTCCTTGTCAATACCGCTCCCGCCGGTGGGACACACCCGACTCACCGGTCCCCATGATAATTCATCTGCAGACCCAGCCATTGGCAAAAATGGCCCGGGAGTGCAGTCTTGAGAAGGCGTCGATACCTACGTGCACGAGGTCAGAGTCTTCGACTTGACAAGTACGCCGCTGACGATCCTCGTATCCTCCGAGTTCGTAAGGTAGAGGATCAATCGACGTCGCATTGTGTTGTGTCTGCATGTGGAGGTGAGTGAAGCCGGGTCACCGCCAAGACAAGGACACTGTCATGCCAAGGCTGTTTATTCTTCAGCCCCTCAGGAACATCATCACCTCCCCGTTTCTCTTCCTTGAAAACAGCCATGATGTATGAGGTGGCATATCTTCCTCCAGAGATGCCTCTCTTTGCGCGGTAAGTATGAGAAATGCAGAGTGAATCCAGCTAGCCAAACGCCAATCAGGAAGCGGACTGATTGGACCAGCGAATGCAGACTGTCGTGTGCTTGACAGATATTGGTGAGCCCCTGCTTACTTCCATCCTCTAACCTGTAGCCTTTGATGTCGTGACTTGTCTGCTTTGATACTCCCTATGTGACAATCTGATCAAGCCCAGCTCGCTTCCAGAGGCTGGACGAGGTGGATGGCAGTGGATGATGGGAATGGACGATGAAACACAATTTGAACTCTCTTCATATCTGCAGATTTTCCCATGGTTGGCGCATCAACTACTGTGAGGAGCTTCCATTCTTTCTTTCCATTCTCTGATACCTGACATGCCGACCCTCCCTGGAGGTGATGAGGCACAGCTTGCACCTGTACGCATGCACCATACAGAATAATCTTGCCAGATTACTGACCAGATTCTCGCCAGTTCAACTGCACAATGGTGTCATGGTCGAATGCTGGTGTATCTTTGAAGCCTGCACCTTCCACTTCCAAAGGCACGCTAGCGCTGAAATGACCTGGGTTTGCTCTTGCCTCTATTATGCTTCATGTCTTGCTCTTGCCATTCTGTCGCTTTCTTTTGCTTTTATTCTGCTCTTCTTTCACCAACTTTTTTCTCTCTTCTCCCAACCACTTATTATCTATCACACCCTCGCTCCCCGTCCTTGCCTATACCTTGCTTTCACCTCTGACCCATCTTCATTGCACCTTGGGTGGCTCATTGTGTATTCTCTACCGGCTTCCATAATGTCTGACCAATCCGCCGCCCAAGCTCCAGCCACACCCTTGGACACTGGGTACGCTCCGAAGAGAACGCGGTATGCTGGCGCAGTCCATCACCCTTTCAATAATCAAGGTAAGAGGAGGACACGCAGAACCATATCACTCGACCTTGACCTCAACAGGCGCGATTATCTTGACCCAGAATACTTTGGCCAATATGCGGGACCTCAAATCCGCATTGCCGCCATGGCCTCAGGCCAACAACGACCTGGGCACTACTCATCGACAAAGTTACAACAATCCATTCATGGTCTTGCCAACAGGCCGGGCCATTCCACCACCTGCATGCTCCCGTCAGCATCAGACGTCTGGCCATGACGCCTCTACCCCGGTCTCGTGTCTTCCTCTCGACATGTTCCCGAAGTTGAATGGAAAGACTGGCATGGGATCGGCTGGGTTTCCCAACTATGGCTGGCCTTATGATCTACCATCAAACATCACAACCCTCGACCCGATTCGTCGCGGCTACTGGTCACCAGATGACAAAAACACCTCCTTCATCTTCCCTCCCATCGGCGCTCATGGCCGGCAAGACTATTACCCCCGCTTTCCATATGTCCCCGCTCCATCATCTGCCAGACAGTGCTATATGGCTGGGTCTATTCAACCAATGAAGCGTGCCGATAACAAGTCGTACGAGATGGTCAACCTTGACGAACTCGTCAACCAAAATCCACCTATTCCGAGGGCCGTTCCTGCGTTGTGGACCAATCAAGCAGGGCTCAGCCTCGGCCAATGTCTCCAGAATCCCGAGGGCGTCACAAATGTCTACATTCGAGGATTCATGCCTGAGACTACCGACCACCATCTCGAGTGCTGGGCATCCCGTTTCGGCCAGATTGAATCGTGCAAAGCTATCATTGAGCAAGACACGGGCAAATGCAAGGGGTACGTCGGTCACGCCTCCCCGTACTTCACTGACCGTGGCTCCCAGGTTTGGCTTCGTCATGTTCTGTTCCCTTGCCGCTGCGGAGAACTGCATCCGAGGCTTCTTTCATCTGGGTTTCCAGGCAAGCTTCGCCCAGGTGAGTGGCTCTCAGCGATGCACGCCCAACTGCCTCCTAACCGTTTTAGAAACCTCGCAACTCTCGTCTGAAGGATCTCGAAGACAAGAATTCAACCAACATCTACTGCACAGGGGTGCCCATCGGCTGGAATGAATCTGTGTGTGAATTTCATCGCACACTCTTCCTCTGACTTACTTGAACAAGGACCTGGCGAAGCATTTTTTGCCGTATCATGCCGTCTCCACCAAGATTTGTCGTGGCGTGTCTTCTGGTATGAGCAAGGAAGTGGGCTTTGCTCGGTACATTGATGAATTCATCCACAATGTGCCATGGCTGACTCGCCGCAGGTTCGAAACGCGTGAAGTCGCTGAAGAGGTCATCAAGGAATTCCATGGTATCCTCGCCGAACGTGATGGCGTCAAGCTCTTCCTTCGTTTTGCGGATACAGAAGCACAAAAGAAACTGAAGCAGCAGACTCGGGAGCGTCGTAACTGGCGCAGCCGCGAATACAGATATTCGGTGGAGCACACACCGTCTCCCACATGGATTCAGTCTCCAACGGGAACCAGCCCAGCGGGAACTAGCACCGGCTTCACCCCAGGGACGTCACTCTCTCCTCTGTAAGTCAGCCTTGACGCTTGAAAGACCGCCACCAGCGCTGACAAGAATGAATAGTGAACCGTCAGGTGTCGATCATGCAGTTGGCCAGACCCGCAGCACGACTTGGCCAATGCAAGGTGACCTTCAGTCAATCACCAGCATCACGCCAACCAGGCCCACCTATCGCACCTCGCGTCCATACGTCAAGTTTCCGCCAAACACGGACTTGCCAGTTCCCACAGTCCCAGACAACGGTGATGCGGCGAACAAGACCAAAACACCAAGTTCGAAGAAAGTGGCCATCAAGATCGAACCGGCAAGCGCCGAGGAGGACTGTATTGTCACACCTTAATGCGACCAGCAAACGAGCCACAACATGGCTGCCATCGAAGCCTGGATCCTTTTTGGGGTGCATGCAGTATTCGCCGGGCTGGTACAGCACTCGATTTCCTTTGTTCATCTCACTGGCCCATGGCGGGTTGACCACCAGTCAAATGGTCCTGAAAGCGACGTCAAACAGTGGCCACTTTGTGCACAGCAGTATATCTGTATGGACCGTATATGTGGAAGAAATACGACTAGACGAGCATAAGATGTGCTCACGGAGCAAAAGTCCTCTCCTGTGATAGAAGAGCATAACTCTATGCTGTGTAATCAACACCATGATTTGGAACACCAATTGGCCTCAGTGCTTCATGTCCCTAATTGTGGCGACATGTAATAAAGACGCCCATGGTCCGAGGCTTTCTTGGCAAGGAGTGTGGATGCACAGGACCTCGGCATGTCATGCCCGCCACGATCAGATCAATTTACAACGGAACTCGCTGTCAATCCGTCTGCACGCATCCATCACATGAGCTGCCATTGTACAGCGGCATCTGCATAGAGACCATGATACCAAGGATTGTGCGCGACTGACCCAGGCTGACTGACGAGATGGAGTATTTAAGCGCGATCCAGTCAGACGTCGACACTCTCAAACCCTCGCTGTTCGAGTTGATCTCTGAGCAACAACTGGCCGGTCTTCTCCCACCGTCGTTGCGCTATATCCTCGCCATCACTACGCACAGATATCCACGTTACCTACTTCGCGTGCTGAACAATTTCGACGAAGTCTACGCGCTCCTCAGTCTCCTGGTGGAGAAATACTATCTTCACGCCTTTGGCGGCAGCTTCACGGAGAATTTCTACGGCCTGAAAAGGGAGAAGGTGCTGAGTGTCAAAGGGGGCGAGGTCCTACGAACACAGTTGGCCGTGCCGGATGAAGTGCGAGAAAGGGTCAAACTCCAGGGCGCTGATGTGTGGAAGAATCTGGCTGTCTTGGTGGGGATACCATACTTGAAAAGAAAGCTGGACGAGAGCTATGACATTCACATCGCACCCAGTGCAAGCCTGCTCGTGGGTGGCAGTCTCGGTGGCGGACCTCAATACCTGGATCGTGATGCTCTCCCACCAAACGCAACCGTCAAACAGAAGTTATTCTGGTACTACAAATGGTTCCTCCGCCACGTCTATCCCAGCATCAATGCAGCATACTACTTTAGTATCCTTGCATTCAGTCTCGCATACCTGTTCGATGGAACCAAGTATTCCAGCCCGTTTCTATGGTTGATTGGGACAAGGATCCGGAGAATGGGCGAGGCGGATTATCGGGCTATTGATGCGGCAAACGCGGCCAGCGAGAAGGCCGCGGCCGCGGTGGGACGACCCGGGCAGGGGCTGAGTGGGCTGCTCAGTCCACGAACCGTGTACCCGAGACTGCTGTCGGGCTTGCGCCTCTTGCTCCCGACGAGCATTTTCGCTCTGAAATTCTTGGAGTGGTGGCATGCCAGCGACTTCTCTCGACAACTGACTCGGAAAGCGACCGAGGGACTGGAATTACCGCCTCCTGTGGTATCCGGCATGAGTTTTGCCCAAAAGGTCCCGTCGGGCCAAGATGGGAAGGAGACGTCCGCCGTTCGACCCGCGAAGAGAACGCCGCCAATTTCGAGCACGACTTACCTTCCAATATTCACTGTACCACCACCACCTTCCAGTAACCTGTGTCCGATCTGTCTGCACCCGATCTCCAACCCCGCGGCCTGCCAGACGGGATATGTCTTTGACTACAAATGTATTTTCCAATGGATTGAGGGTACCCATGAGAGACAAGAAGCATTTATGAAGGGGGAGACAGCCAACGAGTGGGCGAATGAGGACGACTCGGACGAAGGATACGAGCCGGAAAAGGATGAGTCTCGCACTCAGCAGCCAAAGAGTCGTGAAGGCGTCTGGGAAAGTGGCAAAGGACGATGCGCTGTCACAGGACGACGAGTTCTAGGCGAGATGAGCGGTTTGCGCCGAATCATGGCATGAGCATGCCCTCAGCTTGCCTCAGTATGGGCATAATCAGCCCTGGGTTCAGTCTGCCGTTTGAGGACTACGAGATCCTGAAAAGCCGCCGAGACCTGCCTGCATTGAAAAGTGATCTTTAAGTGCGGCCTCAACATCCTGCACAAGGCCAGCGGCGGCCACATCTCCACCGCTGCAGCGCCGCCATGTCAAGGGCGATTCCAGACATGGAATGATCATGACTTCGACAACTCTATCCCGAGGAGCAATGACTACGTGGCTACTATTCCGACTACACGTGACAGGACTGATGCAGGACACACATCAACGGCAGTCGGAGGACACTCTACCGAGTATAGTATTCAACGGACCTGAGAAGCGGCGAGCATTTAGCCTGGTTCTTTCAATTCAATACACTTTGGTGCATGCGATGGGAGAATGGCTAATATACCACGACTCATGGTTAGGTAAGGCTCTGCCGGGTCAAGAATGGCATTCTTCCAGGATGATCGTGACGATTTAGATGAACGGAGGCCTCTTAGAACTGGGACCACTCAGACTGGGACCACTCAAATTCTTTCCAGCTGTCGAGGGGGTATTAAGCGGTATTAGGCGGGTAACTGGATAGAGACTCTCGAATACATCTCTTGAAGCATAGAATTAATGGAAGCCTGGATAAGACGGTCGCAGTAGGCCCGGCCATTTGAGGTCACATCGCTAAGATAGTTCACTGCATCACCATCTACTGGTCTATCCGTAGCGGTCACCTCAACCTTCATGCCAGCTTCACCACTCAAACTCGGACACCTAGCGTAACACGGGCTTGGACTGATTGGTTCTCCTGGTTGTCTAAGCTTGTGTGTGTGTCCCCCGATTGTCGTTGTCTGACAATCCTCTCACAATCACGCCTCTTGCATTCGAATTGATCACAAAGCTCTAAGCCAGTCAGTCAGGATCAAACAACTTGGTCTCCAAAATCCACTACCACATGCAAACAAGACAATTCTTCAATCCAAATGCAGTTGAGTGGGTGGAGCAGTTTCCATTCAGTTTGGCCTCAATTTAAGTCGACCGATTCGCTCCTCTTCAATCGTCCAAAACACTTCTTCCACAGCTCGCTCTCCTCGCCGAGGAAGTAGTTCAACTCGACTTGGTGCATGCCAGCTTCTTCGTCGCCACCCATGTGCTCGAGCTGAGAAATGATGTTGCCGAGCCCCAGAGCTTTGCCGACGCTTTGGGTGGTGCCGGCTTCGAGCATGACGTGCACAACGTGGATGTGGAAGTGGTAGTATGTCGGCTGATCTGGTCGGGCACGGGCGGAAGCGCATCAGTCAAGAGTTTCAAGAAGAGGGAGGGCAATGGAGTGGAGAAAGCAGGTTCCGAAGGGGAAACATACAATGCAGGTAGCACTTTAACTCGTCCCTTTCCACGAGCTGGTCTTTGAATATTGAGGTGGCGGCTTCTATGACCTGGTCTCTCACCGCCCGAAGCCACGGTACGTGTTTCTTCCTCAGGTCCCTGACGCTCCAGATATCCCGTCGCTCAACAAGAGCGAGCAGATGCATACCCTCGACGGTCTTCCGGTCCCAATTCAGGTCCGGGAGCATCAGAAAGCCTTCCGGCGTGCCCCAGTTCGAACGTACGATGACGTCTTCCTGCTCGGTACGGCCTTCGAGGATATTGAAGATCCAGTCGAGTCGGCCAGCTTCACGCTGCCGGATAATATACGGCCGGATGTATTGCCCATAGATCTCAGGCGTCTCGGTCACTAGGCGCACGCGCTGTGCTGAGTATTTCCGCACGTGCTGCTCTGTACACGGGTATATCAGGTTGAGTTTCAAGTCTGGGGCTGAGAAGGTTGGATCGCCAGCGGCGGATGCCGGGGATGACGTCGAGTGGTCACGGTCTGCCAGGTACCAGCGGTAGATGTCGTTGGCCCCGAGGTTTGTGGTGTTGGTGATTGATTTGAGAAAGCGAGCAACCACAGTGGGATCGGATGGAAATGCGGCACGTTCGAGCGTGATCAGGGCTGGGTTTGAGGCGATGCTGCCCAAAAGTGATATTCGGCGGCCATTTTGATCTTGAAGCCTGTGTCATTGATGCTGCAGTCTTCCCTTCTCGGGATCAAATTTGGCAATGCACACACCTTGATTGAGAACTCTCTCAAGCTTGAACTGAGGTACCAGAGCTTCGGCCTCAGCTTTGGTCTCTGGTGCTGATGTTGATGACATATTTTTGTCGAGTGCCAAGTGTTGGCCTCTGGCTAGGTTTCAACGGCAGTCTGAATCGGAAGAGTAAACAAGAATGAAAGGTAAATATATAAGTGGACCTTCTGCCGTCTTTCCGCGTGAGCAAGAATGGCAAGTGCTTGCTCTAGCGGTATCTTCAAGGCTCTCGAGTGGTTAGTAGATGGAAATCCACCTTCGGGCAGCCAATATATAACTGTAATCGGAGTCAGTGAGTCAGTGCGTGTCTAGATCGCTCCCACTATTGGGTTAAGGTGGAATAGTAAACCTTGTAATCAACATCAGTACTGTGCGTCGCTTCCGCAAATGGTAAAGCAGACCACAGCCTCGCCAAGGACCGTTTTCAGCCACTAGTACGGGTACAAGAACAGCACAGTAAAAGCGTCATAGAGAGGATCTGACCGTCATCTTGTGGAGACGATCTTGTATCCCAGGAGGCGAAACGTGTCTGAAGCGAGCGTGTCTGACTTGTCTTGATTCGGCACTAGAGTGATTCATACTATGCAAGCGATTTGCACAAATATTACCGAGGCCAGACCGGAGCATTGGGGTTGGAGTCAACTATCGGTAATGGCCATGTCTGTAAGAGACTGGCCTATAACATCCCATGCCACAGAGATCACTTTGGTGCGAGATCTAGTACGAGAGTATTCTGTTTAGCCTGCGATAGCCTGATCCTCTCTTATTGGCCGTCCACTGTCCATTGCCCAAAGACCTGCAAAGCACAGTGATCCGGCTCAGTGCTATGTTGAATGAGTTGATTTGCTGGCGCTGAATGATGCATGACTCGTTCTCGTCGTTATGAAACCACAGGACGATTGTAGGTACGGAAAGACGGCATTGAGCTTCGGAATTAGACCCAAGAGGTGTCGACAGCAACCAAAAGAGAAGAGAGAGGCGAGTGAGATCTCTGGAGAAGATGTGCCGAAGATCTCCCAACCAAAGCGAAAGTGGACCAGGGCCAGGAGAGGGTATACCACTGAGGACCAGACGAGTCCAGATTGAGCAATTGGAAGTCTCCCGTGATCCAATTGTGGTTGGACCGTGAACGATCAGCCATTGCCACGGTTGGGCAGGTTATAACGTTCAATTGAGCGACGGAGGCGGCATTCTGACTGACGCATTCGTCGTTGTGTGAGTTGAACGGTTGCGCCTTGGACGGCAGGATAGGGGTCGACGGAAGGAGTCGGCAGAGAGGAATAGGGTAGTGCTGGATATCCCAAGACGTTCCAATGCGCAGTAGGGTGTAATATCCACTGGCAGACGAGATGTCCTTATGTCGGCTTCTGTTCAGCTTCGTCGCCCAAAGTCCCTTGTGCTGTTTTGGCTGCTGTCCCGTGTATTGCTTCGGCGAATGCTATCCACTCCTGAACACCCTTAACAAAAGTATCGTCGGCCGCAGGGACCTGGTCGTGGCCCCAGACCACAATCTCATCAAAATTGGACATTGCCTCGAGGAGTTTGACCGGTTCGTCGTCAGACTCATCCTCCTCGTCATCCGCTTCATCGTCTTCCTCGTCGACGTTGAAGACGTCTGTCGCCGCCCGACTTTTCATTGGTCGAGGCAGCGTTCTGTCCGTCGATTTTGCGACCAGTCCTCCGGAATCATCAGCGACAGATCAGCGGCGGTGGACACGGTTCGCGCACCCAAATAGCCCGGTGGCAGCTTCAGAACTCTTCCACGTAATCTCCGACCTCGAAAGTAGGACGTCTTCGTGCCGTCTAGACGAAGCCAGTTAGAAGAGAGTATTGAACGCGGAACCGGATTCAAACCATTTTCTGTCGTCAAAGCCCAGTATCGTTTTGTGACTTTGGCAGGACCGTTATGGTGGATGCGGCATGGCAGGATGTTGGCAGTGCAGCGGTCTTTGTTCCTCGGCCACTGGATTGCGAGCATGACAGGCGGGTCTGAAAACTGTGAATAGTCAAGGTAATATGGGCAATGGTTGGCAAGTTGGTGGTCAAGGTGTGGTGGTCCAATGCAGAAACGCGTTATGACGCGTTGGCCATTTTGGGGGCGGGGCAGATTTGCATTCGCCTTTCAGCATTGGACCTCGAGGCTAGCTACGTTCAACATATAGCTATTTAGGATTGCTTAACACGAGTATGATGAATGATGGCCGCCGGAATGAGGCTCCATCTCACTTGAGGCGGCGTGCAGCGCGGTAACCGGGTAGATGCTGTTAACACAAAATGCTAACAATCTCAGCTCCAGATCTGGGGCAGAATTGTGCGGGCAAGAATCATGGCAGTAAGAGAAGATGCCATGGAGTGGGTGAAGATATATGCCTTAAGGACTCTGAAACGATAAATCAGATTTTCGCTCTCTTGCGGCTCCATTTGTTTAAATCATTCCAATTGTCATTGACTGATTATAGGCTTTCTGCCGAATCCACATTTTGTTTTCAACGGAACTTGCTCCATGGAATACCAACGTTCGAGGTGATCATTTCTTCTTTTTCTTCTTTTTCTGTTTGCGTCTCTTCCCAGGGCTGTTGGTTGCGCCGTTGGTCGCATTTTCCGAGGCTGTGGTATGAGTGGGCCAGACTTTAGTGTGCTCACGTTCAAATCCTGCCTTGTCGCGACGGAAAAGAAGCATACAAGCCCTGGCATCTTCTATGCTCGAATGATCACCGATCTGAATCTCCAAACCCAGTAACTCGGACGCCAGGATCTTCAGCTTTGGTGAACCGCCCCCTGCCAGCTTGCGGTGAGGCGGATGACGAGCGGTATCTCTGATATCTTTCTTGGGGTGGCTGAGCAACAATGCCTCCAGGTCATTTCGTACCGAGTGCCCGATCAACACTCGGTCTTGCATGATCTTCGCCACCTCAGTCTGCACCTCTTCGAGTGATCGCGCGTGTCGGATGTTCTTGGGCGTAATGCCGCTGAAGGGGGTACGCCAATCTGTCACGGTCTCGAGTGGCCGGACGTAGGAGTCGTAGACCTGCTCTCCGTTGTAATTGACAATGCTCACGCGAGCAAGCGCCGACTCTTTGTCGGGGTTGGGACCTACGCCAACCATCTCGCAGTCGATGGCAATATATCTACCTATTTCCACGCTGGGAGAACTGTTAGTGCTCAACGCGGTTCGGAAGATCGAGATCAAATCGAGACATGTGGCCACGTACACAGGAGACAGGCCAGCATTGATCTTATCGAATCTTGCACCGTCTGTGAATCTTGGGCGGATACCATTGTCCCGGTTTTCGACTTCTTGGATAGTATGGGGTCCTGTTCGATCGTCGATCGTCTGCATAGTTCTGCCGATACGCTGTCTCTTCCTGGCCTCGTCGATCGGGTGTGCTGAAAGGGTATCATTGACGGGTGCCCGCTTGCGCTTCAAGCCATGCTGCCGTGGTGTGCTGGAGGACGAAGACGAGGGCTTTTCAGCCTTCTTTAGTGTCGCCTGCAATTTTTTCCAGTTTGACGACAGATTGGTGAGGTCCATAGCCATTCGAGGCCGTGGAACCTTTGTTCGCATTCATCGGTGCTTCAGTTTGATCGTTCAATGCATGCAGAGGAAAATCTCATCCGAAGTTCAGCCGGCTGGACAAAAAGGTTATTGCCAAGCACTCCTACTGACCGGCGGCGAGGAGAGAATGGAGACCAGCAAATAAATATCTTGACAACATCACCTTTACCAACCACAAATCAGAAGTGAGGTAAGACAGTTGCTAAAAGTGGGAACCTACCAATCGTGACTGGCAGCGGAAACTGTTTCCAACACGCACTCGACCACAACGAAATGCGGAGCGCTTCTTGGTTCAGACGAGTACAACCACTGCATCTGCGCTGGAAGTCTTAAACTCCATAGTCGGTATCTCTGCCATTAGCTTGGAGACATGTGCCGACCCCCTCCTTAATTTTGCTCTTTTGGTCTCGTCCATCCTCGGGGTCTGAGAGCAAGAATACGCCTCATTGGCGACGAAACATTTCTCGAAGACAGAGTCGGGTAATCACAACTGATTCAGACAGGAAGTGGCATGCCGAGAGGATGGCCCAATATTTGCTCCACCCATAGATGCCTTAAGGGCGATTAGATGACGAGAATCATTCCAAACTCTCTTCTCAGTGCACCATTTTTGATCCATCGATACCTATTGCTTCAGGATACATCCAGACCACGCTCGCTTACCACCTACACCCACCATCTCCAACGAAGGAAAACTGTTTGTGATCTCCTTCGTTTCAAGAAAGACAGTACTGACTTTCTATCGTGTTATAGTGGAATATGTCAGGACACAAACTCATATCTTTCTGGCAGAAGCCAGCATCGAGATCGAGCAGCAAGCCAACTTTGTTCGACTGACACACCCTGCTGCATATGCTCCACTCTGGCCGCCTTTTCCTTGAAGATGCAGGGGGGTAAAAGCATTACTCATCAGCGGCGTCAGCATCGTCAGCAAATATCCAGGTCGGGATCAAAGGGATCTGGCCGTCGTGACCGAGGTCACGTGTATATATGGGACAGACCAGGAGGCAGTTTGGACTTTGCGTAAAATAACACAGAGGTCAATTATATTTGGTACCATCCACCGAGGAATCGGGTGTCGGAGCGCGCTGACAACTTACGCACGCTGAAGTGCGTTCAGAAAGAGCATGAGCGTATGCTCCTTTTGGGCCTGCACTCTTTCCGGCCCTGAGCGGACGCTCCAAGCTTGCAGCAAGCACACCTCCATTCTTCTGACATCTGCCGAGCTTGAAGCGCGAGCATCGGAGGGACATTAAATCGTTTGGTCCTGTCAGTTAACTCTTGGCTAGATTCTGCAACTTTTAGCTTTTCTCTGGTCTTCTCCAGGACCCCTTTTTCTCTCCTCTGCAGCGAGAGCCACAAGTAGACAGTCCTGATGCAGTTGAGGATATGGAGATACCACAGACTTGGACTGGGCATCGCAGCACCGTCACTGACGTGCTCCATCGCCCAGGAAAGGCGTTGTCTCAGTGGACGTCGAGACCGGAGGACGCCATATGTTAGAACTGATGCAGGACGACACCAATGGCTGTTCTTCTGGAGCTGCTCCAGAGCATGCGGCCGTGTTGACGAGAATGGGACCAACTCGGGTTTGTGACTGTAGAGGAACAAAGGATCGGAAGCTGGGCCAGCGATGATCCTGGGTAGAGTCTCGATGTCAAGAACGTGACCGTGCTGCAAGAAGGGTCTTGCTAGACGCTGCTGTTTCAGCCTGGAATGCATATTGCCTTGCGGTGCTCGAAAGGGCTTCTCCCTAGCAGGACGGTGATGGGATGATTGTTTCCGGTCACACATTCCATCCACCATGCCTCGCAACTTCGGCGAATCTCCACAGGCCCGCGTCTCTCGCAGCTTTCTGGACGATACCAATCTCTTCGTGGGAGGCTGGCCGGTTGATGTCCTCGTATCGTTTCTCGCCCGAGTCTTTCGCACCCCTCTTGACCTTGCCGACATGTGCGTCTGGGTGGTACTGCTCCATCACATTGACAAAGACGTCTTTGCCCAAGGAGTTGGCCAGCCAGTTCATAATCTGGACGCCCTCTTGCTCTTTTCCCGGCATGACCAAGTGTCTGACCAAGAGGCCCTTCTTGGCGATGCCATCGGGTGTGAAGCACAAGTCGCCCACCTGTCGATACATTTCTTGGATACTCTCCCTGGCCGTGTCGGCATATCCGTCGGCTTTGAGTAGCCTCTTGCTGGTCTCATCGCTCCACACCTTGAAATCTGGCAAATATATATCGACCAAGCCGTCCATGAGCTTTAAACTCTCGAGACTGTCAAAGGCGCTCGTGTTGTAGACAATGGGGATCTTCAGACCCATGTCTCTGGCACCCAATATCGCCAGAGCCACTTGAGGCACGACGTGCTCCGGGGTGACGAAATTGATGTTGTGCACATTCCCCACCTCTTGCAACTTCATCATCCACTCCGCCAGCTCATCCGGGGTCAGATCAAATCCGATCTTTTGGTGGGCGATGTCATAATTCTGACAAAAGACGCACCGCAGATTGCACCCACTGAAAAACACGGTCCCAGAGCCATTGTGTCCCTGAAGACAAGGTTCTTCGCCGAAATGGGGGGCAATCGTCGAGACCTTGACCGTTTCGGCTCCAATGAGGCAGTGGCCCGTCGTCTGGTACCGGTTCACGTTGCAGAGGCGCGGACAGAGATTGCACGCCTGAAGATGGGCATAGGCGGCAGACCTTTTTCTCGCCGCATCGGCCGATGAAATGAGGTGATAGCGTGGTATATAATCATCCAGGAGGAAAGGAGGCGCGAGATGCAGACTTCGACGGCTTCGGCATACCGCCGCGCCCGCCGAAGAGAGTTGAACGCCGCGTCGCCGTGACAAGGTCGGCCTAGCGAGGAATGATCTGAACATGATGAATCTGAGGAGAGACGAACCTCATTGTAGGTGTCCCTTGGCTCCTCCTGAAGAAGGCACTGCCGGTGCTGCAGAGGGATAATGTGGCCAGAGAATGGGACTGACTGAACCAGAAAGCACCCATCGTGATTGGACACAGCACGTCATTGGCCGGCTAATCTTCGCCTAAACTGGCTGTAAGAACTGGTGGATGAATGGACTCCTTGAACACGTCCTTCCAATACATTCTTCCAACACGTTCACGCCGCGAGGCGAGACTCTACCTGCTCGCCATCTAGAATAGCAGAGATTCGTCAACTCAGGAGAAGCAATGCAGCCCGCCGTGGCGATTCCGATAACTCTCCTCCTGGTCATCCGGGCCTATACGCGCCGCTCGCTGACGCTCCCCGGCATCGTGATGGCCGCCCTCACCGCGACGGTCCATGCCCTGCACCCTTCTCCCGTCCCTTTCACTCTTCTGTGCACATTCTTCGTCCTTGGGACTTTGGCGACCAAAGTCAAGCACGACGTCAAAGCGACGCTGACCCTGTCGAGCAGCGGCAGCTCCGGTGGTGAAGGACCTCGCACCACCACCCAAGTGGTCGCCAACAGCGGCTGTGCCAGCCTACTTATTTTGCTCCACGTGTACCAGTATGGCGTGGCTGGCGGCAACAGGTGCTTCGGCGATCCTTCCGACCGGACCGCGGACGTCCTGCTCGTGGGCGTCATCAGCAACTATGTCTCTGTCGCGGCCGACACGTTGTCCAGCGAACTGGGGATCCTGTCTAAAAAGCGGCCTGTCCTCATCACTTCCCTCAAGCCCGTCCCGCCGGGTACCAATGGTGGTGTCACATTGGCTGGCATCGTCGCCGGGACCGGGGGCAGCGCGGCCATTGCAGCAGCAAGCCTGTTCCTCCTCCCATTCTGTCGGGCCAATGAGACGGCATCTTCACCGTCTCTACCCACCCTCGTCTCTACAGGCTCTGGTTCTGCATGGTCGGCCTTGGATAAATTCGGACTGTTCCTCTTCTTCACCGTCTGGGGCACCCTCGGCTCTCTTCTTGACTCGCTCCTCGGCGCCACGCTCCAAGCGTCCATCATTGACCGGCGCACGGGCAAGATCGTCGAAGGCCCCGGCGGAGTGAAGGTGCTAACGACAAGCTCTTCCACATCAACCCACCGTCCCAGCAGCAGCACTGGCACCAGCACTTCGGACTCGGCCACGACCGGCCAGCCTGGGGGAGGGAGAGAAATCCACAGCAGGATGATCAACAGCGGACACGACATCCTGGACAACAATCAGATTAACTTCCTCATGGCCTCCATCATGAGCGGGGCCGGAATGCTCGCTGCAAGCATAGCATGGCATGGGCCCTGGTAAGTTGTGATAAGACCGTGGAATGAGAAAACTACAGCAAATCTAATAATATTGGTGATATAGACATCGTCCGCGTACTCTAATTTGCGTTTGATTCAATGTCATTGCCTGGGAGTAGTGCCCATTTGCAAAAAGAAAAAGTCCTTCACAATGCTCGTGGGTATCTAAGTATGCCGATTCCGTGTCCAATTTCCGCTTGCTGAGGTAAATGCCGTTCATTACATGGTCCGCTGCCAGCTCCCCTTCAGCCCGATCCCGCGCCCAACAAAATAGCCGGTGGAATGCACTCCCCGTCCCAGGGAATTACAGTAATTATTTAAGTCATCATCATCGACATCAAAGCATGACACGAGGGAGCGAGACCGTCGTGACCATCCAGGCAACAAACTTCAAGAACGGCATGCGCAAGCACGACGATGACAGCGCACGGTTCGGCAGACCCGTGGTTCCGGTCGATGACGGCCCTGCTGCGCTGGATTTTGATCCCGTCTTCGCTGTTATGGTGTGCACCGTGGTAGGTGGGATTGTGGTGGTTGCAAGGCCGATGCCGTTGGGGCCCAAGGAGACGGTTTGACTGCCAATCACCGTCGTCAACTGAGGCGCGTTCGAGCCGATACGATACGTGGTGCCGCTGATGATGGCCTCGCTGCCGTCCACGGAAAGAATCAAGCCGTCAGCGGTCAGGACGACGAAGGGGGCGTCAGTGATGGCACCGGCCGGGACCGTGGTGACAGGCAAGACCACACCATTTGGACCCAGCAAGACCGTGGCGGCCCCGACCACCACGCTCGTCTCCGGCGCGCCAGGACCGATTCTGATGGTCGTGCCGGAAATGATGACGGCGGTGGAACCCACGGTCAGAGGGATGCCGTCTACGGTCACGACCTTCGCCGAGGGCGCGATCGTCGTCGCTAATTGATCTGGATTCAACGTCGAGATCGTGTAGGTTGTGCCTGGCGCCACGACTTGAGAGGGCTGAACGATGAATGAGACGCCGCTGACGACAATCGTGGTCGAGGTCGGGATGGACAGCACCGCTCCTCCAATGATTATGCTTGACGCAAAAACTGTGACTGGAACTTGATCAATGATCGTGGTCGCCGGTACAGCTCCCCCGAAACTGGATGCTCCCGACGCCGGGAGGAAAGGAGAGTTAATAATAGATGCGATGATGTTGCCCAATCCTCTCGTTGTGGCCGGTGGAACGACTAACCCACCAGCATCTGTAGACGCTGGACCATTTCCAGCGGGCGACGGGGTGGGATTTGCTCCCGGGTTGTCGGGCGTCGGTGATGGTGGACCAGATCCTCCTCCTCCGTTGTTCCCTGTTTGAGAAGCACTCGATGCGGTCTTGCTCGATCCTTGCGGTATACTGGCGGCGCCTCCATCTGCACCGCCATTATTCGCCGACGTGGGCGGGCCTGGAGGCGGTGGACTCGGGGTGGTCGGTGTCTGACTCGGTATGTTGAAGTTCACGTCAGGCGACGTTGTCGGTGGTACGACAACGGGGACGGGGGTCTTCTTGGTCACAATCACCGTACTGGTGTAGGGAGCGCTGGAATAGAGGGAAGCGGTGGCTGATGCCTCGGACAGTGAAACTGGGGTTGCTGCTTCTGAGATTGACTGGCTCGCTCCGGCTGGAGCCAACGGTGCAGGAAGAGGAGCGAAACTGAGTATCTCTGGTGTTGCTAAAGGTATGAGAGGCCTCACTGAAACAGAAGGAGTCGACACAAAGGACTCGGGAGCTGCTGATGTACTGGACTCGACCGTCAACAGAGCAGGGCCGAAGGAGGCGGCCAATGGTACTATGGTCGCTTCGCAGGCCGGTAATGGGGTAATGAAGGTGGGTTCTTCGGTGATAGATGCATTGCTGGCCGTCAATGTGACATTGTAGCCCTCGGTAACCGTCACATATACGGTAGGAGGGGCGGAGCCATAATAAGTCACCGCTCCGGTGCAGGTTTCGGTGGAGTTGCTGACGTTGGTTGGAAAGAATGGAGGAAGTATTGGGATTGATGTGTCTATTGTGGTGCCGCTGGGAAAAGCCGGTAAGGTCGTTGAACTCGTAACTGAACTCGTAACAGTTGAGCTCGTGGCAATCGATGTGTTGGCAAAGATGCCATCTCTTCGCAACTGTCTCAAATATGATCCCCTCCAGTCCGTTTGTGTCGGTGCTGCCAGATTCAAAGCGAATGGCCAAAGGGCATGCATCTTAGTACCAACTCTGTCCAGTGGCGGTCGACGATATCGAGCGGGGATGGTACATGGAGCGAAGGACGAAGCGAGTGACTGTGTAAACGAGCAAGTACTGTGCCAGAAGCCTCAAATACTCATCGCGACACCAGGAGGCAGCATTCCAAGCGGAAGAGAAAGGGCCCGCCGAGAGAGAACCTGCTGAGTGCGTGCGCTGAGAGAGACGGTGGAATCAGATGTCTGGCTGAAGGACAGTGAACGTTTCGAACGAAGGTGGCCGATGCAAGACGCAGGAACAGTCACGAGAACACAATAATACAGACACGGTCCGTCCACTTGAAGGAACCAGCGCCCTGTGCCCCGTGTCTGGCAGGCCTCGCTGAGCTGTTGCGATGTGCGCCAGCACTTGAGAACGACCAGGAGCAGCAAAAGCCAGCATTGGCGGCGGAGGCGGAAGTTTGGGCCAAGGCTGGCGGACCCGCGTCGAGCTAGAAGGAGGGCTGGATGACGCACTTGATGAACCTTAGCCAGCCAGTGAGCGACAGCCAACAATGTTGTGGACAGGAGGCCGGGTGTGCGGGCGGTGAGCAGTGCCAGGGTCAGGACCAGGGGATGGCCCAAGGATGATAACCCGTTGGTGAGCAGCAGCGGATGTCCAATACATGGGGCCGGGGGAGCTGTGTGCTATGGCTCGTCTTCCTCACCCCTGTCTGGGGATGCTGGCGGCCACCGCCCGGCCTGGCCCGCTCTTTTATTTCACAGGAATCCATCAGGGCCAGTTTAACCCGAGTGATCCATGTGGCGAATTGCCTGCCCCCTCGATTTTTTCAGAGACACCTGCTGGGCCAGTGCTGGCGACGCTAAAGTCGTGAGCAATTTAGCTCCTGTCTGCTGCTGCGCGTTGGCCCCAGAATCTAACCGGTCAGGATCAGCCAGTCTGAGGGCGGCGAGAGGTTGCGGCATTCCCGGGCTGAGACAATCCCATGTCGATCCAACGTCCTGGCGTGGTCAGCGTGCGGGCTCGCCAGGGGCACACCCACTGCTTTGCTGGCTCTGCCTTGCGCTATCACGCCTATCTGAGCTGTTCGTTGGTTGAGGCGAGGAGATTGACACCCTTGGCACTCTCTGAGCTGCGATACCGTTTTGAGCCCTGTAAAATAGCTCCCGATGTGCCGGTCAATGCATTTCCTCGGGTTTTCCGCTGACTGACAGCCCTGCAATTGCTGCCTTGAAGGAGAAGCCCGTTCCGGCGAGTTAGCAGCAGCAGAAGCTGTAATGGTCGCGTTATGCTTCTCTTCCCGTTGTCTCGCCTGAGATCCTCGTACTGCATGGCATGGTCGGGAGTGTCCGCGTAGGGAAATGAGACCGCTCCATGTCACGTAGGAACAGGGAGCCCAACGCAGGATCGTGACATTATCAACGTGTATCCATTTGGGGTCGTCGAAGGGGACGCAATCGTAGATGATTCATCATCGTTATCATCCACACCGCCAGGCTTCTCTCGTCTCGATATCATTCTTCCTTTTTGTACCATCGTGTTCGTCTCTCCAAGGGCCCGATGGTTAGCGAGGGTGTGATGGGTCCAAGGATTGCTAAATTTCGGGTCATTGTCATGCAGCTCGTATTCTCGGTCAGTCTCGATTTGCGGCCACACCTGGGGTCATTCCGACCTGGCCTATGAGATTCTGGCAGTGGATGATCGGCTCGAGTGGCGATTAACAATCCACACTCGATGCCACCTGACTCAAAACAAACCTTGAAGGTCAACGTCTCCACGATGGTAGACGAGACTAAAAGACCGAGGCAGTGGTCAGCCTGACACCACACATACCTGCAGGCATTGGGTGCGGCAAGACCCACCATGGGTTGTCCAGGAGGATATGCTTCTGCATGCCAATAATAAGTCTGAAGAAAGGGCATAAGAGCATGTTCGACCAGCCAGCCGTGAAGCTTTGGTTGGCCACCTCCATCCTCGTTCCTGCCAGAGGAGTTGTCGCGTGTGCTGGTGGCATTGCATGCCATCGTAACAACCCATTATGATAAGCGCACCAACTTCTCTCGCAGTCGTCCTAGAAATCCGACATGGGTTGCAAAAATAGCTGGGTTCCGGGTCGTGCCTAGGGTGTTGGTCTATGGCGTCCAGAATCTGGGGCGGAGTCTCAACTGACTACTGCAGTAGCTGCAGTGTGAGCCGAGGCTAAGACGCAGACCCTTGACTTCAGATCCTTGGCTCTCAGGTCCTAACTCTCAGGTCCCAACTCTCAGGCCCCAACTCTCAGGTCCCTGCCAGCGCCGCGTCAACTCGTCCTCTGTACACCGCTGCCGGCCAGACTCTGAAATCAGCCGTCGTTCTCTCGTTGGATTGTCGCTGTCACCTCATTGAACAGCCTCAAAGAGGCCGGTACACTCGTTAAATTTTGCAAGCCGTTTGACCGTCTAACCCCTCCACCGAATCGGTGCCCCGTCCGGCGGGCGCGCTGCGACGCGATTCCTACGGATGGCATTCGTCCTCAGCTGAAGCGCAGTGCATCATGATGCCTTGTCTGGGCACAAATACCTATCGAAGGAACGCTCGCGTCGAGATTGCGCGCCTGGTCGTCGCGGTCGTGATTCTCTTTCAGCGATGTCTTGCCGCAGATCCCCAGCCCATCTCGGTCGCGACAACGACGGATTTTTTTGGCTACGATGGACAGTGGTCGGCCGTGACCATCAGAGTGGGAACGCCTGAGCAATGGCTGTCAGCATTCCCCAGTACGCTCAGTCAGGAAACATGGGTCATTGGCCCTGACGGATGTGACGGGACGGACATCTGCCAGCAGAAACGGGGAGGCCTGTTCTTTGCCAACGAGTCGTCGTCCTTTGTGAGCCGTGGCTTCTATGAGCTCGGCTTCGATACCCAACTCGGCGGAACCGGTGACGGTGACTATGGCTTGGACACTTTGGCTCTCGACGATGCCGTGTCGGCCCCGGATCAGATTGTTGCTATCATCAACTCGACCGAATACTGGCTGGGACAGTTTGGCCTAGGAGTGCAACAAACCCGCTTCAACGGGACTCAAGACTATCTTCCGTTTTTATCGAGTCTCGTTCAAAATGAGAGTTTGATTCCCAGTCACAGTTATGGATACACCGCGGGAGCCTATTATCGTAAGTGCGGCTGGCTTCGTGCTGGATACCGGACCTTGGCCTTGACACGCGACAGGTTTAAAAACGGTTCCCGCGTCCTTGACTCTGGGAGGCGTCGACGCCAATCGTTATACGCCCAACAATATGACCTTCACCCTGGGCCCGGGGTATGCGCCCGTGCTGGCCATCAACTCGATCTCGGTCTCTTCGGCCGATTCCGATGAGCTGTCCATGCCGGGGAACTGGAACACCAATCCGTCATCTTTACTGAACGCCAGTCAAGCCGATCTCTTCACCATCGACTCGTCGACGCCCTTCCTGTGGCTCCCAGAACCCGTCTGTGACGCGTTGGCGACGGCGCTCAATCTGACCTACAACGAAACCCTGCAGCTCTACGTCTTCTCGAACGACACCTCGCCAGAACTGCTGACCTCGTGGAATCTGACATTCACCTTCAGCTTGAGCAATTTGCCTGGCTCCAGCGACAACATCGAGCTGACGATACCGTATGATGCTTTCAACCTGCAACTGTCCTACCCATTCCCTCACCTGGATGCCAACTTTTCTTCTCCCCCGACAAATTATTTTCCTGTTCGGAGAGCGGCCAATACTACGCAATACACCATTGGGCGCGCCTTTCTCCAGGAAACGTACCTCACGGTCGATTATGAAAGAAACAGCTTTTATCTTTCGCAAGCTGTCTTCTCACCAGAAGCCCTCGGCAACGTCAATCTTCTCGCCATTACACGTCCTGCGGACAGCACTTGGCCGGGGTCAGTCACAGCGAGTCGTCACGATGGCCTGTCCACCGGTGCGAAAGCGGGCGTTGGTGTCGGAGCAGCGGCGGGAGCCGTTGTCGCCGTGCTTTGCCTCTTGCTATTCTATGTCAGAAGGCGACGTGCCCTGAACGGCGGCGACGACGGCAGCAAATCTGCCCAGGAGAAAAGCATCAGGCGGAGATTTTTCGGCAGATTGCACAGACTCCCCGGATTAGGGCCGTCAGTGTCAGAGTTACTGGGTGACAAACGCCAGCCGACGGAAGTGCCAGCAGGCGCTTCACACACTCGTTTTGAGCTCTCAGGCAGCACGCCAGTGGAAATGCCTGCCGAAGACGTCTCTCCGACCTTTTTGGCCAGCCGGGACAGTCGCGGACAACGGGCCTCGGCTACCATCAGAAATGACCCTCGGCGACCAGTTGAGCTCGCACACCGTGGCTCCATGACAAAGGAAGACAGTGGCGAGGTCAGTGAGCGGTCCAGCTCGCCGGTCCCGCCTTATTCACCTGCAGAGATCAACCCTCGCTTTAGCAGCAGCATCAGCCCATACAGTACGAGGTATAGTCCCGGATTGGGCACCGGCTCGTCAGGAGAGCAGGGGATCAGTCCTGTCGGGCCCGGCTCCGGGGGCGACTCCCACCGCTCCAGCGGGAACAGTCGGAGCCTGTCAAGCCCAATTTCGCCAGAAATCCAGTCTCCGAGGCCGTATGGAGGCCGTCGTCCAAACGAGCGTCAAATGTCTGGTGGCGTTGATGCTGCGGCCCTCCTGGTGCCAGAGTCGCACGGCCGGACACCGTCACGATCCCTCAGCAGAAGCAGCCGGTTCGTGGAAGAAGGCCTCAGTGATGTGGTGGAGGAACAACACATGACCGAGTCATCAAGAAGTCCCCCGACACAGAGCGGAAGGTTTAGTTGGGAAGAGTAAGACCTCACCAAGAGAAGACTCGGTTTGGCTTGCAAATGTATACAGATGTATCACGACTGAATGACCGGGGTCTAATGACGCTCTTGTATGCCCTTGATGGGAGGGGGTATTTATGATTGTTCTATGGAACGAATCTGACGCGTCTATAACTTGTGGAAAGTATAAATAATGATCATCCTTGTTCTTGCCATGCTTTGTCCCCACCGAATTCTTTCCTCGCTCGCCGCGCCTTGTGAGTTGGGAGTGAGCGAGGCTGAATGCCAAGCCCCGTATGCGCGCCAGCATCTACTGCAGGTGCCGTCTGCAGACGAAAGAGAACACCTTCAGTCGACCATGGCGCTGGTCTGGGCAACTGACCGGTGTAGATGACGGGTCGTCATGGCATTGACAAGCTGGAAGGCATTTCCCTTCTTCACCGTTTCGCAAATACCGGTGCCGGCCGATGATGACGGGTCGTACGTTTTTGATGTATTCGTCCTTTCGCCCATCTGGTGGCCACCTTCTGACGATGGACAGAATGAAGTCACCTCATTGACGACCGGCTCAGAGTCCATTTTCCTCGGCACATCCCAGGGCTCAGTGCGCATCCTCTCCCGCTCGTTCAAAGTGGTCCGGTCTTTTCCCGTTGCCGATCGGCCAGGCGCGTCCGTGACCCATGTCAAGCAAATTCCAGGCACGGCATATCTGGTCACCATCTCGGAGGATCTGTCGACGGAGCCATCGCTGAAAGTGTGGGCACTGGACAAGATGGAGAAGAAGACGGGAGCGCCAAGGTGTCTCTGTACGACCACCGTTCAAAATGGCAGGAGGCAGTTTCCCGTATGCGCTCGAGGAGGTGTCGCCTTCCCAGGATGGTGCTAAAGGTTCAACAGGTATCGGCCGTTGTGGTTCTGGACGACTTGAGCCAGGTCGCCGTCGGCTTTGCCAACGGTTCTGTCACCGTCATCCGAGGCGACTTCATCCATGACCGTGGTACCAAGCAGAGAACTGTTTTTGAATCAGAAGATCCCGTCACGGGTCTGGAGGTCCGACAGGGAAACACGAAAGTGCTCTATATTGCGACTACGGCGCGGATCTGTAGCCTCATCATCTCTGGCAAGGGTCAAGGCCAGCCGGTGCGGACCGTCGACAATCGTGGTTGCGGCGTCGGCTGCATGACCCAGGATCCTGAGAGCGGAGATATTGTGATTGCCCGAGAGGACGCGGTCTATTACTATGGCCCGCATGGAAGAGGACCGAGTTACGCATTTGAAGGGCCGAAGAAAATCGTGAGAATGTACCGAGAATATGTCGGTCTGGTATGCCCACCTCGGGTGGCGCAAGTGTCCACGTCCAAAACGTTCCGAAGACTCGGCGACGAGGTGGACGAACTCTTCAGCACCTCTTCATTCACCCTCCTGGACACGGACTTGAAGTACATCGCGCATACCGAGTCCTTGACCTCCCAGGTCAGGGACGTGTTTGTCGAATGGAATGAGCTCTTTCTTCTGACCGTGGAGGGCAAGGTGTGTGGGTGAACGACCTCGGATTGTCACGTTGACTAACTGGATTGTGATTAGTTGTACCGGTATCAAGAAAAGAGCCTGGCACAAAAACTCGAGATCTTGTATCAGCGTAATCTCTATCTCTATGCCATCAATCTCGCCCAGAAGGCGGGCGCCGACAAACTGCAGCAGAACATCATCTTCCGAAAGTATGGCGACTATCTGTACCAGAAGGGCGACTATGATACCGCCATGCAGCAATACCTGCGCGCCATTGACAACACCGAACCCTCTCAAGTCATCCGGAGGTTTTTGGATACCCAACGAATCCACAATCTGATCGACTATCTGGAAGAGCTGCACGAGCACGACAAGGCCACGGCCGATCATACCACGCTCTTGTTGAACTGCTACGCCAAACTCAAGGACACGGGAAAACTGGACGCGTTCATCCGCGCGCCGGGACTGCTGAAATTTGACCTGGAAACGGCGATTACCATGTGCCGGCAGGGCGGATACTATGAACAGGCCGCCTACCTCGCGACAAAACATGGTGAGAATGAATTGGTCATCGATATCCTCGTCGAGGACTCGAAAAAGTACGCCGAGGCTTTGCAGTACATTTGGCGCCTCCCGCCGGCGTCCGCGTATCCGGTGCTCATGAAGTATGCCCGGAGCCTGATCGAGCACTGTCCTCAGGAGACCACCAAGCTGTTTATTGACTACTACACCGGCCAATACGCGCCCAAGAAGGACGTCCCCGCCGTGGCGGAAGTTCAAGCCCAGACCGGAGGTGGAATTGTCCAGAATCTGTCGGCTCTATGGACACTCCCCTTTATGAACCGGTCGTCTGCGGCTCCCAGTCCCCCATCCGGTGAGGGAGCGCCCGTTCTGGTCGACCATCAGCCGTCAGCAGAGGATGGAGACCACGCGGCGCCGGCGTACACGGTCCCCCGTCCACGAACGGCCTTCTCGGCATTCCTGGCAGACCCCGCAGAGTTCATTGTTTTTCTCGAAGCACTGATCGGGCAGGAAAATCTGTCCCCACAGGATCGGTCCGAGGTGTCGACGACGCTGTTTGAGATGTACCTGGACGCGGCCAACCGCGCCAGCAACCATGCGGAAAAGGAGCAATGGCAGCTGAAGGCGACGAGCTTGATCGCCGAACAGCGCCACACCGCCTCAGAAAGCGATGCGCCCATTGACACGTCAAACGTCCTTCTTTTGTCTTCCCTTTCCAAGTTTCCCACGGGGACGACGCTGGTGCGTGAAAAGGCCAGCCTGTATCCTGACATCTTCCGCTCCTTCACCTCGGCCAAAGATACGTCGGGGGCGATTTCGGCGCTGAGAAAGTACGGCCCGCAGGATCTGTCCCTCTATCCTCTGGCATTGGCATATTTTTCCTCGTCCGCGTTGGTGCTCGCCGAACCCGGCGTCCGGGAAGAGCTCCAGACGGTCCTGCGCAAGATTGACCAAGAGCGTCTGATGGCACCGTTGCAGGTCGTCAAGGTGCTCTCGCAAGGAGGCGCCGTGACCATGGGCATGGTCAAGAACTATCTGGCCGACAACATCGCCCGCGAACGAAAGGAGATTCTGGCCAATCGCCGGCTGATCGATTCATACCGCACCGAAACGGCAGCCAAACGGACCGAGCTCGACGACTTGGGATCGAAACCGGTGGTGTTTCAAGCGCGGCGATGCTCTTCGTGCAGCAGGAACTTGACCTTGCCGACCGTCCACTTTATGTGCAAGCACTCGTTCCATCAGGAATGTCTGAACAAGCCGGGCATCGGCACGGATGAGGACGACCAAGGGGAATGTCCGCTCTGCAAACCGGGTAATGACACGATCAAGGCCATCCGACGCCAACAAGTGGAGAGCATGGACCAGCATGACCTGTTCAAGGCCGCCCTCGCCAGAAGCAGCGACCGATTTGGCACCGTCAGCGAGTTCTTCGGACGAGGCGTCATGGGCAGTGTGCCGGTGGGAGAATGATCCGGTAATCCCAGCAGGAGCAGCAACAACAGCCGCCGCCGCCGCCGCGGCTGCGGTATTTTCTCGCTCGTCATCAGCCGTGTGACGCAGAATCCGAGTCACGTCGCAGCGGGGGCGCTACCTCTGCTCGTCCATAAGTATACAGATCGGCGGGAATAGCGCAGTGTGGTGTTGCACTTCTGTGCGATGGTCAAACCCTTGTCTCAGACCCGTCTTCAGCCGCACTTTGCCTGCGAGACACGAGACCCTCCCTCAGCACGGCCAGCGTTGTGGCTTGTCGGATCAGCCGCATCCCGGTTCAGGTTCTATTTGTAGGGCTGGCAGATGTCGCTAAACTCGTTAGCGGAGCAGCGCGAAGGGCCAGCTAGCGGGGAGAGGGGGGTGCACAGTGCCGCCCTGGTAGATGACCAGGATGATAGGAGTACGACTTGGTCATCCCCGTGTCTGCCGATGGCGGGCCAGCTGAAGAGCGATAGATCTTGGAGGAGGTGATATGTTGACAACACATACAGGAAGTTGGACAAGGCGTCCCTCGATCAGTGCCACCAGCATCACCACTCAGGACCACCTGGTGACTTGTGACTCGCGACTCGCGAGCAGCAGCACCTGCAGGCATGAGTGCCCTAGAGCCTTAGTGAGAGAGTTTGCTTGATTAAACCTTCCCCGCCCAGTCGGCGCTCGTCTGGTTTTGTCATGGCTGTTGAGCATGCGCCTCGCTGGATGCAGCGGTCAGAGTCAATCTCACAGGCTCAGGCCCAGACTCTGATACTGGA
>Ga0255336_100840_pt1 | contig 33383 bp, 22 predicted proteins | sample MeOH1_35cm_T3_17_FD_189102 | JGI IMG/M metagenome (GOLD analysis project Ga0255336, IMG submission 189102) | Sandy soil microbial communities from University of British Columbia, Vancouver, Canada - MeOH1_35cm_T3_179 | ecosystem: Engineered > Artificial ecosystem > Sand microcosm > Unclassified ...
CGACGGCGTGGTATGCATGGATATCACCGTGGCTTCTCGGAGAAACAGACAATCCCAGACAACTGGTGCCTCTGGGAGATCCGACCCGTCCTCGGATTATTGTCGGACACAACATCGGTTATGATCGTGCCCGGGTGACGGAAGAGTATGATCTGAAACAATCACGCAATTTCTTCATTGACACCATGTCCTTACACGTCGCTGTTAATGGAATGTGCTCGAGGCAACGGCCGACTTGGATGAAGCATAAGAAGAACAGAGACTTGCGAGACAAGATGGCCGCCACGGACCACAATTCGATCGAACTCCAGACCATGTTGGAGAATAAAATGCTCACCGAAGAAGAGGAGGAGTTGTGGGTGGGACGAAGCTCGATAAATTCCTTGCGCGATGTCGCCAAATTCCACTGTGGCGTCACCATCGACAAGAGCCAACGGGACTACTTTGGCGAACTGGACCGCCACGGAATCTGCGACAAGCTCGAGGAGCTGTTGGACTATTGCGCGGCCGATGTCGCCATCACGCACCGAGTGTACCAGAAGGTCTTTCCCACCTTTCTGGAAACCTGCCCCCATCCGGTCAGTTTTGGCGCGCTCCGGCATCTATCGTCTGTCATCTTACCCGTCGACAACACGTGGGACGAGTACCTGGAGAGGGCCGAGGGCACCTACCAGCAACGGCTCAAAGACGTCGAGCAGCGCCTGGTCCAGCTGTCTGAACGCGCGCTGTCCGAGAAGGGAAATCCCGATGTGTACACCCACGATCCTTGGCTCAGCCAGCTGGACTGGGGAGGTCAAGAGATCAAATATAAAAAGGCAAAGAAAAAGGGCCAAGATCCCGTTCCCGTGGCCCGCCAAAAGAAGCCGGGGATGCCGAAGTGGTATCGGGACCTGTTTACCTCCAATGCGTCACCCATCAATCTGACGGTGCGTACCCGGATCGCCCCGCTGTTGTTGAAACTCGCCTGGGATGGGTATCCGTTGGTCTGGTCCGACAAGCACGGTTGGACCTTTCGAGTCCCGGCAAAAGAGGCGAGCAAATACGAGCACAGCAATGTGGTCAACGCCGATATGTCGGAGGAGACGAATCCCACTCTGAAGTCGGACTACAGACATGTTTATTTCAAACTGCCACACAAGGATGGCCCCACGGCCCGCTGCGCTTCGCCTCTGGCCAAAGGTTACCTGCAATACTTTGATTCTGGGACCCTCTCGTCGCAGTTTGCCTTGGCGAAAGAAGCTCTCGAGATGAACGCATCCTGTTCGTATTGGATCTCCGCTCGCGACCGGATCACGTCCCAAATGGTTGTCCGACAGGCCGACCGCGATCCCGCGCTTTCGGGCCAATCAGAACAAGGATTCATTCTGCCTCAGATCATTCCCATGGGTACCATCACCCGTCGCGCCGTGGAGAATACGTGGTTGACCGCGTCCAACGCCAAAGCCAATCGTGTCGGATCGGAGCTCAAAGCCATGATCAGAGCGCCACCGGGCTATATTTTTGTCGGGGCCGACGTGGATAGCCAAGAACTATGGATTGCCTCACTGATGGGCGACGCGCAGTTCCAACTCCACGGCGGAAATGCCATCGGCTTCATGACTCTCGAAGGGACAAAGGCCGCAGGAACGGACCTACACTCCAAGACGGCAAAGATCCTCGGCATATCGCGCGATGACGCCAAAATTTTCAATTATGGTCGGATCTACGGCGCTGGCCTCAAGTTCGCGTCGACTCTTTTGCGGCAGTTTAATCCTTCTCTGTCTGAACAAAAGACCACCGAGATTGCCTCCAAGCTGTATAAGGAGACGAAAGGTGTGCGCACCAAACGCAAAGCGCTCGGTCCGAGCGCATTTTGGCGAGGTGGGACCGAGTCGTTTGTTTTCAACAAGCTGGAAGAGTTTGCCGAACAGGAACGCCCTCGCACCCCCGTCCTGGGTGCCGGCATCACCGAAGCATTAATGAGACGCTTCATCAATCAGGGCTCGTTCATGACTTCCCGCATCAATTGGGCCATCCAGTCTTCCGGCGTGGATTATCTCCACCTCCTCATCATCAGCATGGACTATCTCATCCGTCGCTTCAACTTGGATGCCCGGCTCGCCATCACCGTTCACGATGAGATTCGATATCTGGTCAAGCATGAAGACCGGTACAGGGCTGCCATGGCTCTGCAAGTCAGCAATCTCTGGACGAGAGCGATATTCAGCCAGCAAATGGGAATCGAAGACTTGCCACAATCCTGCGCATTTTTCTCCGCCGTCGACATCGACCACGTGCTTCGCAAGGAGGTGGACATGGATTGTATCACGCCCAGTCATCCCGAGAAGATCCCCCCCGGGGAAAGCCTGGATATCCGTCAGCTCCTCGCAAAGGGTCACGAGGCCTTCTTAGATCCGAAGATTGTGCCGAAAGACGGTCCCATTGACCTGACCAAATACACCTACACGCCTCGCCCGACGGTCATGTCGACATTGAACTCCTCCAACGACCCCCGCTATCTCCGAGCTCAGATCACCAGCGATGACAAAGAGCTCAAGGCTATCGTCAAAGAAATTGAAAAGGAGACATCGGACAAGTCGACTTCTGGATCCGGCCAGAAGAGCGGGAATGGTCTGCCAAGGGGAAGACGACCCAAGCCAAAAGTGCCCATACCTCCTCATGCGCAACCTCAGCGAGCCGTGCTCATGGAGGTCGAAGATCGATGGGACATGGGCTACAACAAGGCATTGGCTGGAAGTCACCGGCCGTTGCTTGTAAACACGCATAAACCTAGCTGGGGCACTAAGTGGGCCTCTGATGGTTGGGAGGTTTGACCGCTCACCTCGCCTTGGAGTTTGAGACCGAATTGTGTTACTATTGGACTTGGTGTGTGTGCCAACAGAACCATTCATCGGGAGGGGTCTGTTATGATGGATACCTTCGGGTCACTGTATTGATATACCCCTCACGTTGTCTGCGAGGTTTAATTTTACATTACGATGCTCAACTCAAACATTTCTCTCAGAATGGTCTTTCGTGTGCATTGAATGGACAAAGGCGAGTAAGCGTTTCATCAAGCCCAGACTCAAACAATTGTTGGCCTGTCATTTCCGGCTGTAGAACGGGGGTTCAGGAGAGATATGAACGCTTAAATCAGACAGCCTATGCAGAGCTGCTATTCTGGAAATGAAAGGCCACCAAAACTGGAGCCGAACATTCCGCTCACAGCTTCAGAACTGAACCCGCGCTTCTCCATGGGATAGTGGAAAGTTGTCCTGTCCGCAGCGCAGGTCGAGAGACATATTCCTACCCGTAACGTTAGGGCTTCGGGCTCGCCTCAGCAGCTACAGTGGTGCAGGTTCTCAACCGTCTTCTCTTTCTGAAACCAAGAAGTGGAAAGGGCTGATCTGAACGCCCACACTGCTCTTCAACCGACATTGTTGATCTGTGCTTCATAGTTGGTCTGACGAGAACAAATTAACTCGGAAGCGGAGAATGGATGCGACCAGTCCTTCCTGGCAGACATTAATGGCGCCCTAGTAGAAGCAGTACGGTCAGTCGTCCTTGCAATGCACAGTTTCACGCTGAGGCCAGCATGTGGCTTTACCAGCTTATCTTTCTCGTCCCAGCGTAAGGTTCATAAACTAGCGTATCTGCCACTGAAAGTTACTTTCAACATTAGGTGTCTCACTAGATATTGTAACCATAATACCCCAGGAACAAACAGCCTCCAGAGATTGTCCCATCCGCCACGGTAACATGGCACAATTCAGGGGTGTGTTCAATTCACGTTACTGCGAAATGAAATAGACAATGCCCTTCTTGGCGCAGCCATGTCTTCCCTTAAAGCAAGCATTCCCCGAGTCCTAAGCATTCCTTCTTCCTTAGACTAGACGTCGCGTCAATGAACGAGGAAGCCTGACAATCACTGTTCTGAATCTCACTAGTGAACAAAGCCCAGTATCATCTTTGATACTCATGTGGTAGGAGCGGAAATTTAGGATCACTCTCACGCCTTAACGGATCAAGTTTTCTCAACGATATCCTGGACCAAAGACTAGCAACTCGACTGTCTGAGCAGTTGATTCGGAGACCGCGCTTACGGAGCACATCGATTGTAGCAAACGATCGTTATGGGTGCCTCCTCAGGGTCGCAAGCACTAAACGGGAAGGCGGAATCCAGCACAGATTCACAACCATACACGACTTTCTCCCATCGAGAAAAGTACATGATAGTAGGTCTTCTAGGCATAGCGATGCTGGCCTCTCCGCTCACGGCGACGATGTACCTCCCCCTCCTTCCCGCCCTGAGCAAGTACTACCGTGTCAGCATGCAAGCAATCAACCTCACCATAACGATATACATCATCTTTCAGGCAGTCGCTCCTCTTCTCCTAGCCAGCACATCCGACTATTTCGGTCGGCGGCCGATCTATCTTTGCACCTTCGCACTCTACACCGTTGCCTGCTTGGGTCTCGCTCTGAACACGACATCGTATGGAGCACTGCTTGTCCTTCGAGCGATCCAAAGCCTAGGCGCCAGTGCTATTCTGTCAGTCAGTTACGGAACCGTGGCTGATATCTCCGTCACCGCCGAGCGAGGCAAATTTCTCGGACTCCTCCTCACAGCGGCCAATGTCGGGACCTCCATCGGGCCGGTCTTTGGTGGTTTGATTGTCTACAAATCCGGAAGCTTCCGCTGGGCATTTTGGGCACTAGTCGTATTCGGTGCCTTTATGCTCATCGCCCTCGCCTTGGTCCTTCCCGAGACCGCACGAAATGTGGTGGGTAATGGCAAGATCAGAGATCGGCGATGGAACCAGCCGATCTGGACCCTCCTTAGAGAGCACTGCAACAAGAAGAGCCGATCAAACACCCTTCCAGAAGTTGAGAATGAGCCGACCCACCGCGTCAAACTGACCAGTCCCATCGCATCTCTCCGTGTCATCTTCTATGCGGACACATGTCTCATCATTTGGATTGGCTCCTCCTTCTACGCCCTCTGGTACTGCATTCAAGCCTCGATACCGTCGATTTATAAAGGCCAGTACTCCTTCAATGCCTTACAGACTGGTCTTGCTTATCTTCCCGGCTCTGTTGGTGTGATTCTAGGCATGTACTTTAGCGGCAAAGCCATCGACTACAACTACAAGCATACTGCTCGTAAGCTGGGCCTCCGCATCGACAAAGTGAAAGGTGACGACTTGGCAGAATTTCCGATAGAAGACGCCCGGACCAAGGGTTGCGCGTACCTTCTTGTTCTCTCCTTGGGCATCATGGTTGGATACGGCTGGTCTGTCCAGAAAGGCGTGCACGTCGCGGCCCCTCTGATCTTCCAATTTGCCCAAGGCCTCCTGAGCACGTGGATTTGTCAATGTTACAGCATACTACTCGTCGACGGGTTTCCACAAACTCCAAGCACAGCTGCGACAGCGGGCAACATGACTCGGTGTGTTTTGTCTGCCATTGCTGTGGCCGTGTTAGAGCCTTTTGTTCACGCGGTTGGGTATGGCTGGTTCATGGCCTTCTTGGGATTGCTCACTGGAATAGGCGGATTATTGGCCCAGGTTGTTTTGAGAAAATGGGGCAGACGCTGGAGGAATGCCAGAACGAAGGAGACAGAAGAAAGCCAGTCAAACCGGGCCGGAGCGGTGGCCTAGAGCATCCGGATCCCTGCTGGCCCGAGGTGTGCAGTATGTGATTGGAGCTGGCACAAAAGAGCATTCAGATAAAGCATCGAACGCCTGAATCCTGACTCTTCATCGGGGGCTCCAGATCTCTTCGGATTTTCATAGATCTCTACGCACTCCTCGTTGAAGGCAATGATGGAGATCTGTGCGTCTCCGCCCTCTACCGGAATGGGACAACATGGTGTTTTTCAAGCGCAGGCTCTGATAATGACGATCTTGCTAATGATGGTCTCTTGCTGATCCCGCCCTTTGAATGGCCCTGCTCGAAATGTTCTAGGCCCCTCCTGATCACTGCAATCTCGTCACGCTGGACGATGACGATATTGCTGTTTTCAAAGATGCCCAGCATTAAGCCTTGGGCAGCAGTGAGCCAATCCGGCGGAAAGAAAAAGTGCCGGACCCGTTCATCCGGGTCCAGGTGCTGGTCGTCTGCTGAGCACACCCACCCGTCACGATCGAGAAAGACAAGGCGCCGCCCATGAACGCCTATGAGGCATTCCACCTTGTCCACAAGTGGTTGGAAATGTGGGATTGGTGCTGCCGAATGGCTCTCCGGGGCAAAATCAGACGAGTTCCAGAAAAGGAGATGTGACTTCGATCGCGAGACGGTCGACTCGTTGAATGTGACAGCGATCACTGTGTTGTCAAAACAGGGAAGGACAGAGCATACAGCAAGGTCTGTAAATGCAAATCCCTCCAGCTTGACACCGTTTTGCAGCGATATCTGGCTCAACGATGACCACTCATAGATATGAGCTCGATCATCCATAATCAAGATGAGTTCTTCTGGGTTCTTGGGGCGCTGACACCACCTCCATTGTCGACGTTGTGGCCAGGTGAGTATGACCAAACTCTTGCAACCTGTTGGCTCTACGGCCCAGAGTTCATCCCTTGTCGCTGAAGATATAAGAATCCTTGTGCAGCCGGTGTTGCATATGACCTGGTCAACGGCCGTTCCGGTACGATAATCCAAGAGATTTGTCGAGGTTTTCCACGTGCCGGAATTGCGAGTCAGAGTGTATGCGATGATCCGGCTGGAGGAGTCTGCACTAATCAAAACTGAGCTCTGTAATTCAAAGAGGAGTGAAACGATGGAGGTGCCCATGCTGTGGCGGAAGAGCAATCCAGCAGCCGCTCCTGTCTGTCCATCGTATACGTGGACAGATCCGTCCACCTTGCCACAGAAGACCATGTTGACGCTCTCCACGAATGCGAGTGCAGTGATCTGCGCTCCCAGTTTCGTATCGTCAACTTGATAGTCCTGAGGCGCTGTGGAGACCGAAATTGTGTCGCTGATGTTTTCGTCCACCTCCTGACGCACGAGCACTGGCGGATCCCAAACTCGGCAGTGGGAACCTCTGATATCAATGAGGCGGCGGCTATCCGCGGTGAAGGTCAGGTCCTTAATACCGAATTCTTCAGAGTAAATAGAATGCAGTAGTTTCAAGCTGTCGAACTCAAATAATTGAATCACTCCTCCCGAATTGCCGACTGCTAATGTCAGCCCGTCAGGAGAGGATACCAACGTGTGCGCGTTAGCCGGAACAGATGCCTGGATGGTACCTTCCTCAGTGTTGAACACCATGAGGAGCCCATCATTAGCAGCAGCGGCGAGAAGGTTGGCGTCTGGATTTCGCGAGTACGCCAACCTGGTGATTGTGGAAACTCCCGGACGTCGTCGAGATTGGCGACCGAGCGAGCCTACTTCTTGACCATAAATATCGTAAACGTCTCCCTCCTCGATGTCCCAGATGATGATGTCGTGTCCGCGATATGCGACGGCCACCTGGGTTGATTTTTCGGCGAACGCAATCGAGGTCGGATGAGGGAATCGACCAGAGGATCCTCCATTAAATATATCGAGCCAGCTCTCCAGCTCTTCGCCTTGAGAGGTTTCGAGGTTCCACACCCATAATCGACTATTCCTCAAGGCGGCCAGCAATAAGCGGTCGTCGTCCACAAACGACAACGCCACGCAATTTGCGTCTGTTTGGAATTCCGCAATCTGCTGCCATTCGGTTGAATCCCATATACGAATATGTCTTCGACCTGCTGAAGCCAACAGATTTCCCCTACTGCCAAATTTCAGCAGCTTCACGGCTTCCCCATGGGACACTGTCCGGAGATATTGACAAGTCTCTTCATGGTACAACTTGATCTGTCCGTCGTTCATCCCCACCACGAAGACGCCATTCCCAGCGGCAAGGGCAGACGGTGTGCTGTGTTGATGTGTAATGGTAGACACGCAGTCATCCCAGGTGGTGGCCGAGAGACCGCTGACCCTTATTGCTCGATTCGATGAGGCAAATTGTTTTCGAAGCGCCGATTCGCTCGGGCAGAATGGTGGAATTAATTGAAAGATTGAATGGGGTGAGGCAAGTAACTTTTTGCCAAATTTTGTGACGAGCCGGACGAGATCGACGGACCATGAATCGAGGACGGGAATGTCTTTACCAAGATTGATGTGGTGCTTGGATCTGCGTTGCAAGAAGTTCCTCAACGCTCGACCGGTTTGGATCAAACAGCTCAGCTCCGAACGCTTTGCAATATATTCGATCCAGGTCAGCACGTTGGAAGAAGTGAGGAATCGGGCCATTTCAGCAATGAAGTCGTCATTGTCCGATGAAATGTAGGCAATATGCTCCCACAGGGAATTGCAGGCATATGCCATAAATGGACTCGGCTCCTTCAACAGCAAGTTCGCACTAAGCTTGCGCGGTTTGAGGCCGGACATCTCCGACGAGTTGAGATATTGCAAGCATACCATTGCCAGTCTGGTGTTTCCAACTCTTCTACCAACGGCGAATTCGGATGGATTGTTCGGTCTCAGGAGGAAATCACGAGCAGTCTGATGCACCATCTGGATCCGGGATTGGCCATCGACAAAGACGAGCTGGCCACAAGTCGAGGCGATCGATCTCTGCACGCTGTCGATGTTGTCATTGATGTCCAGTTGTAGTGCGTAATACAGTTCATCCACCGTCAATGGTCGGGCTGAAGACACGGCCCAAGTGAGTATGGCCTGCGCAAGTCTTTTTCCTCGGGTCTCCTGGGACATATTATCCACAATGCGTGTATACAGCTCATCCATGTCAGACGGGACGTCTTGGAGGACTTGGCGGACCTCCGTGTCGGTATGGACCTTTCTCAGTTCTTGGAGCACGAGACGCACCCACAAGAAACATCCGGCCGATTTCTCCAGGATTAAATGCTGAGTGGCTTCGCGTGCTTCGCTCTCATTCGAGCCAAGGAGGGGGATGTTCTCGACGCTGGCAGAGAGGTAGAGAGATATATCTGATTTGGTGTCCCGCTGAGAGATCGTTTCCGAGACCATTTCCAAGGACCTTGGTATTGTTTCTCCATACGACTCTAGTGGATTCCGGCAGGTGAGGAAGATCTTGACGGCCTTTGTCTCAGCGGCCTTGAGCAAAAAAGATACAAGATCTGGACTTTTGCATTCATCCAACGCGTCAATCACCCAGTATTGTGCTTGGCGTACCTCTAATTTGAATATCCCATCGGTGTAAAGCTTGCGCCATATGGTCCGGAAATCTGCTTTTGCAAGCTGCGGTTCTTTCCTGAATGTTCTGACGAGGAATTCAAATACCTCAGCCTGTCTCTGGCACATTTGCCACGCCATCGACCTCAGGAATGATCCGATGCCCGACTTGGATTTGTCCCCGTGAGTGAAAAAGTAGTGGGCACAAGCATGGCCACGGTCATACAGGTGGTTGATGACGAAGCCGGAAAGGACAGACTTGCCTGTTCCCGGCTTTGCGGTAACCCAATACATAGAGGGACCCGCGGCATCCCGCCACTGTTGGAAGTCTGATTTCTCCGTGATCCACAAGCATGAACCGGGTATGCGTAAGGATTCCACCTTTTGGTACTCGTCGACGTATGTGTCATCCCAGTTCAGCATTTCGCTCAGCCACTGTTGTTGTTCATAGTCGGTATCACGTCTTTTCAGCGCAGGCATGTCCCTCAGCTCGCTCAAAGCTGAAGCCAGGGCGTTGCGAACTGCCAGGTAGTTGGGATCTTCCTCACTGGAGAACTTGCATACGTCTCGATGGTTGGCATTCAAGTATGTTGCAATTTCGTTTGCATATCCCAGGACAGCAGACTCTTTCGGCACGATGATACCTCTCCGAATACCAAAATTCATCGGCAACGTCTCGTAGAAGGAATACAATTTTAGATCTCGACAATGGTTTGGGAACTCGTCGTTGATCGCTTGGATCGTCGTCGAAGTCGGGTGCAGGTCTCGAACGAAAGGTCGTGCCCCGGGGGTGATTTGCAGAATTCTGCTCAGAAGTTCAGCAAAGTCTGACCCACGGTGGGGTGTGGCGAGGAAAAAGATGATCCGCAGACGCTTTGCAAATTGCTCATATTCTTGAAGCTGTCTGGCCAGAACGTAAGCCCTCTTCGCGACGAGTCCGCCGAGACTATGACATACAAGAATGACAGAGTTCTACTCATAGGTTAGCACGCCGCACCCATAGCTGTGCTCCTGGGCCAGGGAATGCAAGAAAAAGTTTGGCAATACTGACCTGACCGTCTCTTGGTATGGCTGGACAGTCTTTGATCCATCTCAGCAACGATTTCGCAAAATCATGAATGTTTAAGATGCTCTCTTTGTCCCAGTCCGAGTCATAACCGAATGTATGAATGCGGACGTCCCGAAATTCCGGGTCCTGCGGCAACCACTGTCCAGGCCAGAACAATGCTGGATCTTCGTTCTTGCTCCACGTTTTCCGTGACCCTCCCCCTAAGCCGTGAACGAAGATGACATCCGCAACGGCATCTCTGGGAAGATTGGACACCGTTGTGAGGCCAAGAGCGCCCTTTTCCACCTGCGAAGAATCGCTGGATTTACGAAAGGTGACGGCTCGGAGGACAGACCGTCCCGTCGAAGAGGAGAGCGACTTTGATCGATCAAGATGCGACAAATCGTCCATGGTGGTGGTCTTGTCCCCACTCATCGATCTCTGAACACACTGTGGCACGAGTTCGGAGTGGCATGAACGTTGCAGAGACGGGTTGTTATCGGCGTTGCTGTAAGTTCGTTCAAGTCAGGGGCACTTCTGTTGCTAAACAATGCTCCACGACCGTCCTCAGGATGGAGGGGAGAAAAGTTGGCATCTCGAGTGAAGACACAATACATGTATTGAGATGATTTCAGGAACATGTCTAATGGTCCGGCAGGCCGAGTCAGATGGGCATGAGGCAGACGCAGGCTACGGTGGGCCAGGGTTAGTTAGTGGATCAGACGCGAGGGCGATGGTCGGGGGCAGGCTTTCCGGAAAACTTGTGTGCCGGGAACTGCAAACCTGAACCAATGGGCCCGCCAAAGCGAGCCACACCTTTTGATAACTGCTCGGTTTAGATTGCATCCAGGCGGAATACAGGACTGCACCTTGTATACCCAAACCAGGGTGTGACCGTATCAGGAATTGAGCAGCTCGTGTGATCGCTTCGGAAGCGACAGGCGGCTGTTTGGCAAGTGATGATAGGCTGGCAGGATCAATGACTACTGTAGCTACTCAGCAGCGCCATGGCAGCTAGGAGGAGGAGCCCACATACATGACGGTACTCTGTTCTTTGATCTCAAAGCTAATTTTCGTTAGCATGGGCAAGCGAGACTCTGAGACTATGCCTATCTGGGGCTAATTTGATTTGGGAACCTGTAAATATTCCCCCTTCCTATCAATTATCTGTCGGCATTGGAATCAAAACTCCCCTAATTTTCAATCTTCTGTCTGACTTGGACCGTATGTCACCTTTCTGTCGTCAGACTGTAGCAAGCCCTTCATCTTGTTCCACATCACTCTCCGACAGGCCAAAGGTCAGGTGAAAGAGGGCAGTCATCAAAAGACTACGAAGCTCTCACATCCAATCTAACAAATCATTATGCGGTGTGGCCACATTTTCCACTTGGACTGGGAGGGTGTGAAGCGCGGCCAGAATGGCTAAAGCGAACTAGTACATTTTGGGTGTAGATTTTTGCTAACTAAAATTACCGGCGAGCACAAGTCAGTTCATGCCATGGAGGACGATCCGGGCCGCAGGGGAAGTCGACCCGACGGTTCAAAAGCTGTGACACTAACTGCTGCACTTGATCACACTATGGCGGGTCCCCTTCGCTATGCCATGGCGGATCATGGGTGGGTGCTTCGTCAGGTTGCGCCCCAGCGCCCCGAAGAGAGCAGGGGGGCGGCCGCCGCTGACATATTATAAGGAGGCCTGATGCTGTCCTCCCTGGGATGGAGGAAGATAAGTGGAAAAGATGCTACGAAAACCACCCGCTGATGAGAATGCATACACAGGCCCAGGACTGCCGACCAAATCTCGAAATATCATCGCCCAATTAACAGACGTTCCAGAGCGCTGTGTCGAATTTGTCGATCAGAATGTTGTTGCTCGTATGTGCAGATAAGGCAAGTAATTGCAGCTGGGGATTAACAACATCAGAATTGCCTCCGGGTTCCACTGTCAAGAGTATCAAACCCCATGGCACGGCTTATTGGACTCGCACAGCAGAGATCGAGACAGAACAGGCTGATGGGTCGAGTCTGTCATTCTTTCTCAAGGTAGGCGTCTGCTCCGGCGTTGGCAACATCCTCATCTGAACGCTGAACTCCTTATCTCAAGGTTACACATACCGACGTGGGAGCAACAAATCTCAAAGGAGAGTTTACCTCGATGACTCTCATTCACAATGCCGTCCCTGGCTTCTGTCCTGTGCCCATTGCTGTTGGGGACTATGCCTCAGACCCTAACTTTCACTTTTATCTCAGCTCCTTTGTCGATATGACAGATGAGGTCGCAGAACTGGAAACCCTGCCTGCAAAGCTTGCTGAGCTTCACACAAAGGCAATCTCCCCCAATGGCAAGTTTGGATTCCCCGTCCCCACCAATCAAGGGCCCATGACACAACCCAATACTTGGACCAGCTCTTGGGAGAAAGCTTTTACGGAAATCATGAAGAATCTCTTGGGCTTTGAGCTCGATGTACATGGACCTGATAAAGAAATGGAGGAACTTTCGAAAGATACACTGGAAAAGACCATCCCTCGCCTCCTGCGGCCTTTGGAGACTGGCGGGAGAGATATACAACCTCGACTGGTGCATAGCGATCTGTGGGATGGCAATACATCAACGAATGCAGAAACGGCACAGCCGATAATATTTGACGCCAGCTCGACGTATGCTCATAATGAGTGTGAGTCGACAACCTATGAATCCAACACCATACGCTAATGAACCTTAGACGACCTTGGGGCGTGGATTCACCCACGTCACCAGATATACAAACCATACATCCGGGCATATCAGAAATGCTTCCCTATATCATTACCGGAGGAAGACGTTGACGACCGACTTATTCTCTACGGCATGTGAGTGGTCTCCTCCTTTCTGACATAACAGAGTCAAAGTATGAAACTCACTCAGCCTGGTCACGTACAGACGATTCAACCTCGTTTCCTCCTGCTGTTACCTTAACAATCTCCGCTTCCGAAAGCTGTACGTTAATCTTCTCCCCCACCACATCGGAGCGCAACTTGTTGACGAGATTTAGAGCCAAGGAGGATATGAAATACCTCTTGTCTAAATACCCGAATGGCTACGAGGGAACTGAATCTCAGAAACCTGAAGCATTGGAATCTTTGTCATCAACGGACTGAGGCTTTCATCAGGCCGAGTGGATCTGGAGAGCACTTGACACCGGCGTGGCTGATAATGTCCGATGTCTGCGAAGTCACCACCAGATCCCTTGGCCGAAATGGAATCTCTACTTTCAGAGAATATAGGGTTGAAGGCGCAGCAAATTGGTCGTCCAGCAAGTGAGAAATTGCAAGTGCTCTCCAGCTCGAATCGCATTGGAGGTGTATGAAACCATATTTCTAACGTTGGTGTTTGCTAAGTTTGTATCAGACTGTCTTATAAATGCCATATTTGTTCATCTCATACTCGGGTAGAAAGGGCATCCGCTGCCCGCGTCACCAGCCAGTTGACCCCGACCAGTACCCCGACCAGTTGACCCAGCCAGTTGACCCAACCAGTTGACCCAAGGCTGACCAGGTGACCCCCAACCAATTGAATCGGATGTACGCTGCTCCGACATGGAAAGGAGGCCGGCACCAATGAGCAGGTGAGCCCATTTGTCACAGATGCCTGAACCAAGCTTAGTGGTCAGCTGAGAGGCGGTGCAAGCCAGAAGGTGCCTATGTAATCACGTGACTTCAGGAGCGACAGCCCATGCTTTTGATATTCTGCACACCTCACAGGCTCCAAGGGGACTACTGTTTCCTGCCTGACTCTAATCATCTTGTTAGAGCCGAAAGGTGAATGACCCTGTAGAGAAGAAGGGCTGCTAGCCTGTGGTGTTTAGGTGCAAACTGGAAAGTTTGATGCCCAGAGTTACAATTCATTACAAATAAAGGCAGATTGACGGGAAACCTGCCGCCGCTTTTGGCGGCGCCCTCCCCTCGATGCCAGGACGTCACTCTGGTTCTAAACTACAGCGGACTGTTGGTCGTGTCCGCAAAAACTCTGATGACTGATTTCGCTATGATCGCAGCATGCACATTCACCACTTCTACGCATGAAGCTGTAAATCTGTATGCATGAGTGTAGAGGAAAAACATGGTTTTGATGCGCCAAAACTTTCTGGCTGCAGTCCACAGGGCCGGCTACGTTCCAAGGCCTGCCTCCTCACCCTGCTCAATGTCCTCGTAGTCATTCCTTCTCGGTCGATCTCTGGTTCGGCGATCGATGGGGTATTGACTGATTCTGTGGTGGGTTCAGTCGCTGTTTCCCCCTCGGTTTCGCTCGTAGAAAGCTCAGATATATGGCGCTTTGCAGGATCTTGTTCGGCAACGGCTTGTTGTCCAGTTCCGCCCTGATCTTCGCTGCCAGAGGTTTCTTGCTGTTATGCGCCTGAACCGCCTTCTTGACCCTCCAAAACCGACTGAATATAGTTGGTAGTCGTCCTCCTCTTCCGCTGCGTCCGGTTCATTTCTGGCCTTCTTGGTGCGAGATCTTCAAGATGATGGTGTCACAGGAATAGCCGACGGTGCTCTCTTAGGAAGATAGCAGAGATATACCTGATATCTACTGCCAGCCTGCCATGAGCCGGTGGATGTGAAGCCCTGTTTGATGACAGCCTCAGAGAGCATCCTCCTCGTCGTCCCAGATCGTTAGAATTGATTGGCTGTGAGTTCTTCTGTGGTGGCCAATAGGCCAGCTCGAAATTACCGTTCTCGCTATTCAGATAGAGCCCATTATCCGGCCGCGGGCCGCGGGATGGTGCGTGGAAGCTGGTCGAGAATCGCAGATATTGGTACAGTAGTAGACCACTTGGGACTCGCAGGCAGCCAGGATACTGCCAATCAGCGTTGTATGACGCCCGATAGACTGTCACCTCTCGATGAACATCTGGTGGCGGGTTGAAGGCCTTGTCCAATCGTTGCTGTTTGGCCGCAAGATATGCATTGGTCTGTTGACGGCTACCTCCTTCTGGAATCCAGGCGGCCAGGGAACGTGATAAGCGTCACCGGCGGTTAGTTGGACATTTTGCTGGTGTTGTCAAGGTAGAGGAGCGGTGGCTAGAGTGATTGACCTCCTCTCAGGCGAGAAAGATGGCAGGCGTGAAGATGAGCCAGTGATGTCGATATACGCAGTGGATTTGGGCTGAGGCAGTCGTGCCAGTTCTCGCTTTCACATTCCTCTCAATGAAGCTCGGATTCAATCTGCCGCAGCCCTTGCAGCGAACCCGATTGGTGTGATTGTGATGTATCTTACCCTGCGGTTTAGCATCGCAAAATGAGCCTGTTCATATAGGTGCCGACCAGAATCCTTGCTCACTGCACCGTGGACAAGATCAGTCACCAACACCACCAGAGTCGCTTCGAGACTCATCAAAATGTTCAGAGGCATTTATTATTGGGAACACAGGCAGTGTTCACTTCATGAGCGCTTGGCCTCCGGCACATCTACAACACCACCGTAGACACCATCTTAGATAGTATCAATCAACCATCTCATGGTGCTTGGCTCGTCATTTGTCTGGTCTAGGCCATGGCTACCACCTCGTTCTGAAGCTGTCTCGGCACTTGTTGCGCAATCAGCCGTATCCCCCCACGGTGGAGAGGCATACAGTATGAATAGGCCACAGCGCATGGTACAGCTGAGGGGAACCTTCCTGCAGCCCGGCTGAGCAGATCCGGCGGACCCTCTGCCGTTACAAGCAGCGCTCAGGGACCATATAAGTGAATCCCATTTGACATCGCATTCGGAATGGTGATAACCATCTTTGTCCACCTCCATTCTGTTCGAACGTCTGCCACTGGCGAGATGGACTTCCTACAGACTCATGGAGCAATTTCTGCAGATGCCAGCATTCTGCGCGTTCTGAAGCGTAGTCTCCAGGCTGGTGCTGGTTCTTGCTTGCTAGCCGATGAGGAGTTGTCGCCCTGGTATGTTTTCCGCCCCCGTCGATCCGAGGTCATGACAGTCCCAAAAATAGTTGTGGCTGTCGGTGGCTGACTGGTGGCTGGTGGTTAGTGGAAATTCTACACAGACCAGATGCCACGAAAGGCATTGCTCTGCTAACTGATTTTTGAGATGAAAGCCTGTCCCAACTTTATCTGGAACTCAAATGAAGTTTGTCTTCAAGCCCGTTCTCATTCTATATTTTGCTATGACCCAAGACACGCATCACGGACAGACTTCTAATTTGGCCCTCACTGCGGCTGCTGCCTGAAACACTCAGCCCTGAATGCCCAACTGAATATTGTGGCTGTGGCACGGTCGCTACAATCCGACATCTTCCTTTCGAGGACAGCGACACAGGACATAAGCGAAAGAAAACTTACTTTCATCCGTTCGAAAGCTAACGAGCTGAGCTAACGGCATCATGACTCTCACCACATTCAACCTCTTTTCCTCGCTTCCCCCCGAGCTCCGCCGAGAGATCTACATGCTGGCCACACCGCCCCGCATCGTCCACGTCCAAGAATGCACAGAAGAAGATTATGAAGACTTTGAAGAGGAATTCCGGACGACGCCAGTCCAGCTGAAGCTCGACCCGGCCCTCGCATATTTCGCCTTCAACTGGCGCCAACATATTCCGTCCCGAAGCCGCCAATCGACCCTCGAGTCTTTTGGATTCAGCGGCGACAAGCCACCTCACCGGCCTTGGGACCCCTCGACTTCCACACCTGAGATCCCTCTGAACTGGCTGAGCGAGCACCCAAAAATAGCGTGGCAACTCACCAGGGGAGGCTTTCTGTACAGCAACGCTCCGATCCCAGCGCTGCTGCACACGTGCTCTGAGTCTCGGGCTGAGCTGATGAACCGGGGTTATCAGCTCGCCTTCCGGACACGATCGAGCGGGCCACGAACATGGTTCAACTTCGACCGAGATATCTTGTTCTTGAGTTCGACAGAGATTACTTCGAGGACTACCGCAGCCTGCTTAGCGGCAGTCCGTGGGATGTCGGGCAGTTCGACCCAGGTGATATGCAAAGGGTGCGGAAGCTGATGTTGGAGCGTTCTGCAAACTGCCTTCGTCCGCACAAACCTCGAATTGGCGATGACGGTCATGATCATGAAGTCTCCGCCGTGCTTCGACTTTTCGGAGGCCTCCAGGAGCTTCTACTCGTCGAGTGGACCGGGCAGGATATCGAGGGGTGGCCCGAGTTCTCGCCTGGGACTTGGGTGGAATCAAAGAATCGGCGCAGAGATCCGAATGCGGTAGATACTGCTCGAGAGCTTTGGAGTTGCATTGCTGTCGAGGAAATCGACGCTCTCTTGTCTCTCTTCCCTCCCGAGTCGTCTTGGCGCGGCACGGTCTTCTCGACGGGAGAGAAGGGCGAGCTACTAAAAGCCTATAAACAAAAGAACGGGCGAAGTGCTCGCTTCTTTAGGGATATGCAGCTAGGCCTGGAGCGGCGGTTGACAAATCACAGGGATTCCGTGGTCGCTGCAAATCGCGATCGTTCAATTACTCCCTGGGAGATCCCGAAGATCACAGCCGTCCACGTTTTGCCACGATCAAAGCTCAAGTTCCTCTCACAAGAACGGCTGAGGGCCGTGGAAGAGCTCGGCAAGCTTAAAACCAAGTGGGCTTCGGTAGCAAGATCGAAAGCAGCGTCGGCTTCGGTATCTTCAGAATGGCACGATGAAGAGGAAGCGTTCGCGGAGGCACATTGGCCTGAACCCCCAGCTCCCTGCTGCGGCCAGTGTGCAGAGGGGTACTACGAGTTGAGATTGACCAACGAGCAGAAAAAGTGGTGGATTCAGGAGGGGCCAATTCCAGCACTTCGCGATCACTACATTTATTAGTGGTCGAGCATTGACTCTGAGGCTCTCAGCCACTCTGCAACGCAGTCCTGTGCCGCTTGATATCGGAGATACAGGGGCTAGGAAGGTTCGGGATGGAGCTTTCTCGCGGCCGCGTCCCTGTCTCTTCAGTTAAGAGAAGAAAAAGGAAATTACAATTAGATGGTCAGGGCCACTCAGGGTGGCTACCACAGTACCCTCTTTGAGTCGGGAGCTAGTTCACGAGCATTCGTTGTTGCCCAGAATGACAGCCTGAAATATCGTAGCCGGAAACTTGGCTAGACCACGGACAAGAAGACTGAGGCTTTAGGTCGGAAGCGGTGGAACCGTGCGAGCCATGTTCCTCCACGACCACGCGTTGGTATTGGCCGTTGGCGTTGACCTCTCCATATGGTCCTCTTCACTACCGTCTTCAATACTGAATTTCAGTCCGTCCGAAGTTTCCAAATAGCCGCAGTCCGCCTCGAACCACACTCCTGCTTCGACTTCTTAAACTCGTCGACGACAATGGGGTCTCTGGTCGGTAACGTAAGGGGAAACTGGCAGGCTGCAAAAAGAGCATGATGAAGAAATGAAGAGCAATTGTCGGAATGAACTGGTTGTATGACTAGAGTCTCAGAATGAATGGTGGGTGCTCGTGGATTCGTCGGGGGGCATTTCTGGACCCAGGTGGCCGAAATCTGTTCCCTGTCACAGCCATCGCCAAGACTGGTGCTATTCCCTGGCCAACGACTTTGCAGAAAAAGGTTCGTACAAAAGACAGCAGGATACACACTCTTTCGAGACAGAGCTCCGCAAACCATGACAGACGCAATTGAAATCGACCAGGAAACAGACTTCCAGTTGACGAGCACATCTCTAAATTCCATCACATTCCAAGATCCAGATGCCACCGCATCCGGTGCTGTATGTATGAACCAAGCAAGCTATGATGGTTGATTGATACTATCCAAGGTGGTGTCTACGGTGGTATTGTAGGTGTGCTGGAGGCCGAGCGCTCATAAAGTGAACACTCTGCCTGTGTTCCCAACAGTATGAGGTGAGAATAGGAGCTGCACCTATCATTATGGATCGGTTAAACATGGTTGGCCAGACTGGTGCGCCAGAATCAACCCGGGCCTGCGGAGTAGACTCGAGGGTGCCCATTCACACCTACTATTTTATGCATTGTCCGCATTATCCCGGAGCATTGGCGCCATTCGAAAATGTTATCAATGTCTTTACTTCTGTGAGCTGCGTTTGATACTGCTTAGCCCTGCCCCTGAAGTCTCCAGCATGGCTTCTACTACTGAAACAGCCACCAAATCGGAATGCCTCGACCACCGAGGGAGAGAGAACAAGCCTGGACGGTCCTCTGGAAGCTTCTCTGACTCGGCGGTGACAGCGCCTGCTCCGACATCTACACCATATACGACGTTTACGCGGGCTGAAAAGCACTACCTGACCGCTCTCTTGGGCACGACCACCATTACATCCCCTCTGACTGCTACGACTTACTTTCCCTTACTCCCATTGCTACGCACGCATTTTCACACCTCAGCACAGGCCATCAATCTCACGATCACGCTATATATTATCTTTCAAGCTCTGTCGCCAGCCATCTTTGGCCCACTTTCAGACTCCCTCGGCCGGAGACCGATCTATCTGGTCACATTATTTCTCTACGCGGTTGCGAACCTTGGCCTCGCGGTCAACAAGCACAGCTATGGGGCGCTGTTGGGTCTCCGAGCTTTACAAAGCCTAGGAGCCAGCGCGGCATCGGCGATCAGTTATGGCGTGGTGGCAGATGTGTGTGTGCCCAGTGAGAGAGGCCGGATGATTGGGCCCGTGAGCATGGCTCTCAATCTCGGGGCGACTGTAGGGCCAATCATTGGAGGTTGTGTCGCCTACAAGAGTGGCAGTTACGAATGGGTTTTTTGGGCGCTCGCCATGATTGGTGCCGTGCTATTGCTGGCGATGACAGCATTATTGCCAGAGACCGCGAGGAATGTCGTCGGCAATGGTTCCCATCGACGGCATCAGAGGTGGTGGGAAAAGAGCTTATGGCGTGCAATTCAGGATTACCTCCAGGAACGCAGAAAGGATATCCGAGACGCTGAACGGTCCGAGGTCAAGGATGATAGCATTCCGGGGGACAGTGTCGAGGCCGAACGGCACGGTTGTCTCAAGAGAGTCCACATGAGGAACCCGTTATCGTGTCTTCGAATCATCTTCTACAGGGACACATTCCTCACTCTTTGGATGCACAGTTCGTTCTATGCGGTGGACTATTCCATTGTCGCCGCTGTCCCTGACATATATAAGAACTCGTACGCCTTCAATGAGCTTCAAATCGGTCTTTCTTACCTTCCTCGAGGTGTGGGTATCATCATCGGAAACTTCTGCAATGGCAGAGTCATGGATCACAACTATAAAGCTGTCGCCAGAAAGGTTGGATGGGCCGTGGACGCGGTGTCGGGCGATGATCTCCGCCATTTTCCCATCGAACGCGCCCGAGCACGAGGTTTTCTGTGGCTGCTGCTCGTGTCGACCACCACGTTGGTCGGCTATGGCTGGGCCGTCGACAAGCATGTACACGTGTCCATTCCGCTGATGTTACAGTTCGTCCAAGGCTTCTTCGGCACGTGTTTCTACACGACCTTCAACACGCTCGTGGTCGACATTTTCCCCGAGAGTCCAAGTACTGCGGCGGCCGCGGCCAGTGTCAGCAGATGCGCCATGGCTGCGGCCGCGGTCGCTCTCCTCCAGCCACTCCTGGACGCTGCTGGGAGAGGTTGGTACTTCACCGTTCTCGGACTTTGGAGTGGCGGCTTCGGTGTCGTTGCTGTCGTGCTCTTGAAACAGAAGGGGATGCAATGGAGAGTGCGGAGGATTGAAAAGTCCACTCAGCCAAGCTCGAGCCCGATGGAAGAGTAGAGAATTTCCGGGGTTCGGTGCTGGTTGGAGCCGGACTGGTTGTAAAAACCGAGACAACTCGTTTTCTGAATCCTCATGCCATAAATCCAATGCAAGGCTTCAAAAGATTGTCCACATAATTCTTCTCGACCACTCTCTTAGGTATCAGTCCCGGCGCGTTTCTGGTCAGAAATCTGATAGTCCGATGCTGCTCCTGATCATGGTTACCTGGTCATCCCGCGGACACAAAAATGTCCCATCGGCCATGAGACAGCATTGTTCCAAGCTCACAGTGGTTGCCCAATCTCTTGGTATGAAGTAGTGACGCCTTGGTCCTTCCTCATGTGAAGATCCGAGTCTGAATGTACATAACCACAGGTCTTGGTCGAGGAAAACGAGAATGCCCCCGGGCAAGATGCCCAAAGGCACCTCAACTTTGAGCATAGCTTTGGGCGGCAGGTAAAGATACTTGATTGTCCTTGACGGAGGAGTATCGTCAGACGACGCCAATGCGGAGATCGGGAAGATAAGGAGACGTTTGGATCGCCGGGCTTGATTCAGAGACTCCTTGAGCTCGACGAGGATATGCTTGCCGTCTTGAGTGAGGATCGTTCTGCCTACTGAATGGCCCGGTGTTTGACGAATATCGAGGGAATTCATCCCTCGGTCCAGAGCTCTATCGTCGGCGTCAAAACTGGTGTGGCTGCTCAGTCGGGGGCGATCCTCGCAGTATTCAAGGACTTGAACCTCTGTCAAATCATCCCATCGAAATATCTTTACGTCCTGCACGCCGAAACCGAGGAATAAAGTGGCCTGGGTGGGATGCCGAACCCAGCCACGACTGGTGGCGTGTTCAATGCGGTGAATGGCTTTTGGAGAGCTGCGGTCGAATGGCAGCACTTGCAGGCGGTCGTCACTGACGATCAGCAACATCTTCAATTCGGAATTCAGTAAGAGTTGATATATGCCCTGTCCTTCCAAGTCAGCTCTCGGTATTGGAATTGGACTCGCTTCCAGATTCTTTTTGGCGTCGGGAGATCCTGATGCATTCACACTGCGGACAACAATGTCACGGCCCAGGTCAGCGGCGACCACATGCTGCGCTGTCTGATCCCAGACGAGGTGGCTGACGCCGAAGAAGTTGGAGAACCGTGCCAACTCGATCGAATGCCCGGTTTGCACATCACAGAGAAGAGCCAGGCCCTCTTCGTTGCCCACACAATACCATGGTCTTCCTGGAGCGGCACCGACGGCAGTGACAGCCTCAAATTGGGCCAGCCAGGCCTCAGAGACCTGAGACACCAACGTGGGAGCTTGGTCTTCGCTGGCCGTGTCACTGAAAATTTCTTCATTTTCTGCGAAGCGAATGAGGCTGTTCGGCTCCCATGCATTAATGGTTGAACCGCGCAAGTCGTAAAACCTTGTCCCACTCGGACCGAAGGCCAGACCAGTGACCAGATCGCCGGAAGATAGCTGGTAGATGACGGCGAAGTAAGCAAAGCTCCACACTCGGACGGTCCCATCACTGCTGCTGGTGGCAAAGAGCTTGCCGTCGGGGCTCGCCTCGATTTCATCCGCGTCCGATGAGACTTCCTCATTGTCGTCCGAGACCGGGTGCCATTTCAAGATGCACCCGTCCTTATAGACCCCGATGACATGTCCCGTCATCGGGTTCCACGTGAAACGATTCACCGGATACCAGTTCGTGGAAGGCCGGGCGTGATCATGCCGCAGCTCTTTTGCTCGCTTGCATCGTCCAATGAGACGTGCCTCGTCGACCGCCCACACCGACAGAGGAAATCCTCGGTAGCACACCGCGACTTGCGTGGCGTCCGCGTTGAAATCAATAAACATAGGTGTGTACGCAAGGGCACCCTCGGCCTGAGGCTTTTCTTTGAGGAGGTCTCCGTCTAAAAGATGCCATCCGCGAGCGAAATCTGCGAGGTCAATACATCGAATTGTGTTGTCGTTCAGCCCGGCGAGGATCTTCTTGCCGTCGGGTGCGAATGTCATTGTGATGGCTTTGCCGTTGCGGGGGCTGGGCCCGGCTGAAAGAAGTTCGCCAGAGGGAATGGACCAAAGCTTGGTGGTGTGCAGGCCATAAGAGACCACCTTACTCCCTTGGCTGTTCAATGAAATGCATGTCACCGACTCGGAATGGCGCAAAGTACACAACAGTTTGAAGTTTGTCGCGTCCCAAACGTATACAGTGCCACGTGAGTCAAGGACGGCCACGTGCGGTCCAGCACAGATTATTTTCCCGGCTTCCTCGGTATTAGGAAGAGAAAGCTTGGTGAGGTTATCGTTCCAGTCAGTATTGGGTGCTCCCGTGATGGAAATCCCCGCGGTCTCGGTTCGACAGAATTGTTTGTGGATGATGGATCTCTCCGGGCAAAATCGAGGGACGAGCTTGTATATGCATAACGGATCGGCCAGGAGGTAGGTGTTGAATTTGCCCACAACTTTGACCAGATCGATGATCCACAAATCGAGAAGGTCCAAATCTGACAACCGGTGGAGCATAGGATTCTGGAGAGCATTCATCTTGCGATTCATACTGACAAAACTGGCCAATGATTTGGCCGCCTTGACCAAGACTTCCAACTCGCCGATAAGCGAGAGCAGATGAATCCAAGTGAGCACATATGGCCCTTTGACGAAGTTCACCAACATGTCCAATATCTCGCCGGATACCGACTGGCTCTGTCGCAGATGATAGGCCCATGACGTCGCCGCGTAGAACACAAACGGCTCCGTCCCTTGCAAGGCATGCTCTCCGCGTGTGAGCTTCGACCGAAGCTTTCGATCCATTAAGCAGGAAAGGGACTTTTGGCACAATTCCTCATGGGTGAGCCGTTGGTCCACGGCGATCTCCGGATGGGCCGACGATAAAATGTACTCGCGAGCGGTTTGGTGCACCATGGAAACGTTGCCAGCATGGTCCACGGTCACAAATTGCGCACAGACATCCTGGATCGTCCTGTGCAAGTCCAAGAACTCTCCGAAATCCGGTCCGAGCGCTTGAGACAGTTCTCGAACAGTCAGAGGACGACGGGCACATATGATCCACTGCATCAATGCCTTGGCCAGTGCACGATCTTTCAATCGTTTGTGTCCGATAATGGTCGATTCCATGCGACGATAAAGCTCGGTCATGTCCCCCGGAAGTTCCTCCAGAATTTCCACAATCGCTGGCTCCGAGTGGCAACGCAAGACCTCCTCCAGGACGAGGCGCACCCAGAGAAAGTTGCCCTCGGCGCGAGTTAAAATGCGTTGCATTATCTCCTGCTTGAGATCCTCGCTTCCCCGCATGTCGGTGATCTCATTTTCAACATAGAGGCGGATATCGGCAGCGTTGTGCCGGTCTCCAGTCATCTCCATGGTCTCGACATCCAGGAAGCGGGAGAGCCTCTCACACGCAAGAAAAAGGGGATCTGTTCTGCGGCTGATGATGAATACCCTGACAGCCACTCGGGATTCCGACATGCCTCGAAGGAGTTCGAAAAATGCTCGAGGAGATTCCGATTCATCGAGAGCGTCAATGACCCAGTACAAGGGGTGCGTCAGCTCCGCTCGAAATAATGTCGACTGGAAGACCTTTTGCCAAATGAGGGTGGCATCGGCTTTTTCCAGTCGAAATCCTTCAGCGGAAAGCTCGACCAATTGTCTTCTGAAAGACGGGTTATCTCTGGCGATTTGATGAGCCAAGGACCTGAGTGCGGATGCTAAGGAGCGTTTTGCTGGATCGCCAAATTTGAAGAAGAAGTACTGGCACGAGTGGCCCGAGTCTATGAGATGTCTGATGGCATACGCGGACAGGACAGACTTTCCACTGGCAGGTGGCCCGCTGAACCACAGGACGGAAGAACGTGCTCCGTCGTCCAACCGTATCTTTGTCCTCGGGTCATTTCGAAACCACTCACAGGTGCCTGGCAGCCAAAGACCATGATAATGGCTAAAGTCACTCTCGGCCGACAGCGAGGCTCCCAGGAGTCGTTCCAGTTCTTCGGCCTCTTTCAGGGCTCGGTGATTCACAACATCAGCGCCTTTGGAACGAAAGCGTTCCACCAAAGACCTCAGAATATTTCGCACACTGACGTAATTGGGATCCGCTGGACTCGAATATTTGCAGACGTCGTGGTGGTCCGCGGTTAACGCTTTGGAGATTTCCTTGGGATAACCCAAGGTGGAAGAGTCCTTCTCGAGGACCATGAATTTCACCGGCCCGACGACTGTGGTGGCGAGCGTTTCGTAAAAGGAGACGATGGACAACTTCATGGCTATATGTCGAAATTGCTCGTTCAGTTCTTCCAGTGCGGGAGAACTCTTATTCAAATCCCCGATGAAGTTCTTCGACGACTGAAAAGAGACAGCAAGTATTCGGTTGAGGTGCTCGGCTAAATTGGTGCCACGATGGGGGGTCGCCAGAAAGATGATGGCGCTGATGGACCGGACCACGTCCTGATATTCTTCGTCGTTCTGGCCCAGGAGATACGCCTTCTTCACCACCAGGCCCCCCATCGAATGCACGACGAATATAATGGGAACGCTGCCAATCTCCCAATCGTCACCATTGTCATCTTTGGCAAATCTCATTTCGAACAGCAGATCTTTGGCAAAGTCGGCGATGTTTGCGATGCTCTTTGCTGTCCCAACCCGAAATCCGGCGTTGTATCCGAAGCTGAATATCCGGGCCTTCCCAATGTCCGGTTCTAACGGCAGCCAACGTCCGGGCCAGAACAGGTCTGGGTCATGATTTTTTGACCATGTTTTACGGCTGTCCCCTCCCAGGCCATGCACAAAGATAATGTCCAAAGGAGCCGTTGCGTCAGGCTTGTGGAGGATGTGGAGGCCTAGACTGCCGACCTGGGGTCCTGGAGACGGAGTCGGGCTTCGATCACTGGACGCCCCCTCGAGCTGCTCCGACCGAGCAGTGACCCAGTTGGTGGCTGAACTCCTCCTATCCGAGGTGAATGTAGAGCCGTGGGAGTGCTTACGATCTGGTGAGCTGGAGACGAGATCGGCCTGCGTTTCATCCTGGCGAGATCGACTGGACCGAAATTTCTTGAACTGCAGCACATTCAGTTAGAGAGATATGAAATACAGAGACTAGCGCACCATAACCAGAGTTGAAGAGGCTGACAACCTCGCTCGGACCAGTTTTGGCTCAACTAAACCGTATCCGAAACCATAGGATTGGCGCCACGGCTGCGTGTTGCAAACTGGGACAGTGGGAGCGACAACAACTCAAACAATGTGATGGCTGACAATGAGGCCTGTTGTCCGAATAGTGTTGATGGCGGAGCGGCCTTTGGGAAAGCGAGTCCGCCGACTTTTTGAGGCTCGGTCTGGCAGGGGGCTCTCTGTACAAACTTGGGCCGGGATTAGATCTATACAGGATCTATACAACCCCAAGCGTTACGGCTTAAAGCAGAGGAAAAATAAAGACAGAGGGTGTTGCGGATGTCAAGACATTAACGCATGGCACATGAACACCTGTGCTGCAGGGTGAACAAGAGGATGGCACAATACTCCGGGAAGCATTCGGGGCGGACAGCGCTAGTGGACATGCGCTGCATATGCAGCTCCCATGGCCCACTGTGGGCGGATTTTCGTGCCATATTTCAATGCCAGAATGTGCCAACCCTGGGTCTTTAATCGGGGTCATTGAGCACAATGAGTGAGGCCGTTCGTGATCTGTTCCCCGGAACGCTACACGATGCATCGTTCGCCACCACGGGTGACTTCCCTGTTGACGAGGCTGTTTCCTCCCAGTTTCCCGCCGGGACAAAGATCCTCTCTGCGAACAGATATGGTACTTCGGCATGGACCGTGACCGCGCGTCTCGACGTCGAGCTACCAGAGGGCAGGCAAGAACGGTACTTTTTAAAATGTGCCACAGGAGACAGCGGTCGGCTCCTGATGGAAGGAGAGTATAACGCCATGTCCGAACTGTACAAAACAGCACCGAATTTGGTCCCCAAACCTCATTCTTGGGGCAAATATCGCCTCCTCGGTGGTCCCGACGAAACCTATTTCTTCCTCGCAGAGTACGTCGATATGAGCAATAGAGTGCCTGAGCCCAACCAGCTGTGCTCGAAATTGGCGCAGCTGCATCGGAGCAGCGTCTCGCCGACGGGAATGTTTGGATTTCATATAACGACCTGTCAAGGCCGAATACCACAAGCGGTCTCCTGGAACAAGAGTTGGACTGACTTTTTCACCACGCTCTTGCAGCATGTCATGGCGCTGGACTTTGAGACTAATGGCGATTGGCAAGAGTTGGACCAACTGGAAAAGAGGATCATCTCCCACGTCATTCCCCGGCTGATCGGGGCGTTGGAACGAGACGGCCGGACGGTGAAACCCTGTTTAATCCACGCCGATCTGTGGGAGGGCAATACGGGGACGTCGTACGACACCGGCGACATCTACATTTTCGACTCGGCCGCCTTCTATGCACACAATGAAATGGAAATTGGCGACTGGAGGTGCCACTATAATAAGATCCACAACAAGGTATACACCAGGACGTATCTGCGCCACTATGGTCCGAGCGAGCCAAAAGAAGAGTGGGATGACCGCAACAGGATGTACTGCATTTACTACAATGTGATCTTTTCCGTCAATCACATGAGTCAGGCGAAGGCGGTCCGGCAAACGTGAGTATTCCTGATGAATGGATCAAACCATATCAAGCACAAAGAGAACATCTTGTGTCCTTGCTCACTCATCCTAGCGCCTACGACGACATGTATTATCTGATTGATAAGTACGCGCCATTCCCGCAAGGCGAAGGCCCTTTGCACCTCTCCCAGACCGACAGAGCCATCCTGCCCGCTGAGAAAGATCATCGCAAGAATGACTGAACAACTTTAACGCCGCAGCCGCTATATCTTCAGCATTGAATGAATGTCGCTCAGTCTGGCTAGCCGAGAAAGCCAGCATGGTTCCGAACAAGGCTAGACAATCTGCGCTAACATCGCTAGCCGTGGCTCGGCCTGACCAAAGCAGGAATGAGTCCTATATCATGACAATGTACAGGATGCTCTATCTGACGTGCTCGACAGGACATGGCAAGGAATAGAGAACGAGGATGTGTGAAGGGACGTGGAGAGGAAGGACGATGTTATGCATATCATACCCAACTGCGATCTTGGGTCTTTCAATTATACCGTCCGACATTCTCGCCAATGTGCCACGCTCTACTTTCAGAATGCCCAGCGGATATAAAGCCAACCGAATAGCTGACATTCGGCCTCTTTCAATGATCTCTATTACGACAGATATGACCATCTCCTCACCAGTGTCAGCTTTCGTTCAAGACATCCCGCCAGCTTCGTCCGCACCCTCTCATCGCCACAAGACGCGCCAGCAACCCCATGGTTGAACAATTTCCAAAAATCATCTGAATATTGAAATGTATAACATCAAAACCTCACTTTAATAGCAATGTTCCTTGATCAGGCTGGCCATGCTCCTCGATCAGGTTGGCCATGCTCCTCGGTCTGGCCGGCATTGCTCCTTGGCCTGGCTGGCACGGCTTGTCAACAAGAGTCATCTAGGCCATTTGGCCCTCATCGCGTTGGCGAAACATTCCCGGGATCTTGACTTCACCGTGCGGTGCTGGAGAACGCACAATTACGCAGTATCCTCAGACGGAGCGTTTCGCGGCCGGTGTGGCCGCCTCACCTCGAAACATCTTCCATGCCAGTACTACTCTCACAAGCTCCTACAGGAATCTGACAGCGACATGTCGCTGGACACTTGAGGTTGGATAAAGGTTTTTAGTCATGAGAGCGATGACCACCGAGCTGACGCGTTGGTCTTGGCAGTTGTCACCCAGGGGCTGGGATTTGCCAGCAGGCTTTGCAATCTCCAAACTCTCCGCTGTAGTAAAGGGACGATTGCGACATTAGGTAGGACCACTGACTGCTGCCTCCAGTCCACGATAGCCATATTTTGCATTTTGAAATACTGCAGCCTAGAGCCATCAGCGGTCCTGGCAAGCCAAATGAAAAAGCGATGAAGCCCTGAGCTGAACCTGCTACCGATAGCATGCCGCCAATCCGATGCAACAGGTTCGAGCGCAAAGGACGGGCCATGTCGTTCTTGTACAACGACAGAGACGTTGACGACGACGGAGAAGAAGACATTGAATTGGGCCCGTATGCACGCATGCTCCCCGCTGGTTCTTTCCATGCAGTGGATGAGTTGTCAATCGGCGACACGGAAAGACGTGCAGCCTCTAACCCCCCTTACCACCCATCAACCTCCTTTCCCAAGAAGCACCAGATTCCTGCTTTGAAAAGGCCGTCGCAAGGAAAGCGGCCAACATGGCACCGACGAGCAATGAGTCGAGCCTGGGGGAGGAATCTGGCGAGATCTCCGTTTCGATCAGCCTCGAAGCCAGTCATTGTGATCGTGAGCTGTTTGTTGATGCTGTGAGTATCTGCTGCTCCTTCGGAGATGGAGCTGACACCGTCAGAGGGCTCCTACAATCCGTCATTTTTGTCTACGATGTCTTCGCTGGTTTGTTACCAGACGAGATTGACTGGGTCCTAGGAGCTGACACGGCCGAGACTTGGAGCGAAGATCTCACCGCCGATATCCAGCCTCTCCGGTGTCACTCTCATAATGATTACTGGCGTCGGGAACCCTTCTACGGCGCCATTCATGCCGGGTGTGCCAGTGTCGAAGCAGATGTGTGGTCGTTTGATGACGAGCTTTTTGTTGGTCACACAGTCGGGGCAGTCCGCAAGAACAAGACTCTGACCAGTCTGTACTTGGATCCACTGTTGACGATCCTCGACCGCCAAAATCTAGAGCCTGAATTTCCCAGTCCGATGGACAGTCCTCGCAGTGGTGTCTTCGACACGGACCCGACCCAGTCTCTTATTCTGCTGGTCGATTTCAAGAACGATCCCGAGGCCACTTGGGACCAGCTGCACTCCCGACTCGGTCAGTTCCGGGAGCGCAAGTATCTGACGTACTTTAATGGTACCTCTGTTGTCCCTGGACCCGTCACCGTCGTCGTGTCTGGCGATGCGCCGTTTCACCGTGTGGTCCAAAATCCAGTATATCGCGATATCTTTTTCGATGCCCCGCTCGATCTCATGGCGAACCTTCACATGCCCGAGCCTCCACCAGATCCCCCCTCTTTTTACCATCGAGTACGATCGTTGTTCTCGAGGGATACCGACAAAGTGGACGCCCCCATCGGTTTTGACGGCCCTGATCAAGGAGAGGCAAAGCCGAAATACCCACAAAACCCCGCAGTCTATTCTGCGGCCAACTCTTACTATGCCTCGGTCTCGTTCATGAAATCGATTGGTTATCCGTGGCACTCCACGCTCTCCCGGCCTCAGCTGGATCTCATGCGGAGACAAATCCGGGGAGCCCACGCCCGTGGTCTGAAGGTCAGATACTGGGGCATCCCGGCCTGGCCCATCGGATTGAGGAATTACTTGTGGCGCGTCCTGGTGAGGGAAGGCGTCGATTATCTGAATGTGGATGATATACGTACCGCAACGCACGGTGACTGGGGTCCTCGAAAGGGGGGTTGGGGAAAGAAATGGTGGCGGTAACAACCGTCCGTCAGGAATGATGGAACGCATTTCTAAGAACGGTCCGGCGATGGCCTGTTGCTTACAGCCGCAGACGAGATCACAACATGGGGTCCGGGAATAGGACATCCACTAACTCGAGCAACATCGAGAGCGTACACAGCTCTTCAGGATGCGAAAAATTCGCTTGGCTCACCGAGTTGCCTCATATGGTTGGCCGGACTGCCATACATATCAAGAGGGACAAGATCACACAGGTGGTGATCTGAGCAGATTCCGCACACGTCGGAGATTGCTGATTAGAGGGCAAAGAATGGGAAGCTGACACAGATCCGTATTTGAGTAAAGACGGATATTGAATGGGTGATTCAGTTCCTATCGATCGACTCCCACTTCATCGTCGGCCACAGGAGCAAAAAACCCAAGGATGCCATTCGAGCTCGTGTGACAATAAAATTTGACAAACGCCACATTCTCGCCAATGTCGTGCACTTGTAGAGGTCCTGGTCGCTTCCATGGCCATGTCAATCGATCGGCCAGAATTCTAGTCTTTGATTTACAACCGCATGCTTATATCGAGGAGAATCTGAATCCTGGAGGACCCGAGCTTCGTGAGGTGGGCATCCACTCCATATTTGCTACCATTTGAGTTGGAGACAGATGGTGCGGTCACCGCATTGTCAACTCTAGGGTCACACCCACTATCTGTACAGTGTCGGGTTCTTCAACTGTTGCAAGCACTGCATGGTCATCTTAGGCGTCGGCGAAGCATATTCCCACATATCAAATGCAGCTCCATCAGGCATTAAAGGTTAGACATGAGCCGACTGGGAACACAGGCAGTGTCTTCACTCTGAGAGTTTGCCCGCCCGCACACCGATAACACCACCGCAGGCAGCATCTTAGATAGCATCCATCAACCAACTCATATGGCAGTCCATAGCAGGCTTAAAGCAGGCAGTCCGGCGAATCACTTCTAACTGGCCATGCTCTACGGATGTTGAGTCCGGCTGAGAGATGCTGTCTTGCGCGCCAAGACGGGCTGGCAGCCTGCTCCCTTCAGCATAATCAACTCGGTCTCCCCTCTCCGCAACAGGTTGAGTTCCTTGAGCAGATCCTGCCGCGACAGTCAAGACCATATACTCCCTGAGAAAACTCTAAACTTGTTGCGCCTTGCATTGTGCGGTAAGCTAGATACTGCAGGCCCATCATGGCTAATGATGAATCGGATGCTCTTGATGCGCTTGAAAAGGAAGCCAAAGAATACGACAAGGTAGGTGGTGATGGGCTCATGGGGCGTCGACGAGCTAACGTGTTCTGCTGATAGGATGCTGAGATTGACCGCATCATGAAAGCATTTAGACTTGACTCGTGAGTCCTCTGTTGGCGGCAGTCTCACGGGGTCACTGACTAGGCATAGCTACGCCGTGTTGGACCTTCAGCCGGGTGTTCCTGAATCGGACATCAAAATGGTCTACCGCAAGAAATCTCTGCTAATTCACCCGGACAAGACCAAGAATCCGCTCGCACCAGACGCCTTTGACCGTCTCAAGAAGGCGCAGACGGCTCTCCTAGACGAGAAGCAACGTCAACAGCTGGACGAATGCATCGCCGATGCTCGGCAGTTGCTCATCAGGCAGCACAAGTACACCGTCGACTCGGAAGAGCTCAAGACGGAAGAGTTCAAGAAGGAATGGCGGCAGAAGACGATCGAAGTGTTGGTCGAGGCCGAAGCCCGCAAAAGGAGGCGCATCAAGGCCCAGATGCAGGAAGAGGGTCGAGAGAAAGCCAAGGAAGACGCGGAAATAGAAGAACGGAAGCGAAAGCGGGAGCATGAAAAGCAATGGGAAGACACGAGGGAACAGAGGATAGGCAGCTGGCGGGACTTCCAGAGAGGGGTGAAGAAAGGGGAGGAGACCAAGAAGAAAAAGAAAATGAAGGTATTGGGCTAGTGGTGTGCGACTGGCCGTCAGCCTTTCTTCAACAACGTGGGCTGATCCTGTACTGTTCTGTAGAATCTTCCTCGGATATCGGACGGAGGTCGGTTTGGTCGGCTCGGAGAACCGCATCTCCGCAGGCTCTGGCCCAGATGGTGGGTGATATATAGATCCATGCGCAGCGATCAGAGAGAGAGAATACTATTGCAGAGAATCATTCTCCGCCTAAAGTCCACGCCTCTGGCAGATAATTATGTCTGTAGCCTCGTCGACGTCAGAGTCTCTCTTCAGCTCGGCAACTGTCCCCTCCCCACAGTCGCCTTCCCCGACCCCGGGACGGCAGAGGACCAAAAAGATTCTGCCGCATTCTAAACAGCATTTTCTCTCCTCTCCATTCCATGTCCTCACCATGACCAATGCTTCGCTGCTGCCCAATGGCGCCATGACCAACGGCCTCATGGCCAACGGCACTACGGTGCACCAACGTCGAGAAGTTGATGGATCCTCGCACTCACAGCCGCCCTCGTCACTGCGCGACGTTTGCGCCGACCTCCACACCCGAGTCAGCGCGTTTCTGTCTTCCACCCCTCCAGACGAGACGACGAGACGAACCCAGGTGCAGACCAAGATTGCTCTCGGGGTCATCGAGAAAGCCCTTCAGGACTATGAGTACGCACGGTCTCTGGACGACTTCTCCAAGTGGTGCCATTTGCACGGCTAATTGATCTGTGCCACAGATTCAGAACCATGTCACTGTCCTACAACGGCGGCAAAGACTGCCTGGTTCTCCTGATCCTCTATCTGGCCGCTTTGTACACGCACTTCACCCGTTCCACTCGCCATCCGTCCGATCCATCCTCAGAGCCGTTCCCGACGTCAATTCCCTCGATTTACGCCAAACCTCCCGACCCATTTCCGGCCGTATCCAGCTTCGTCGAGTCATCGGCGAAAGCGTATCACCTCGATCTCAC
>Ga0255336_100841_pt1 | contig 33238 bp, 29 predicted proteins | sample MeOH1_35cm_T3_17_FD_189102 | JGI IMG/M metagenome (GOLD analysis project Ga0255336, IMG submission 189102) | Sandy soil microbial communities from University of British Columbia, Vancouver, Canada - MeOH1_35cm_T3_179 | ecosystem: Engineered > Artificial ecosystem > Sand microcosm > Unclassified ...
GATGATGAAGAGGTGGAGGTGCCGGCGTCGCCGGTGGTGGTGGAGGAAGGGGTGGAGGAGGTTGAGGTGTTCGGGGGTTCAGACGGCTTGTATGGGTGAAAACACCAGGGCCGGGCGGCCGCGTGATGGTCTTTGGCGGCGCCGGCGCGATCGGTTGACCTGGACCTTGGGAGATCATATGTGCTGCTGGCGGTTGGTAAGGGGGTGGTGGAGGTGGAGCGGACATGGCTGGTGGAGGAATGGGCTTCGGATGACCATTGGGGTGAGGATTGACCGGCGTTGGAGGTATGCTCGGCGTCGGCGGGACCGCTGGCGAGTGCTGCTGCTGCCGTTGCTGACCTGGCACAGGTCCAAAATTGGGTGTCTGTCGTGAGAAGACATCGGCTGGAGCAGGGGGCATGTACATGTACGGGCGTTGCGGATGTTGTTGTGCCACCCAGTCCGAGACGTCGGCTAATGCAGATAAGGCGTACGCATTCGTCTCAATTGGCATGACTGGCCGAGGCATGACAGAGTTTCTGATCTTTTCCAGCTCTTTGGCCGCTTCGACTGACAGCGTTTCCATGTTCTGAGTCTTTTTTCTTTCCACCTCCTCCCACTTCTCTTTGCTCCGTTGCTCGAGTTTATGGACAAAGGGCGCGATAAGGTCTTCCCCGATGACCTCTTGGCGTGCTTGATCATCGTACGAGAGAAGATGCTGTTTGAAAGGCTTCTCGTCCATAATCTTGTTGGACACGTACCCTCGCACGTGCGCATCGGCCTCTGGCAACTCATGGTAATGGGGAAAGTAATCGACCTCGGATCCGGATTCGGTGTGAGTCTCATCCTGTGCCGACTTGTAGGCACGCTCGAAGAGGATAATGTCTCCTTGGGCTCCTTCAAAATGTTCTTTTTTGGCCGCGAGCCAATGAGTCTGTCATGGTTAACGGCCACGGCGAGGAAGTGACAGGAACGGGCCGACTTACCAGATATTGTCGTTCAATCACTTCCCTTTCTTGCGCCATGCGTTGTTTCTCGTGCTCAACCTGGGCTTGATTCCTCGTTCTGATCATATCACACGTCTCCTCCTGGCGTGCTTCCAGCTGTCCCACAAGGGCCTCAAATTCCGGGACAAGTCGATGAGCTTTGGCCTTTCTCACGAGCTTGTTGAGATCACGACTGGAGATCTGATCCAGGATCTCGACCTGTTGAGCTCCGACCATGCTGAAGAATCTTTTGAGCTCTTGTTGTCGAGCCTTGAGGTAGGAGATCTCCAAGCGATCGTCCTCCGTCAGAAGACGTTTGCGCGGTGGAGGCTCAGGACTATCTCCCCGCCCACCTCGTCCTCGATGTCGAGGCCTCCCTCTGCCGCCCCCGTTGCCATGCCAGCCACCACGGCCGCCCCGGCCAGAACCGCCTCCTCTGGTACTTTTCTTCGGCGACCCTGTAGCAGAGGCAGCGCGATAACTGCCCGGACGGTTCCTCGTCTGAGCATCCGCTCCATCAATTACGAGGCTTGGGGAAACGAATTCCAGCCCGTCGTCCACTTTGCTCTCGGACTCCTCAATGGACTCCGCCGGAGGAGGCCGAGTTTGCTTTGAACCTGTCTCTTCGGTGGCACCCTCGGCGTGACTGTCAACGTGTGCCAATGATCTTGCCTGGCTTCTAGTGCGTAGCCGACCTGCTTGTCCTGGCGGTGGCGCCCACTCTGTCCAATGCGTAAAGTTATCTTCTGACCTGATCTTGCGTTTGCGTGAGCTTTTTGCCTCCGGGATGGTGGCTGAAATCGGATCGGCCCTCTGGTTCTCTTGAATGGGTCGCTGTAACGGCCTCGCGTCCGGACGAGCACCATCAATACTGGCTTGACGCGCTCGTGTTGAACATCTCACAGGACTGCCCGTCTGTGCCGATGGTGCTGAAGCAGGATCCTGCTGCAGAGATAGCTCTTCTCTGGTTATTTCAATTGTCGAAGCAGCTGATGATGCCGGAAATGAATCAGAAGAAAAACTGATATTCACATGCTCTGGAGTAGTTGGACGTGATGATGGAACTGGAGCGGTTGTTGGCGATGGCGACGGAGCTGGTCTTGGCTGAAGTGCCTGCCGCCTCCTTGTGTTCATGTGGAATCCAACTGCTGGGTGTCGAGGTGACCGCTGATTGCGGCGCCTTGGAGACAGGTTGCTGCTTGAAAGGTCAGAAAATAAGGAGACGAGCGTTGTGAGGCGAACTAATCAGTGTATACATCTCACGGGCATCCTTCATGCCAGAGGTGGAAGGAAGAGCGATACGACAAGGAAAGGCATTGGATTGAACAGTGGACGGGGAAACTTACCGCAAAGGACGGATGGCTGAATCCTGCTTTGTTGTGTGCGTCGAAGATACAGTTTTGGCGTTTGGCTCGTCCGGAGAAGCTTTGCCGGAGTGGGCTGAAAACAGGGGAGAGATACGCACTTGATCAGCGACAGCTTGGTAGAATGGCGAGTGCGCTGTACGCTCGACCGGATGGGAGAAAAGCTCAATGAAGTACGACAGCCACAGTGGCACATGTCGCTGTTTTACAGCTTCGAGGGTTTGGACAGGGAGGGTGGCGGACCGTGGATAAACTTCGAAGTATTTGGGGTGCGTGATTCGCGGCCCAGATGGCGACAGCTCAGAATGAAGCGCAGGACCTTCACTGCCATGGCGCAAGGCCGTAGGCTGGAGAATCGACTGAACTTCCATCGTGATCTGTTTGCGCTGAGTATTGAATGGCGCTGCCGACCTTGAAAGGAAGCATTTTGCTTGCAACGAGAGTCGCCCAGCCCGGCGGCGGGCGCCAAGCCTGGATGATCCCGGCTCGTGCCGTGCGCCGCGCCAATGCAATCCGTTCCCAGCTTGAGTGCTCAACTTGAATGCTACAAAGGGGGCCACACGACTGTTACTGACAACAGTCACGCAGACAGACATCTCATTCATTTCGTCATATTGTGGTAGTTGTGGTCCCACCCCGAGGCGCCCACGAGGGCCTACTTACAGTATTATTCCGCTAATCAGAGATCCTCCAACGCCTCCCTCACATTCATAGCCGTGACAACATCTTCATTCATACTGGTCGTCTTCAAGCAGGAACCCAGTCAGATGACGTCCGATCGACTGCTGAGACTTCGGTCTCCCTTTTTCACGCTCTTCCGCTTGCCATAGTTCACCAGGCTGCTGCGCGAGCCCGCCGAGAGCACGAATCCGGGTAGGATGGGTGGTAGGTCTGCTTCGTCTACAATCGACGGTCCGGGACTGCCGAGGGACGGACTATCAGGACCAGAGCCTGGGTCACTGTGATTGCTCCGTGTCTCGGACTGGTCGATGCTCGGCACCGCCTTCCCGTAGGCGGCGGGGAGGGTGTTGCTCCGCAGCCGGGCCAGAGTCTCTGATGTGATGACTTGCTCTGCCAGAGGCGACGCCGTGACCATGGTCCCGGCGATGGCAATGGGAGGCGGATGAGGGCTATTTGGCCTGAACAGAGGATGGATCAGCTCGTGCATCGATGGTCCAGACTCCGGCAGGAGTGACGGTTTGTGGTAAGACGAGGACGCCGACCGGGAGAAATTAGGTGGACTGGAAGGTGGCGAGGAGGTGGGCTGTCGTGGTGAAAAGCTCAGTTTCCGGCCCAGGGCGGTGGCCGTGTCCGACCAAGCTGTACGCGGTGAACTCGACATCATCGTCATGGTGGGCGAACTGGGCAAAAAGGGCCCATCCAACGCGTGGCTGGGTGATTCTGGCCTGCTGCCGGGGATCGTCTCAAGACCCGACCTGGTCACCGGCGGGGATGAATGCAGAGCCGCACGCATTTCGTGATGGACCGAGGAAGTGTCCCACTGATCGAAAGCGCTCTCGATCGACACGGCTTCACCGGCTGGAAAGGCAGAGTCGATCGAAGAACAGGCCGATCCCTTGATCAGCCTCGTCCGGGACGAACCGGGTCCCATCCTGGTCGAAGACGATCTACGTACCATGGTCGACCCGCGACCCGACGTGGGCGTTTGGGGAGGAGAGTTGAAGGTGACATCTTCGGAGTGAAATGACTGCTTTGTGTCTCGCGCGTGCGACTTGACTTCATCCGTCGGTGGTAGACGAATGTTAAAATCAACGCCAAGACCCCCCACCGAGCGGGACTGGACCGTCCTTTTTCTCGTCCAGACACCAAGGACCGTGTACAGAGGGATCTGGAGGAGACAGGATAATGCCCACAGGGCCAACCACGCCCCCAGGAGGGCGATTGAGGACTGATGCGACAGCTTCTTGGGCAGGTCCTTCTGCTGAGCGACCAGCCACACCAAGGTGACCCCCGAGACGACAATTGCCGCTGTCGTCAGGGCGGCACCGCTGACAAACAGGCGCCATGTGGACGTTCTCAGCCCCGGTGAGAGGATACTCAAGTTGGTGACATAGACGGTGGAAAACCAGACCAGACTGACGGTGGCGAGAACGTTGACGGCGACGGCGACGAAGAGAAGAGTCGGCAATGCCGCTGAGAGGACTCGGATTTTGGCTCCGTTCGACGCAAAGACGATGTTCAGAATGAGGCTGGCCACGTTCACGACAGCCGCCAGGGAGCCAAGCGTACGCGCCGTGGTGTGAGTCTCCATGTGCCACGGCGGAGTGGCGCGTGCAGAGCGATGACGTTGACGTGATAAGGACCGCCAGAATAATTCAGGTCTTGGTCGGTGAACTCAGCCGTAGAGTGGACATGTAGGCCAGCAGATTGGAGACAGTCTCTGGACTTTTTGAACCTGTGCTACGGTAATCACAAAAGAAGAATATACCTGGACTCGGAAGGCCGGAAGCCTTGATGGATGGACAACGGACGAGTTTATTGATTTCGGACGCGTGCTGAAAGTTGACGTGCTTGGGTCAATCAAGGTGAACCTTGCTCAGGACTGAATTCTCGCCGCAAGGGTTCATCTGACACGAGCGGGTGGGACAAGCTGGAGCGGCATGGACCAGGAGCGGTTGTCGTCGAGGTCAGACATGCCTCCGCAAGCCAACCAAGGCGGGGCTGATGGGAAGGCTGTGGAGATTCCGAAATTGTTTCTGTTGAGAAAACAGGCACGAAGAACATGTGGTCATGCGGCTCCTCGGCAGATGGAAAGAACAAGGCAGAGCGGAGCCGCACACAATAGCAGCGAGCATCAATGGACGGCCCAAAAAACATTGCTATACTGGCAGTCGCGTCTCGTGTGGCGCGAGACAACGAAACTCACCTAGCCTGGCCAGGGAAGAGTACTGGCGCGTCATCGTCGTGGATGACAGGGAGGGATGGCGAGAAGGGTCCTGGTGATGGAAGAAGTTTCCAAGATTGCGCGCAGTCCGCGAGCATGGTAAGCCCGGGAACCACGGAGAGGGCGGTGGCGTCGGATCGTGTGTGGTGATAGGACAACAATGGTCATTGGACGTGTTGTGGGTTGTTGATGGCAGCGCAATTTCGCCTGGAGGACAGCGTTGCACGCCATTGGCTTTTATCAAACCTTAAATTCTCTGCCTTCGCCGCTCGCCAATCTGCGGACCTTCTGCCACGCGGTGCCGTTGACATCTCTAGCGTGCTGATGTCTACAACAAATAGGCCCTGCTGGGATTAATGTGTCATCTGAAACGTGGTGCAAGGACGACTTCTGGGTGCTGGCCAACTGAGACCGGCCAGCCGCATGACTGGAGTGACGACGTCTGGAAAGGTGCATCATTGATGGCAATATCGTGGTATGAGGGAATGAGACTCGCACGAGACCTGACAATGAATGATGGGCTTGCCAGCATCAGTTAGTATACTCCGACGGAGATGGATCCGAAAGGAGTCTGGTCAACCGCAAGATGTTGAAGATGGACAAGAGGTCACTTAAGAGGTCAGAACTGTGGATCAAATTCCCGGCTTGGCGTCCCATGTACACTACTACACCCTTCATTCAGCTCAATTTGTCTGCATCCGCTCTCTCTAGAATTACGTACAGGGGTAGACTAAGTTGGCGTCGTTTCCAGCTCTGCCGTCTGCAGCACATGCGCAGCTGTACTTTGCAGTGTGTTAGCGTTTTCTGCCCAGATTGTCGAATGCTTCTTATGGGGCCGTCAATAGTTAGGCTTGAGGACACCAATTATGGATATCCAAGTCCATGCAAGCCAAGAATGTTCTCTTACCAGTCAAGCCTATGGGGGTTGGCGGATCTAGCAATCAGCACATTGGATGGCCCAAAACCTGGTCTGCGAATGTCTTACGTCAATATATCTCAACTCTGGGCATGGACCCCGGACCGCGCCAGGACACCCATGTGCAAGGCTGGATTGGGATCATGATCAAAGGCTTTGTTCCAATCTTGATCCCCGGTCACGCCAACCCGGTGTCAAAACAGGAGTCCTTTTCACCACCACTTTGGACAGAAAACGTCCATGCACGTGCATACTTCTTCAATCGCATGTGCAACGGCTCAGAGTGCCCCTTGCTGAAACATGTTGGCCTGCGCGGGCGCTGTGTCCACCAAATTTCCCGACGCCTCGCTAAATCCAGGATTAACTGTATATCGTGTCTTGTTTATTCGGAACCGCCGTCAACAAATTGGTCCAAGGCTCATGGCGTGCACGACTCTGCCGCTCCACGCCGGTCGGATGATTCAGATCCTTCCCCTCGACCGTATCGCCGCAAGCTCCTGTTCCGCTTGCCAGACCTCTCTCTTCAGACCGCTCATCCCACCATTTGGAGCGGTGCTCATCGCCTCAACACTGCCCTCAATGTCCTTGATCAGCCCTTCCAACCCGGTCAGCAGTCGCTCGATTTCCGTTCTCTGTGCGTTGATCTTGTCTATCAGAGCCCCGTTGTCCTGCTGTGTCACCTGGAGTTTGGTCTGCAACTCCTGGGTGGCCTGCTGGAAGTATGGCGTGAGGTGAGCCGTGTACAGCTCGTCCGCGGTGAGGGTGTGCAACCTGTCTCCAGTCAGCTTTGCGACAACTGCTCGATCGGTGAGGAATAGTACGGTCGGGGTGGCATCTCGCCTTCCACTGCGCGATCCCTCCTCCGCCGCGCATCCTCGATCATGGCATCCCACTGGTTCAGCCCTTCGACGACCTGGCGCTCCTCCATGATCTTTTCAAAGTCGCGTGTACATTCTTCTTCCAATCTCGCATTCAGTTGCTTCCACACCCCCTCCAGCGCGGTCGGGCAGTACTTGGCGGGCGTAGGGAAACATGAGCTGAAGTTTGCATATGAGTTGGCCTTGATCGAGGACGACAGCGCCCCTGCAAAGACTTTGTGTAGTGCTGCTGCCCGCGGTCCCGGCGCAGACGCGACCGGTGCGGGGGGAGGTGGCGATGGCGACGCCGAAGTTCTTGTAGGCATAACAATATAATAATGGGGCCCGTCGGAACAGCAGGATGATCGGTCTCTGGTCACTCGCTCTCGGAGACTGAGGGAAGAGCGCAATGTTGCGGTCTGCGATCAATTGAATGTAAACATGCCAAGTCTAAGTTGTTATCCAGTGACGTCATTCAAGACAGTTCTGACAATATGTAAAATCGTAAGGAAAATGGGAATAACGAATGAATCCAGTTAACAACGCTGTTGGATAACCAAGCAGGATCGGTTCATTGTTTGATTAAGACTAGCCAGCGCCATAGGAGGCCAGAGCCATTGAGATCACGTGACACATTTGTTATATTCAGAGCTTGCAACAGCGGTTGACCATCGCTTCAATCTGGCTACGTTGTTCACCGGTAGCGACTTGCTTTCGAAGGAAGATTGTTAAAAATTGTCGAAGACTGTTGGAGACTGCTTGGTGTCTGTTAAGTGTGGGACGCTTACCGTGGAATACTCCGGACCACGGAGAGCCCAAACAGCGCACAGTCTGGCCGCCTCCCTTTGTCAGCTCGTACAGCGCGGGGTGAATCCCTTGTCCATTGCGGCGTTCCGGCACCACCCATTTGCTCCACGTAGTTACAGCGGCAATGCTTCTGAATCCCACACCTCATCGCCCATCTCAAAGCTGACCGCTAAAACCCGCCCCCCTCGACTGCATTCTGCCTTGCATTGAATCCGCCCTCGAAGCCGAGTTCTATATAGGGCTCCTTATTAGAGAAGCACCGCTAGTGCAGCGTATATAAGGCGAGCGCCACGATATCTGTCAGGGCTGCCGCCTGACAGGCATATATACAATAAGTTCCAATCCACCAATGTTTGGTGGCATTCTTGGTCTTTTTGGGCAGCCCCCAAGGGATTGTGGAACCTCCTGATAATTGAACTACAGCTTCATCCCATACACGCCCTCTCCTGTGATCCCGCAACCCCACCTGTAACATAACTGCCTTCTAACTAGGCAGAGAAGCTCACAGGGGAGTCTGGCTGATGCAATGCGTGGCGTTGACAAGCTACATATTCATATTCTACGATTGCTCTCGGATAATCGACTCTATGAAAGCAGTACTGTTGACATATCAAAACTCCCATCATAGAGGCGTAAGATGTCGCTGATTTGGTTAAAATTATAGGTCGTCTAATTGTATAAATATGGCTTGTCCGGTTGTCATTTCTGTACACAAGACTCCGATATCACGGCTTTTGGTACCCGCTTTCCAGGTCGCTGTGCTCCCTCGGTCGCCACAGCCTGGTTCGTCCCCATTTGTAGGAGTTTTCGAGCTGTCGGCGCCAGAACCATAGCGCCACGGTGACGACGGTGAGAGGAATGAAGATAGAGATGAAAGGCCAGAAGATGTCAGAGAAGCCGTGAGATTCGTTGTTGTTGAGAATTCCAGAGCCGAAAACACCCTGTTCAGCATTCCGTGAGCAAGGCGTATCAACGCCAGGCATTCGTCGAGAGCGAGGGGGAACTTACAGCGGTGAATGTCCCGGGGAGAAACACCATGGTGAGGACGGTGATGGTGTTCATGGACGAGCTGTGCTGGGCAGCCTGGTGAGCGATGTCAATGTTGATAGAATTGTCCTGTTGAGTGACGAGATTGTACACCTTCCAAATCAGCCCGAACACCAGCATTCCGGATCTCTGCACGTACAAAGTTCATTGCAGTGTCCTTCCTCGCCTTGTAACTGACCAGCCAGTTCTTCTGGCAGTGCCAGGTTTTCAAAATCCATTTCATTGAGTCCAGGACTTGACTCCATGACTCGGAAGGCATCATTATCTCTCTCGAGAAGGTCGTATATGCCTCGAGCATTTCTTCACATAATTTGATTGACATGTCCGCGTTCGCGATGCCCGTGTCACATGTCTGGGAGACAAGGTGCAAGTTTTTGGTGATATTCTCCAGCTTCTTCCGGCCATCATTGCCACGGCGTTTCTCCGGAAGGCCTGCGTGTGATTCTTTCGAATAGTCATTCACCTGGGCGATCTCGGAGAACAGCCGCCCGCGGACATCGGCCAGGTAGTCGGTAGACTGATAATAGGCGTAGCCCGAAACCAAGGCGTGGATCAAGAAGGGATTCGCCGCTGCTTCGACACTAGCGCCGGTATAGGGCATGTTTGGGTCAGGAATGCCCATCTCCTCTAGGAGCTCGGTGACGCAACTGTCATTCCACGCTGCAGAAATCACATAGTAAGACGTGTTCATCATCTTGTCGTAGTGGAGATATACCGAGCACGGCGCTCGATGCTGCAATTTATCGTAACGCGATTTCTGCAGCCAACGTGGATGCTGGCAAAAGAACTCGTATCTCGCAGACTTGCTTCCTGTGGTATCTTTGCGTCGACCGAATGCCGACCAATAATCTGGTCGCCCGAGCAAGTCTTGGACGGCAGCATCATGCATCTCGATACGTTCGACGAGCTTTTTGAGACTCTCTTGAGAGATGCAGGCTTGCTGCCCGTATTGCGCCTCACGATTGTGCTCAAGGTAGACAAAGAAGGCAACGAGGGTGTGGTTCGGGCATGTCGATTGAATCGAAGCGTCTAAGACTTGGTTGATTTCAGCGTCCGAAACATCAGGTGACCAGAACGTCCCTTCTTTGGCTACTTTCAGGACTTGAATCTTTGACTCAGGTCGGAAGTTATGCGGGTTTGAGAAGATGTGTTTCATCAGTCGAGGATTCCATGGTTGCAAGAACAGCGCAGGACCAGCTGTAGACGAAATGCTGCCAAAGGTCTCTTCGTGAGCATGTAATCCTTTCTCGATATGACTCGGCTCGGCTGCAGGAGACCCGACCTCTGTAACTCCGCTCAGAAGTCTTTCCAGCCTCGAAGCAGTGCTCTGGCTAGACACAGACATCCTGTCGAGAGCTCCGAGCTAAGTTTTAGCCTTCTATGTTAACGGAGTAAACAAAGGCCCAGAGGCTATGCAAAAAATCAAAAAAGCCTCAGACTCTGGCCGACGGCTTATATCCTTCCAGTGAGGCTGCACCCAAAATATAGGGCCAGGCCGCCTAGACGCATCTTCGAGAACGCCGAGCATGTTGGGGGGATGTTGCCTCGGCACACTTGGAAAACGACATCGTCGAATTGATGGTGCCCCTCGATCAGGCGTGTGATAACGATGTACTGCAGCAGTTAGTTAGCGGGGTGTCCTCTCCGAATTGGATACCGCGAACCTTGCCGGCAGCCCGGCGAGCGAACAAGCCAACAAGCGAATAAGCCCACGTGGTTGAGTAGAGCGAGCTTAGAAAGGAGATATGCCTGGGTAGCTTTCATTCCCCGGTCTCGCTCTTCTTCAGAACTAAGGTACACAAAGTCTACTTACCGCTTTTTGTCTATCCTTGCTCCTGGGCTGTGAAAGACAAAACAAGGTCTATGGAGGCTAGAGTCAGGCTGAGTTCCCTACACCGATAAGATTCTATGGATCAGGCGGCCCGACGTTCCGGCCAACTTGCAGTTAGCCCCTAGAACAGCTTCGCCTCGGCAATCCTTCCCCTGGCCGGGCAAAACAAATAATCAATAAGAAAATTTCTCGAAGTCGCTGTGAGCTGTCAAATGTAGCTCGTGAGAAAGGTCAATTTTGAGAGGGACGCAAAGATTCCCTGGTACAATGCTAACCAGGGTGCCGACCAATTCGTCCCAGGTGTTAAGCATGCATAGGCTTGCGCGATTCAGCACCAGAGTTCCCAATGGCGTAAAGACAGCATTCCTGAGCTTGCCCGGCATATGTACAGGAGATATATGGCATACCGCTGCCGCTCATCTTTTGTGGACGCTGGAGCCCCGCGATCCAAAGGTCCAGTTCGTCACATTACTCACCGTCCCCGAGGATGCCAGTCAGAGCATCCTCGAGCCTGGCGTCGGGCGGGTGCCAGCCATGTATGAGTATCTGACCAATCTCGGCCTTCCATGTGTAGTAGCCAAACTGCCGGCTGCAGGACCTGTTGACGAGGAGGATTGCGAACAAGCTGCTGCTATGATTGGAGCCGATCAGCTTGATCAGCTTCTAACGAACCAGGTTAATCAAAGATTTCCCTGTTTTCATACATTATGGCAATCCCTGAGCCCTGTACAACTGGTTTCTTCAACAACCAAGGGAGTTGTCGGGGGTTCACGCAACCACCTTCTACCCCCCGTGCACCACTATGCTGCCACGACAGTATTGGCCAGCTATTTTAGGGAAGACATGCCTCTACACGTCCGAAAAGCCCGCGGCGATCTTCTTCGAAATGGTCTGCCAGGGAATTTGTCACGAGACGATCCTATATTTCTGGAGGTCATGCAAAAGGTGCAACAATTGAGGAGCCTAATATGTCGGGCAAGATCCTCTGCTGGCTCCTCGCTGGAGCAGGCCCGCGTTGTGCTCTTTATATACAGACTGGTCGGCCGGAGCCAACGCAACATGAATCCGCACCAAGACGCCAGTCGCGATATCTTTGACCAAGTTCGGCAAGCTGCACTGAGGCGTGGATTGGTGACAATTCGCGTGCCTCACGGTGTCCCTGCCGGGGAGATCCAGGATGATGATCTGGATCTCTTCGATGTCAGGGGAGGTCCAGATGGCGTAATCAAAGACAAGAGATTTGTGGCTTGCTTTTGGGCTCAAGTGTGTGACATGCCCGAAGTCTTTGGAGCTGTGGGCAGCAGAACTGGATCCTTGGACATCGCGGCGTTCGTCGGATTGAATTGTTTGGAATGGGACGAGCCCCTGCTGCTGGAGATAGAAGGGAAGGAATACGGTGCTGCATGGGACTCGCTTCGATTAAGTCGTCAGCATCTCGAAAAACAAGTTCCGCAGCACTTGCGGCTGTTGACACAATCTCATCTGATGTCAATAACCGTGTTGGCACAAGCGAGTTTTGATAGTTTGGCCGGTCGATATACACGTATTGATGAGGAGAATCTTGACAGCTGGCTGGCAGGAGGGTCCAATCTCATGCCTCACATACCCTCGGACGAGAAAACCGTAAAGATACTTGTTTACCCTTTCGGACGACAATGCGCTAACCATCAATAGGGTGTAATCATTGAGGCGGTAAGCCGAAGATTTCTCGAAAGAGACGATCTTGCCATAAGGACTGGTTTATACTAGCGCACGTGAGAAAGGCTAGAATTCTATCTATTGACCACACTTCCTCATCCGAGGGTCAGTCCGCTTGGATTCGGATGGATATGACGTGACGACCAGGCCGCGCCAGCTTGCCGCAGGGCAGCAATAAAATGACAGGAGGAGTACATGGAGCAGGAGGGGAGATTCTGCTGTTGAACAAGTTCAAGCAACAATACAGTTCGAGAAGAGCCAACCTTTGAGATGTTTGTCTCGAGTTTTGAACGTTGCCGCTCCAGTTTTGCGGCCGTGTCCTTGGTCTCGGCCTACAGAGTCTGTGGTCGTCTTCGTTGGCGCGTCTCGCTCTCAATTGCCAGAAAACCGCGACGTATCGAGAGAGTAGCTCCAGCAGCAAGGGTCGCTGGTGGTGATCTCTGTCCCGGGTTGCGATCTCTGTCGCGGTTCTGTTCTCAAGATAGAGGGAATGGCTGACTGCTCAGCGTTGTCGAATCCTGCTCCGAAGCCATGCTCTTTGCCACGCTGAGCGATTGTTTCCACACTTTTATTGCTCATCAATCCGTGAGCGTTATTGGGAGTTTTACAACTTTGCCCCTTGCCTCTTCGCGTAGGCCAATACGGCATCGACGCCGGCCTGTGCGACTTCGCTGTCCTGGGCGGGTGTCCCTGTGCTGCACCCAATGGCTCCCACAACTTCTCCGTCAACAACGATGGGTATTCCCCCGGCCACATACATGAACTTGCCACCGTTACTGCTATTCAGTCCAAAGGCCGGCCCGCCGGGCCACACGTTCTCCTTGTACACCGAAGTGGGCGCTTTGTGGCCTGCGGCTGTGAAGGCTTTGTTGATGGAGATATCAACTGACGTGAGCTTAGCTCCGTGCATGCGCTCAAAGTGTAACAGGTAGAGTGAGGCATCGACGATTGCGATATTCATCGGCACGCCAATGGCCTTGGCCTTCTCGATGCATGCCGCCGACGCCAGTTTGGCAGCATGGTGTGTGAGATGAGCGGGGCGGTGGATGGCCGCTTTGCTGTTCGACATGCCGGTCAGAGGGAGGGATCTGCGCGTGGGAGAATGTTGTGTCGGGATGTGATGGATCCAAGTACTTTACACCATGGATAGTATAAGGGACTTGAGGCTTTCCAACTATTGTCAAGAGTTTGGTAGGCCTTGGATCTGGGAACGGGAACGTCAGCGACGGAAATGTCGCCGATTTTGGTGCTGTCGATCTGCCGAGGCTATATTCCAGAAGCAGCATTGCGCAGCTTTCCAAGGCTGATGCGTGTCTTGGGCTTTACAATATGAACTATATTCGCACCTACCGATGTCGACTTGTGAATTATATTCGCACCTGCTGATGTCGACTGAGAATGGTGCTGGCGTTAAAGATTGGAATGTTGAACGGTGACCAAACCAAATCACGTGCCAACGGGCTGGGACAACAGGGGCTGCGGGCAATGGATTGCCTATCTTCTCAATGACGCTGCTGGAGAGGTCGAGCCCTGTGGTACAACAGCTCGCAGACCTTTTCGCTCTCTTTGTCAATATAGTCAGGCGCTTTCCTCGGAACCGCCCCTTGGGTCTGGTAGTTTGGTCCGACTTCAAAGGTCTCGCCCGACGTGTCATTGGGCCCAATCAACTTTTCAAAGACATCCACGACCCCTTCGATTGGGGTGAGGAGGTTCTGCTCTTCAAGCGTGTCGTAAAATGCCGCCGTGGAGATGTTTGTGCGGACCACGTTTGGATTGGCCGCGTTGAGCGTGATCTTTTCTTCCGGCAAGTATTTCCCGTAGCTGCGAACGAACCCTGTGATGGCGCTAGGTCTCTGTCAGAATGGCACGAAATCGGTCTCGGAGGACTTACTGTTTCGCCGCGGTGTAGATTGGAAGAGTAGGCACGCAGTAGAGTCCGCAAATGCTGGCCACACACCCAACTTCTCCCGTCAGCTTCTTCTTTCGGGTGTTGTGGAGATCAGGGCAGGCCCAGGCTTTTCAACTCACTCTTGCCTCGAAATCCATTCTTTCCCGGCTCTTGTTTCCGGAATTGCTGAATGGCCAGTCCCACGGTGTAAAGGACGCCGGTCAGGTCAATATCAATCACAGACAGATCGGGCTTCTCAAATCCTGTGGCCCCAGGGTCGTTGGGGATCCAAGCACGTTCGCCGATACCAGCAATCGGATAGACGTAATCGATGCGACCAAAAGTGGTGACCGCCTGGTGAAATGCCTGAGCCTGCGAGTTCCAGTTGACCACATCCACATGGGCACTTGCGGCAACCGGACCGGACCGGTTCAGTTCGGAAACAACGGCCTGGGCCCCGGCTATGTCACGGTCTGCGATAAATACTTTGATGCTGCAGTGTCGTCAGAGAAAAGGGTGGAGGAGAGAATGACTGTGGTTACTTGTGCTTCGCGAGCATGTGAGCAATAGCTTTCCCGATGCCCGAAGCTCCGCCGGTGATATAGGCGTATCCTTCAGGCGCCGTCATGGTAAGAAATGATCACAGTCTGCCAGGAAACGAAATTGAAAGGATCTGACCGTGGCGGCCAGCAGGGACTATGGTCAAGATGACTGTATGCCTTGTCTGACATTAAAGAGCAGGTAATGGGCGGCCATTGATGAATATAAATCCTGTGGCTAAGCGGATCCCCAATAATTCTCGCTTCTCCAGGAGGACATCACGGTCCACCGTGAAGACACAGCGCCTGGTGAGGGGCAGGCATCTGTCGAGGACAAATCCGCCTCGGTGGTTCCGCGTCTGGGTTCTCGGCTGAGGGGTTTGGAAAGCTTAGCGAGGAGACCATCTGACGAAGATGAGATGAGAAGCGGAGTCTCCTGTCTCTCCTCCTTTCTGAGATTTGCGGGGTGCAGGTGCCGCGGGGACGAGGCTAGGAAGCAAGTGGTGGAGCCAGAAGGCTGAGCTCGGAGTTTTCGGATAATTCCCAAGGTGTCAAAGACGTCATGCTAACGGGCCTTGGCTCGCCGTTGACAACCCGTTGACTACAGCCCGCGACGTCTCGAGATCTTGTGGACCTAAGGTCTCAATTGTGGCCGGGAGGAGACAAGTCAATCTCGCGGCACCATGGCTGCGCAGGTCCCATCGGGCCTCAAGGCCGCCAACATCCTATGGTTTGCCCGTCGAGCTGCGCAGTTGGAGAAGGCCAAGCCCATCATCGCCTATTGGTGTATGTTTCCTTCAAGGAGAACCTGACGAGGCCCAGTTTGCTTGTTTGCTGACAGCTGTAGGTGAATATTGGATCGTGAGTCAAATCCTATCCAAAGGCCTGGACCATGCGGATCAAGAATGCCTGGCGTACACGACGACACTCATGGACAAGCTCGAGCAGGTAGGTCTGCGACGCTGACTTCCCCCCCGGCAGGCGGCCATGACTGATGGACACAGTTCAAAGCTGAGAACGCCGAGGAACCGGCAGTGACGGACGATGTTGTCGGCAAAGCCTACGTGGAGGAGTTCGCTCTCGAGACGTACGAAAGGGCGGACAATGCTCTCAGGGCCAGCAAAGCCTCCAGACAGACGGCGGATACTTTTCAAGCGGCAGCCACATTTCTCGAACTGTTGCAGATTTGGGGGCCTGTCGATACCGAGATTGCAGCCCAGATCAAATATGCCAAGTACCACGCATGGAGGATAGCGAAAGCGTTGAAGGCAGGTGAAGATCCGAACCTTTCACAGCTGCCTGGGGAGGAACAACTGCATGAGCAGGAAGGGGAGGAGGGAAGTCTTCTTCCCCCTTCAGGCACCGGCAATGCAAATACCGCTGCTCCAGACGCAGCGACGTCGAAACCGAGGCAGCCGTCCATCGTTGAGGTGCCGGATGAAGCCGACAGGCTGCAAAGGAGTCTAGCACAGACATCCTCCTTGGACGAGTCGCTCCATCCTTCTCGTGACACCTCCCTGCCTCCCGCGATACAGAAACACGGGCGACAGCCGTCTGTTGTGGAGGTGCCAGATGAGGCAGATCGCATCCAGAGGAACTTGGCCCGTCAGTCGTCCCTCGATGAATCGCTGCACCCTTCACGAACGGTCTCTCTTCCGCCTTCGCCAGCATACGACGGTGCGCCGTCAGCAGCTGAAGACGCATCGGCATTCTATTCCCAGGTCGCGAAGCCTCCAAGTATTAACATGCCCTTGGACACCAGTTCTGAAAGGAAGGCATCGGTGGGCGGCAGCTATTTTCCCCCTCCCCCTCCACCACCAGCCGACCTGCTGGCTCCAGGCCTTCCTTCTGCTCCGGGTTCTGACTCAGCTTCTCTTGATCTTTCGGTGCCACCTTTAGGACAATCAGTTCAGCGGCCATCAGGGACGGCCTTATCATCCTTGAACCAACCCTCAGGCCGCCAATCCCCACCCCCACCAGCGCACCGTCATGGGCGCTTCCTCCCTGGTCCGGGTCCGGGCCAAGCACCGCAAATTCCTCCAGACTTCCCTCCTCAACCGGCTCCATCCGTTCCACAAATACCTCCGCAGCTACGCCAGCCCCATGGGCCGGTTCCTCAAGTACCACAAGTCCAAGCTTCAGCATGGGCACCGCCTCCGCCAGCAGACATCGTCGTCGACGAAGAAGCCATGATGAAAGCTCAGAAGCATGCCCGCTGGGCCATTTCGGCATTGAACTTTGAAGACGTACCGACAGCCATCAAAGAACTTAGGGGGGCACTGAAAGAATTGGGCGCCACTTGAGCCTGGTCAATTGTCGTCGCCACTTTAATCTCCGCAAAGCGAGATGGAGCAGAATTACTTCGGAAAATGTAAGTATGACGCGAGTCAGGCGGTCAAATCCATAGCACAAAATTTGTCTCCATCTGTTATTTTGACGCTGCCTCTGTTCACTAGGCTGGAAAGGGTTGTCCCAGACCTCCAGCACGTCATTACTGGACTTGAGAAGACGAAAGCAGGCATGATTGAGACCATGTTGAGCTTGTCTCGCAGAATTTGACTTCCTCACCTGCTTGTTCTCCAAATCCAGCCGCGGCGCCGTTGCCCTCGGCGACGCTGTGGTGGTTGTTCTACACTGTCACGGTAAAGGCTGGCTATGGTGTCACTAACGGATGAAATCGCTATTGTCGACCAAGTCCTAACGAAGCAGCAATGAAAGTAGGCGTTCAGATAGCCCACCATCATATCGTCGTCATGACGCTGGCATTCTTATACCAGCTCAACATAGGATTCTCTCCACTGCGGGTCTCCGTCTCTTCCACATAAGCCCAGTTCTCCAAAAATGCTTGATGTGTCGACACTTTTGTGAGTTTTCCGGTGATGACGCGGTACATGTCCTCCATTAGATTGAAATCGGTGGGAAAAAATATGTCAAAGTAGCCTTGGTGCACAAACGGCGTCGTGACTTGGACGTTGCGCCGTCGGTACCGTGTCTGCACGACGGGGGCGTTGAGGCCCGGTACAGCGTCGGGCAGACTGTTGAAATCTGACAGGACGAGTCGGTGGGCAGGGAAGTACCGGCGTAGGACATCGAAGAATTGCATGAGCCGGGTCGGGATGTATTCGGGTTTGGTCAGGTTGGGCGCCAGCGGCAGGGCGTGCCTGAGTTTCCGCAGTATTCGGCCTTGAGAGATCGGCGTGACGTAGGGTGACCTGGACGCGAGGTCGCGAAGCTGCAAATAACGGGCGGCGACTGGGTCGAGCTTGCGTTCGTAAAACTCAAAAAACTCGCCGTCTTCATCAATCAGGACGCTGCCCTGCAGTGGCTGCTCCGTGTCGGGATCGTACCGGATTGCGTCGTGGCTGAAGTTGTCGATGACTTCCAGGGCGAGGAAAAAGCAGGGCGAATGCACGTATTCGGCCCAGTCGAAGATGGAGCGTTGAACAATTTCGACATGCTCGAGGTGTTCGGCGCCCGATGGCGAGCGAAGGAGGTTTGTGGATTGGAGATTGGCCAGTGACGACGAAATCTCAATGACCTTGAATTGAGTCCGGTTGTACACTTGATCGTCTGTTTCGCGAATGTAGTCCAGGATGTTTCGCATCAGCGTTCCATTCCCCGCGCCCATCTCGTAGATGATCAGATCGTGGTAAGGGTATAAAGTCATCTTGTAGTTGGTGACCAGGTATCGCGCGATGGCCTCGCCGTAGTATGGATTAAACAGTTCCGTAGGCGTATGCCAGAGCTGTCTGGTTTCATCGGGCTCTATTGCGTCTAAGGCATCCTCGAACTGGACATAACTCAAGTCCACCAGCCGGTTAAATTCGGCTCCGTCTTTGATCGAGCTGAAGTCGAAAGGCTGCTCGGGGTTGAAGATGGTAGCGTGCTTGGAGAAGTAGCCATAATTGGGGTTGTATAAGCTGTCTGAGTGCCGTTAGTCGAGATTCCACATGAAAGCAGCAGGCAGGATTTCTACCTTCTATGAAGTCTCTGGTGTGCATCTTGACCCGTCTGGGTCGCTGTGTCCGGTGCCGGAGGTCACTTGAATGGACCCGAGGATATTCTCGCAGCTGCCGACTCATGTCTTTGGGAAATGCATCGATTCGCTGCTGCCATCCACTTCCTCCCGGCTTATCATCTTGTCTATGCCGTAGTCCATATGTCCTCTTCTGCTCATATGGCCGAGCTTGGGTCCTGCGGAAAGCTGTGTGCGAATACCGACATTGTCGGGACGGCCGCGAAAAGAGCTGCTGAAAAATTCGAATGATAGCTGGAGAGTCCATACCGCCTGGCAGGTTTAAAAATGGCTTCTGCGATCTCTGAGTCTACTCTTTGCTCACTCAGTTTGTTGATTCTCTAGCGCGCAGGACGGTGTGGAGAAATAGAGACATTTTGTCGCGAGAGCATTTACCGAAAGTGGATTTGGATTCCAGCACTGTGCACCGACGTTAATATTCTCTTTGTCAGCCAACTGGCTGCTGTTGGCCCTTTTTCAATAAGCTGTCATGTAGCCGGCACAACTTGATACCCCTTGACACAAGAAGATCTGGAAGATCTTGCGGCCCCACCAGCAGCAGCATCAATACCACCACCACGACGAACGATATTTTATCCTGCTGCCAACCCATGTCACATCGGTCATCATGTCTCTCACTACCACTGAAAACGCTTCGGTCGCTGCCGCTGATAGCATCATATCCAAAACAGTCAACCCGTCCGAGCAGTCCAGCTACGCCTTCAGTTTTACACCGTTCCTTCGTGCTAATGGGCTGGCCGCTCTCGCTTCGACCGTCCCTGTCTGCGCCGATTATGTGGCAACAGGCCATTGCCCACGCGGCCGGCGCTGCCCTGAACGGCACCCAACGGCGGCTCAACCACCGCAGCATCACTACGGCCGGACCAACGACAACTATGTGTGTAAACACTGGCTCAAGGGCCTTTGCAAGAAGGGAGAGGCGTGCGACTATCTCCACGAGTACAACCTGCGGAAGATGAGCGAATGCCAGTTCTACAACCAAAACGGCTATTGCCAGAACGGTGACGAGTGCCTGTACGTGCACGTCAAGGAAGGCTCAAAGTTGCCATTGTGCGAAGACTACAATAACGGCTTCTGTGAGAAAGGCCCTCGATGTGGGAAGCGTCACGTTCGAAGGAAGCTATGCGAGTTCTACATGGCCGGATTCTGTCCCGATGGGCCGGAGTGTAAGCATGGAGTCCATCTCAAGAGTGGTGGCAAACCGGGCGAGAAGGACGAGGAGAAGCAACGAAGAGAACGCGTCGCCGAGCTCGAGAAAAGAGAAGAAGAAAACCGGAAAGAGTTTGGATGGAAGGGCGGAAAGGGCGGCCGGAGTGGCAGATGGAGAAATCGAAGGGACCGAAAAGGATGATGCTGTCCAATGGGTTCCGACGGCCGACAATTTAAGGGCCAGCGAGTCTTTGCACAATCGGCGGTGTACCTTGCTGGATGTGCCAGTTACGGTCTTATTGAAGCTCGAGCTACTGTTCTGCTTGGCATTGCCTCCACGGCATGGTCGAACAGTTGGCTCACGAGCTCTGCGGCGGATGCACTCCGTAGCCCATCTGTGGCGGAGCATACCGTTCAGCAAATATCTGCAACCGATGCTGGCGCACAATTTCCCTCTGGACAGATGCGACGTCGACACAGTCGCGGCATCTCCACTTGCCGGAGCTTTGGACACCATTCATGGGAACGATCGAAAGTGCTCTCTTCTGAAAGCCAGCTGCCCCGTCTGGGTCACTTGATTTCGGAACCGCCGCATATTACTTCCTGACCTGGACCTGAACCTGGTCATGACTTGGCGAAGCCAGTGGGGAGCAAGCTGCGAGGGAGGAATCAGCGGGTGAAGTGCACAGACAGCCATTTATTCCTGCTTTGGAGTGATGAGGACCTCGAGATGACTTGTCCATGGTTGCAGCTCTCGAGACCTTGAGAAACCGTCATCCAACAATATCCGCTTGCAGCCTTTCAACTCGCCCTCGCACATATTTGTCCTCTCGCGGCAGAGCTCTCTGGCAAGGAAATGCCTCCGTTCGGCAGCATTGCCTCACTTCCGAGATCTCCGCTATTTTGCCAGCGCCTTCATATCATCTCCTTTGCGGTGAACCACGGTCAACGCCAGACGTCACCTTCGTTTTCGGGAACATTCGTTTTTCCTCAACCGGCACATTACCGAAGATACTCCCCATGTTGACGAACTCCTGACCTCGGTGGTATTCGCCCTCACTGGATGCGGTGCCCATGTTTGGGATTTCATAGATCCGAATCATGGTCAGAAGTTAGTCAGGAGAGAGTAAGCATATCGGCACAGGTGAGAATCTATCTGCAAAGTAAATGTGGGTGGAGCAAAAGCAACGATACCGCCAGAATGGATGTCACGGTCAGGCGATATTAAAGAGGTTGGGGTGTAGACTATCATATACAATTTGGGGCGGCCATCCGCCCAGAACGGTCGCAGCCCTTCGAAGCTCTGATTCGAAAGGGTAACCTAACAATACAACTTTTCCAAAATGACACGTATCTTTCCAACCAGATCGATAAATATTTGGCGGCCCCCAGGCGTAGATTCTCCACCAACGCCATGCTCCAGGGGGGAATATATGCTTCGCTGTGCTGCGTTGTGCACGGTGCTGCGCCGTGTAGTGTGCTGTGCTTGCGACACTTCGTCCTCTTCCCGGGTCTCCTAGAACTCAATATATCCTCGTCTTCGTCAGATATTGTCCTCCTGGTCTTGTCCTAGACGCCAGGTATATAAGCCTCGGCTGGGATGCTACCAGCCACTTGCATGGCTTTGAAGTTCGCCACCGCGGCATCCCAGTTCCAGCCATTCGCCGAGAGGCATTGCTCCACAAATTGCATCTTGAGCTTCGTCTCGAAGCTGAACTGCAGGCCCATCAATTCTTTCGTCAGTGTCTCCTCGGATTTGCCCGGTTGGGGGACACCAAATGTTGAGCCTGGTGGAAACTCTGGATGTGAAGAGGTGGGAAGTGATCCTTGCGGTGCCAGCGGTTGGGTTGGTGTGGAGAATCCCAACATCGGTCCGTTCCGGACAGGTTCGTTGTTGTAAAATTTGAGGTTAGGGTACCATTTTAATATGGTCGCTTTGGTCTCCGGTTTGAGATCCACTGGATTGCCGCTCAGAATGAGATGCTCGAGATTGCGGAATTGATTCCTCCAATAACGAAGAGCACCAGTGTCTTCGAAGCGGTTGTTCGACAGGTCCAGGTTTTGGAGGTCGGGGAAAGCGCTCGATAGAGAGAGAATATCCTTGACCGTCGTTAAAGAGTTGCTGCTCAGGGATATGCTCTTGACCATCTCCCGTCGCTTCGATGGTGTTTCGAACACCTTGGTTTCACAGATGGTGAAGAGCGCCTTGAACACTTTCTCCGCGCTTTCTTGGGAGAGCCCCGTGGCGACGAAGTCAGGGTCAGTGGCCAAGGCTTCCAAGGTCAAATATTTCTCGGCAGCGTTGTATCGCTTGTGAATGACAGCAATCATGACCTTCTCAACCTCGGACGTTGGTGTCTTCGCTAAGGGCCGAGAACTCTGGAACGTGCCGTTTTGCTGTGAGCGCGGGCCTGTCGGAGGCTGCACCGCGCCGTTCGCTTGGTTCCTCGGTGGCCGAGAATTTTCCACCTTTAATACAGCGCCGGCGAACGTGAAGCCGTTGAGATGAAAGAACCGGCTTGAATCGTTGGCATGGATAGTGATGAGTAACACAGTTCGACCGGCGAGCCTGTGCGATAAAATTTTGCGGTCGGCCTTCTTTTCCAGGAACGACAAAAGTGCACTGATCCCAGAGTCGGGGTTTGATGATAATTTGCTGTCAATCCAGCCTTTGACTGCCAGCGTTGTCGTCCCGGAGGAGTGGTCGGTCTCGGGCGTTTGGGAGAACGCCATGGTCGCCCGAGAGCCGCAAGCTTCCACCACGGGAAGTGTTTCAGTGGTGTTGGCAGCGTTGCGGCTGAAGGTTTGAGTGTAGCGACTCGTGATGATGATATGGTGCACCTTTGGTGCTGTGAACAAGCTGAAAACGTGGAAATCTCAGGACACAGGCAGATACCGCCAAGAGTTCTCTGCAGGGTCATACTAACCTTATTTCGCTAGTTAAATCCGGGCTTGGCATGGCCTAAACGGGAGTTGGACAATAGAATACCTTGCAACTACCCTTGTCTGATGATAATAAAGGTTGTCGGACCAAAACATTGTCTTTAATTTAGTCCCCACGAGGTAACGTGCTGAAGAATCAACCCCAGTTCGACCAATACAATCCTATCCGCTGGCTCTGTCCTCTGGCGGAGCAGGGCTCGTTGCTTTACTTCCAAATCTCCCGATTCCGCCGAAGCTGCCCAAGTCACGCTTGAAGAATTTTCCTATATTCTTCAGGTTCTCATTCAACTTTGCTCCCGCCTGGCCATCTAGAGCGGACCCGCCAGGGGTGACAGCATCAATCGCTGTGGCGGCCGGGACCGTGTGGGTTGTCGGCGGGTTCGGGGCACCCTCTCTCGGAGCGCCAGGGACGGCCATGCTAGGACTGGAGAGTCGGTCCATGATGGCAATTCCCAGCCCGGAGGCGTCAAATTTCATGTTCGTGGGCAGATTGGCCGTGCTCAGCGAGGCCGCTGCTGAATTGCCGAGTGCAGAGAGGTTATGCAACGCCCCGGCCGGGTTGCTGGCAGCGCCGGAAGTGGTGCCGCCGGTCGACAGATTCAGAGGAGTCAGCAAGGCAGATTTCTCCACTAATGCGTCTTTGTAGCGCGGGCTGAGCTTGTGCATTTGGAACAGCTCAACCAGATGGTTCTGATCGGATTTGGTCCGAATGCCTTTCAGCTCGAGGACTTTGCGAAAGTTGGCCTCGGAGAGATCGGCAATGTGAATCAAGTATGCTTGTACCAGTGCCTCCGGAGGGGACGGTCGCACTTGTAACGTCTTCAGTAGCGGTTCGGCCCGGTTGAAGGCGGCATTCACGCGCTTGAGAAACAGTGCCGGCGGCGGATTGCCCGGAAGGATCTGGGTCAGGGTCGTCCGAATCTCGTGAACGTCGAGCAGCATCTGCTCAGCACCTCCCTCAGAAATGGGCCGACATTGCACAAGGTTGGTGAGGTAGGTGTGTGCCACAAGCTCGACGAGGTTGTCCACAAAGGCACGAGCATATTGATGCTTGTGAAGCATGCTCAGGATTTCGCGGGCCCGGTCTTGGATCCGATTTTGCAAACCCATGATGTAGGAGCTTTGGTTCTCACAACTTTCGATCTTGGCCCACGATATGTTTCTCATCTCTCTCCAGCTGGGCTCCAGATCGACCTCGACGCGCCGGACCAAGCCGCGGATGGCCGCACTGGCGATGCCCATAAATGCGTCGGCTTGACTCTGGAGATCCACACTGTCCTTCAACGGGTCGTCGACCCGACTTTTGATCCGTTCTTCCAGCGAATTCGAAGTCTGATAGCAATAGTCGGCCGTGTTGAGCACCACGATCACATCTTCCACGGTGGGGATTCGCGACGGCGTCCCCCCCGACGGTTTCTCCGAAATGTAGAACAGGAGCACTTGCTGGGCGTATTGATCCAGGTACCGGCCAAAGACCTTGGACAGGTCCACCAACGGTTGGCCGGTAGACAGTTTGGCGCACTGCGCCAACGACAGTCGATAGAAATTGAACAGCTCCGTCGACGAGGCAATGACCTGTTGCGAAGAGAACTCCTCATCCGGAGGCCGGATCGGTTTCTGCCGGTACTGTGGAATCAATCCGGCGAGTTCCTTGTCTTGGGCGTCCACCCACAGGCTCAGGTACGGCTCAAAGGCATCCGAGATGGGCTGGCCAAAGATAGGGGCGTCGCTGGCCGAAGTCATCGTATCAATCGACGTCCTCGAATTAGGGCTGAATTTCCGTTCCAGGCTGTGCTCGAAATCGAGGGTCTGCTGGAGACACGACAACAACAGCCTCACGTCCACCGTTTGGCCATTTCGAGTCGTCCGGGACAGGATGCCTTTGTAATCCTCTCGGGTGCCTTCGGCGAACACATTGGCCAGAATTTCGTTCACCCTCCAGTGAGAGGGAAAGATGGCCGCGTGCTCCTCGTCGTAAACCTTCAACATCTTTCTGAACCAGGCATATCGCCGGTCGATGTTGTCCAGTGACCCCGCTTCTTGATCCCCTTTGAAGATGTGTCGATACTGCCGGAGCTGGGTGTTGCAGTACCAAGTCGTCAGACGCGACCGCGCCGCATCTCCCAGCGCATCCACGACCAGGCAGGCTTCGTGGAGCATGCCGCGCTTTGGCGCCACCTCTTCCTTCGTGAAGGTCACCTCAAAATCCTCGCACACCTGCTCCAGCAGTTCCCTCTGCACATCGGCGACGTTGCGGCTGAGCGTGGCGATCTGATCGATCGACCGATACGACTTGAAGTGGGCCATGAGTTGGATCACCGCCTGCAGAAGCTGGGCACATTCTCGGTACTGCCTCGTCTTGCTCAGCGCTCGGAGTTGTTCATATGCCGTGGTGAGCATCTGCAACCTCTTCAAGGCCGTCATGGACAATGTCAAGTTCTTCTTGGTGTTGTCCAATTGCTTGATGTCAGCCGTCATCTCCGTGATGTTGCGCTCCGTTTGCAACGCCCGTTCTCGGACATTTTCGATCCGCTTGAACAACTCGGCCAGTTCTGCCTTGGACGCTTCCATCCGCTGGAGACATTCGGTATGCGCCTGGATCTGCTGATCCTCCAGCACCGCGATCTCGTGGTCCAGGTCATCCTGGTACGCCTGCAGGGTCTGATATGTCTGGCTAACCGAGGATAACGTCGACGGATGGGAGAAGATGAGGTTGAGATGTTCAATGGGATCATAATTGTCTGAGATGGTCAACGAGGATCAACGCATGGATGCGGCATTCGTTACCGGAGTCTAATATGTCCACCTTGTGCTGAATGCCATTGACCGGCATGTAGACTATTTTGCGAGTAAGGTTCAGCAAGAGAAGGCGAGAGTCTGGGGATCATTGAGACTGGTTTCGAAGGTAGATGGTGATACAGTAGCAATGATGGTCATGGAGCATCGCTTGTCCCAGGGCTGCAAAGGCACGCGTCAACCTTGGCATGACCCAGCCGGATAATCTTTGAATATTTTGGACCGTCAACGAACAACGCAGATTTGAGGTTTGGATATTTCCCAACGTTGCCACGACTATGCGTAGGATAAATGGGGACACCGTGCGGGAGGAGCAAAGAAGAGTTTTCTCGAGGTCGGTCAGTCCGTTCATTGTCATTCCTCATTCCCCTTCATTGTCCCGCCTTTCCCTTTCACATGATGAATAACAGAAACCTCACGGCATTAGGAAGAGCCGGAAGAGGATGTCAATGGTTAATGACCGTCGGGCATCGTCACATGCCTCGGTCATACCGTTGATGTCGATGCTTAGAACATGGTTCTGCTGATTTCCCCCCTGGAGCGATCTTCAATAATTCGGTCCGATTGATCTGAGGCTAATGTTGAAAAGGTCGTTGAGTTTGGCATGCAGCTGTCACGAAGCGTCACTGAACGTGTCGCGGATCTCGCCTTCATACTCGTCCTCGTTGTATATTCAGTACAATGTCTACATGGCCCAGAACTCCCACGCTATATGCAACGACCGTCCTCATCAAATCACTCAACCCTGGTGAAGCTTCTTCAGCCTGGTACTGCCCTCGTACAGTCCTCTATCAATGGCCGCCGCGACCGTCAGGGTGCCGCCGATGACGGCACAGACCCCGGTCACGAAATTGGCAAACGTCTTCGGCCTCGCCTCTCGGTTGATGACCTTCATCGGACTGATGTCGTAGGAAAAGAAAACTCCCGGAATGCCGCCCTGAGCATGCAGTCTCTCTTTGTGACCCTCGGCGGCATCCGTGCCACCGCCTAACGATCGTCGGTGCGAGGTCACCGAGTATTGATGAGTCTCGATGGAGCCCTGGCTCCCCGCCGACTGGCCATGCATTCCCAGCGGAATCAGATCGCTGAGGCTGGTATGCTGCTTCCGGGACCGATCTTCATCCCACCCCAACGGTAAATACGAGGTCGAGACGACCTTGATGAAGTAGATAAAGTTGTGTGCCGACTCGTCCGTCTCTTGTCGGTGTCCGTCGAGCGGGTTCGAGTGGTGATGGTCGCTCCATTTCGATGTCGAGCCATCCAGCTGCGGGCCGAAGCGCAGAGAATGAATTTCGTGCGTGAATGAATTGCCACCTTCTATCGGGCTGTTGAAGTAGTTTTTGAGGTCGTGCACGTGCATGTTCCCATTGCTAAAACTCCGGCCGGGAGCAATATGGAAGTTGCCCACCACTTTGTTGACGCGGATGACTCCCTCTATCCGGCAGCCCTCGTTCCTTTGCGCGTCGAGCCGTTCGCCATAGCCTTCGCGTTCACATTGTTCCACTCCTTCTCCACGACCAAAGGCCCAGCTGTTGGCCGCATATGCCTCCCTCACTTCATCACACGTTTGGCAGCACCCAGGTTTCGTCCCATTCGTGAGTGGAGGAGCCGAATAACAGGATCCGCAATAATCGGGGTCGAGATGGGATGCCACATCTTGCTGGTGGAGCAAGAGTTCCTGTGTGTCAATGACCTTCGACCCCTCAGCGACAGACGACAGTCGGACCTGGTTGACCCCATGCACCACCCCCGTCTGTTGCTCTCCTGACACATCCATGACGTCCAGGGTGAGCAATTCGCACGGTATTCGTGGAAACGTGATGTTGAGATGAATTTCCATCTTCTCTCCTGGACCTGTATCAGCGGCCGACCTCGACCCCCGGCGCAGACATACCTCGCCCCTTGTCCACGATCAACTCTGGCTGCACCAGGACTTTCCGATAGTCCGCCCATTCTCCCCACACGAGATAGAGCATCACAATGAGGGAGACAATGGTGACGATGCCACCGGAAGTCGTGCGGACCCGAGCATCTTCGACCGTCTTTGTAAATGCATCCAGTCGGGAGAATCGTGATTTGACTGGCATTATGAGTGCAGGCGACGCGCACAAGCGCGGATTTCCGTGGAAATGAATGCAGAGACCTCCAGCATGAGTTCCGACACGCGTCTAATGGTCCTCTTCCACCCCACTGGCGCAAGTCGATGGCTTCATGAAAGTGGACAGCATGTTCCTTAGGGCCCAAAATGCGTAGCAGCTATCACGTGACATATCGGCTAGTCCCTTGTGCCAGCCGCAGTTGCTGCCTAGTAGATAGCTAGAACCCCTTTGGTCCCTGCTAGCCCCGCTACAGATGCAGGGACAATCCTTGATATAAAAGATGTCAATGCCTCAGCTTCAGTGCTGTGGAATAGTATTTGTATAATAACTCTGGTCTTCTCGAAATATCCGTTGGTGATGGCGTACGGATGCCCAACGCGACGAGTTCATTCGCCTCTGGCGCCAGCATGCGGTCACGCGGGTCGCTCAGCTGTTTGAAGAGGTGAAGGCGGCGGAGGAGTGGTGTTTGGAACGAAGGGACTGGAGTGTGAAGACAGATTGACCCATACTGGGTTCATGACGTCCAGCCAGATCCGGGCCTGGGAGAAATGTTGTGAGTGTCGGAGGGGATTGCCTTGACGTCCATGCTGCTGTTTGCTGCCTATCTGGGATTGGGCTCCGTATCTGACCGGCTACCACGTTGGTGCCATTCTGCAAGACCGATCAATGGAAATCCTCTCCTTTTCTGAACTTCAAACCAGTGATCACTCAGTTCAGCAACAGCATCACCAAGAGCGTCCAATTCTGTGCACAAGCTGGTCGAATGGAGAACTGGAAGCACTTGCCGTGTTCAAAACTCAGAGGACCACCTTTGTCGGTCACGACCATGCTGGTGGCGCAGCCGTCTTTCACCAGCTGACTGCTGCACCCCTTCCAGTGCTCTCGAGCCTGGCCACCATCTATCAGAGTTGAACTTCTGGGATACAGGACATGCTTGTTGTCATTTCTACCCACACACACTCTCACAAGGCGGAACGGCCCAGATCCGTTTATTTGGGCATTCCTCCAGACCCGTCACCCAGTTCGCGATCACGATCAATGATGGTTGGTGCCGGCGGCGACCAATTCCGCTGGATGAAAATGTGCTGACCGACGGCGAGGGGTGAGAGGTGGCCAGGAATTGAACAACCAGGTAGGGTGAGATTTGTCTGTTGGCTCACAGTCCGACGAACAGCATACAAGACTTCATGCCTCCCTCCTCTGGCTCTCAGAGGCGGGACGTGGAGGATATGGATGAGTTGGACATCCTGCCCATTTCCTGAACCGGCCCTGCACTGACGGTCTCATGTCTACCCGTGTGATGCTTCATGTCCGCTAAGGCGACAGCTATGTTTATAGGCAGGTAACGGGATCACAGGGGGAGAAATGTAGATGCAATTGTAATGCCATGTCCAGGCCATCGCCTTATATGCGCCGCGCTAGCGCCGCTTCTTGGTCTCAGCCTCGTACTCCTGACAACCCGTGTGGTCTTATTGTCGTCATGACATCAATATTGTCAAGTGTTTTCCAACTCCAAAGCCTTTTGCTCCCCTTGTCTCGACCACGGTTTAGATTATGTCACCATGAACGAGTCCTATCAATACCAGCGTCTCGGCACTCCAGCTGCCATCCGACTCTTGGAAGTATTGCCAGATCTAGTAAGCGAATGCATCGCGTGCAAAATCCATCACTTTGATGAGGCAAACACCCCGACTCCCGGCTACTATGCTCTGTCTTACCTTTGGGGGAACCCAAGCCCAACCCGAACACTTCGCCTGGTCGATCGGCATGGCGACACGCATTCGCATCCTCTCCACGAGAACCTCTGGCGATTCTTGAATCACGTATGGCAACAGAAAATGTTCGGCCGTTTCTACTGGACAGATTCTCTCTGCTTGAACCAGGAAGATGTGGACGAGATCGCCCAGCAAGTTCCACGGATGGGTGAGATATACTCTGCCGCCGAGGAAGTCCTTATCTGGCTTGGACATGAACAGCCCGGAGAAGAGGCAATGAAACTCGTTCGGGACTGGCCTGGACCTGTCGACTGGCAACTCGTGGATATCGGCAATGAAGAAGAGAGGGAGCGAGCTGAATCGGTTGATGGTATGTTCAGTGAGGTGAGGAAGGCCGCTCTTCATCTCTTACTTCTCCCCTACTGGAGCCGAGTCTGGATAGTCCAGGAAGTTGTCCTGGCGAGAAAAGCACTCGTGGCGTACGGTACAGCCTCTCTTGGCCTTGACGAATTCCGCTCTAAAGTCAACCTATTCCGGCGCGAGACACCCGAATTCGACTATCAGCCTACCATCTGGTCGTTAAGTGAGTTGCGGGAGAATGGCGGAAAGAAGCCGCTTTGGGAGCTCACAATGGATTTCGATCTCTGTGCCAGTAGCCGGACCATCGATAAGGTCTATGGCTTCCTCGGTCTGGTGGCCGACCTGCACGACGGGATTTCTCCTGCGAAGTTCATCGAGGTGAACTACGACAAAAGGCCTTTCGAGGTGTTCTGGGATACCGCCTTTGAGTGCCAGGCCCCATGGGACCAATACCCCAGGGTGCTATTGTCGCTCGGCCACATGCTCTGGGAACACGGAGAAGAGAGAGTGGACTCTGACTTCCGGACTTTGGAGAAGTATGCCCAGGGAGTGAGGACTTCGGAACGACACGCCAGATTTGCGAACCTTGCTCTCCGTGTGTTTGATGCCGCAAATATCATCATGCCGATTGCGGCTGACTTTCGAGAATGGATCAAAGCTATTGATGGTCTTCTATCGTCGACCACATGGACTCCTTCCGAGTTTACCGAGTTTCAAAACGCGGCAGCCATCGGCCTCGCTCTCACAGCAAGGAGAAGTGAGATGCATTCAAAGTGGAAGGGCCATCGAAAGCTGGGATCAGTCGACAAGATGTCAGCCTCGTCTCAATGGCGATGCACTGCCCATCAAGCTGCAGAGGGAGACCGGGGACTCGCGGTCAAGAACGATTGGCGCAGGTGTCCAAAATCTCCGATTAGGTTTGACCGAAGCGCCCTCAAGAGAGTATGCGGTAAACCCTCTCCATCTTGTGACGGGTCGATGATGATATTTGAGATCCAAGATATCAATTTTCGTCTAGTTATCTTGTCGGACATTGGAGATGCAGTGGGGGGGGAACAATCTTCCTTGACGTTCGGGCAAACCACCACTTCTCTCCACATGCCGAAGAGGAACGAAAAGAACTTGGCATTATGAATTTCGGAAATCACCTTGAAGAGCGTGAAGTTTTTGATTTCATTATCGTAGCACTGCCACTTTCTTCATTTCTTTTCCTGTCATGTGCTCTCAATGACTAGGTGTCAAGGAAGGTGTCAAGGTGTCAGCCTATTTGGTGGCTCTGGGTGGAACCTGCTGGAGCCTGTCAGACATTGCTCAATTAGCAATAGCTCAAAGCTTCAAATGTCGATAGAGGATAGAGACAAAGGTGGGAGTACAACCTGAACAGTGATCGGCCTAGTTCACATGAGAAAAATCTCACTTGTTCGTTACGTCTCGAGGACCATGCCACGGGCTTTGTAATACCCTGGACCATGGTTGATTCGATGAACCACCAATGATCTCCTCACCTATCGCCGACACACCTTTTGCCCCCCTCTTGACCAGCTTGCCCTGGTCCTGTAGAGGGCGCCCAAGTTGTTGACTGTAGAGAGTGTTGATGGATGTTGTGGACCAAGAGCCTTCTCATATCCTTGTAGTGCGCGCCGGTACATCTCCTCTGCCTCGTCCAGCCTCCCCTGGTCGTCGTAGAGGTTAGCCAAATTGTGGACCGTGTCGAGTGTTGATGTATGCTCTGGACCCAGGGCCTTCTCATATCCTTGGAGTGCGCGCCGGTACATCTTCTCCGCCTCCTCAAGCTTCCCCTGGTTCCTGTAGAGGAGGCCCAAGTTGTTGACCGTCATGAAGATGGATGCGTGCTCTGGGCCGAGTGCCTTCTTATATCCTTGGAGTGCGCGCCGGTACATCTCCTCTGCCTCCTCCAACTTCCCCTGGTCCCTGTAGAGGAGGCCCAAGTTGTAGACCGTGTTGAGTGTATCGTGATGGTCTGGGCCGAGTGCTTTCTCATATCCTTGCAGTGCGCGTTGGTACATCTTCTCCGCCTCCTCCAACTTCCCCTGGTCCCTGTAGAGGATGCCCAAGTCGTTGACCGTGTTGAGTGTATCGTGATGGTCTGGGCCGAGTGCTTTCTCATATCCTTGTAGTGCACGCTGGTACATCTTCTCCGACTCCTCCAACTTCCCCTGGCCTCTGTAGAGGAGGCCCAAGTTGTTGACCGTGTTGAGGGTGGATGTGTGCTCTGGGCCCAGTGCATTCTCAAATCCTTGCAGTGCGCGCCGGTACATCTCTTCCGCCTCCTCCAACTTCCCCAGGTCCCTGTAGAGGATGCCCAAGTTGTTGACCGTTATGAGGGTGGACGTGTGCTCTGGGCCCAGTGCCTTCTCAAATCCTTGCAGTGCGCGCTCGTACATCTCTTCCGCCTCGACTAGCTTTCCCTGGTCCGAGTAGAGGAGGCCCAAGTTGTTGACCGTGTCGAGGGTGGAGGTGTGCTCTGGGCCCAGTGCCTTCTCAAATCCTTGCAGTGCGCGCTGGTACGTCTCTTCCGCCTCCTCCAACTTCCCCTGGTCCCTGTAGAGGACGCCCAAGTTGTTGACCATGTTGAGGGTGGAGGTGTGCTCTGGGCCCAGTGCCTTCTCATATCCTTGCAGTGCGCGCTGGTACATCCTCTCCGCCTCGACTAGCTTTCCCTGGTCCGAGTAGAGGACGCCCAAGTTGTTGACCACGGTGAGAGTGGAGGTGTGATCTGGGCCGAGTGCCTTCTCACATCCTTGTAGTGCGCGCTGGTACATCTCTTCCGCCTTCTCCAACTTCCCCTGGTCCCTGTAGAGGAGGCCCAAGTTGTTGACCGTGTTGAGGGTGGAGGTGTGCTCTGGGCCCAGTGCCTTCTCAAATCCTTGCAGTGCGCGCTGGTACATCTCTTCCGCCTTCTCCAACTTCCCCTGGCACCTGTAGAGGATACCCAAGTTGTTGACCGTGTTGAGAGTGGAGGTGTGCTCTGGGCCCAGTGCCTTCTCATATCCTTGCAGTGCGCGCTGGTACATCCTCTCCACCTCGACTAGCTTTCCCTGGTCCGAGTAGAGGACGCCCAAGTTGTTGACCGCGGTGAGAGTGGAGGTGTGATCTGGGCCCAGTGCCTTCTCACATCCTTGAAATGCGCGCTGGTACATCTTCTCCGCCTCGTCCAGGTTTCCCTGGTCCCTGTAGAGGAGGCCCAAGTTGCCGACCACCATGAGGGTGGATGTGTGCTCTGGGCCCAGCGCCTTCTCATATCCTTGCAGTGCGCGCTGGTACATCTTCTCCGCCTTGACCAGCTTTCCCTGGTCCCTGTA
>Ga0255336_100842_pt1 | contig 33159 bp, 26 predicted proteins | sample MeOH1_35cm_T3_17_FD_189102 | JGI IMG/M metagenome (GOLD analysis project Ga0255336, IMG submission 189102) | Sandy soil microbial communities from University of British Columbia, Vancouver, Canada - MeOH1_35cm_T3_179 | ecosystem: Engineered > Artificial ecosystem > Sand microcosm > Unclassified ...
TGACATTGCGCGCAAAGTAATTTGCGGGGCGGCACGGCGCACAGAGCCGGGTTCGAGCGTCGAATGACGCGTTGAACGTCCGTTTCGAGATGAACCGAATGACCGCTCAGGGTCGATCAGCGACAGTCGCGGACGTCAGCCTCCCCTCCGGTAGGGGCCGTCGCCCGGATTTTTTCACTAACTGTGTCAGCAGTTTTTCACTTACTTGGCACAGTTTTCATTTTCTGTGTCATCCGACAGGCAGCGCGTGATGACAAACTTGATAGGTGTTGTCGGCCGGTTCGTGATGCTTCCAGGACAGGAGATGATTCTCGTGTGCTATTCGGCTCAAATCCTTGCGGACTATCGCAAATACATAAAAATGTTCGGTGCAGACATGGATATCAGGGAGTTCGCCCGACTCTATTGGGAACGAGTTGAAGGCAGCGGCGCGAAAATTCCGAAGGCGATGGACGCGCCGTTTTCAGCCGCTGAAACGGTTGACCTGCGAAAAATCCAAGAGACGATCGATCAGTTCGCTGAAGCGCAATCGCCGAAGCTCGAGCAGGAGGTGTTCAAGCAGCGTACCCGCTTGGCGGACGCCGAGCGCACGCTCTCGGTAAAGACGACCAAGGCGGCTACCGAAAGCAAACGTATCGCGACCAACAAAATCGATGCCGCCGTGCGAGGGCTCGATGATCTGCGCCGCACCGATCTGAAAGAGCGTGATTTCCGAATTTACCCGGGCTGGTACGCGCCGGTGATGATCGTCCAGAATGGTCAACGCATCGTACTCCCGATGAGATATCGATGCCGGTTGCCAGGCTGGACCGCCGAGACAGAGAAAATCAAGGATGGCAGTTACAACGCGAGGCGCGACAATCTGAAAACGGCGTGGCGAAAGCTGTTCGGTTTTCAGCACGGAATCATGATAGTCGACTGGTTCTATGAGAACGTGAAGCGCGACGGCAATAATATCGTCCTGCGGTTCGATCCCACGCCTGGGCAGCCGCTGTTGATCGCGTGCTTGTGGCACCGCTGGACCTCTCCCGGCGAGCCGGACCTATTGTCGTTTGCGGCAATTACGGACGAACCACCGCCCGAGGTCGCCGCCGCTGGGCACGATCGATGCATCGTCCCGATCAAGCCCGAGCACGTCGATCAGTGGCTCAATCCAGATCCTAAGAATCTTGCGACACAGTACGCCATTCTCGATGACCGCGAACGGCCGTATTACGAGCATCAGATGGCGGCGTGAGTTCATGCACAAGCTCAATCGTGTCGGCGGTGCCGTCGTTTTTGAGTACACCGGAAACCATGAACCGCGTTGGCTGGCGCACCTTCCATCCAATGTGCGATCCGCGTCCCCCAGTCGCGGCAAGTGCCGACACCTTTGAATCGCTAGTGCCGTTCCTGATGTCTTGTCTTCGCTTCCTACAGGTGTTATTTCAACAAGCTGCAAGCTCGATCGTCTGTGATTTGCACAACTCAGCGCTAATACAACCTACAGTAGACACAGGTACCTGCCCGACCTCGCCTAGCTGCGGTCAGGCGCGTCGACTTTTGGCAGGCCACATATGGAGAGCACAATGGACCCCGTTACGAGCGCCATCATTGCAGCCCTTTCCGCTGGCGCAAGCAGTGCGAGCACCGATGTCGCGAAGAGAGCCATTTCAGATGGTTACGAAGGACTTAAGGGGTTACTGAAGAAAAAATTCGGCGGTGACAGCGATGTCGTGGCCGCGGTCGACAAACTCGAAGGCAAACCCGACTCTGCTGGGCGTCAGCAAGTTGTGGCGGAAGAACTGGTTGCGACTGGCGCGGCCGCCGACGTGGAGGTAATTGGTGCTGCGACGGCACTTCTCGATCGGATCAAAAGTCAGCCGGGCGGGACGCATCACATACAGATTGCACTCGGACGCGATATTGCCCAAGCCGATCGCGGCGGCACTGCAACCGTCTCGGTGACCAGCTGGCAGGGCGAGAAGGACGAGGGCAAGAAAAATGACTGAGCCGGCACTTCCGCGACAGGTCGGAATCGGCGGCGTTATTGCCCAAGCCGACCACGGAGGCACGACGATCGTCAATATCGACGGGTTGCTGGCGGAGTCGTTGCAGCAGCTTGGTTTGATGATTGTCGAGCGGAGAAGGGATGCTGAGCGCGAAGCACAACTTGCGGCCCTGGGCCGTCAACTGGACGTTAGTCAGGAAGCCCTTGTCGGGTTTTTTCACATCCTTGATGTGAACGCAGTGCCCCTCGAAAAGTTGCCGCACATGCTCGCTGAGATCGCACAGCGGCACCGGGAGATGTTGCAACGGCTCGGCAGTCTCGATCCTGAGGATTCCGCGATCGGTGCGATCATCGACGAAGCCCGCGGCGTGATCGACCGGGCGGATTCGCAAGCAGCGTATGACAGGGCTGACCGGCTGCTCGGGGAAGCAGAAGCACTGGATCTGGCGGCGATCCACAGGGTCGAAGCGCTCGTGCAGCAGGCACAGGCTGTCGCCGCCCGTCGACGCCTCAATGCGGCGAGTACCCGCGTGGAACGAGGCGAGCTGAGTCTCACGCGCCTGGAGTACCTGCAGGCGGCGCAGCACTTTAAGGTGGCCGCGGCCCAAGTACTCGGCGAAGACGGCGCACTGCGAGCGAAGTATCTCGATCGCTACGCTGGCGCGCTTGTACGTCACGGGGACGAGAAAGGCGATAACACTGCGTTGTTGCAAGCGATCGGCGTCTATCTCCAAGCTCTGGACGCGTTACCGCGCGAGCGCGCTCCACTGGATTGGGCGATGATCCAGAACGACCTCGGAACTGCGCTCTCGAGACTGGGCAAGCGGGAGAACGGCACGGCCCGTCTGGACGAAGCGGTGGCGGCTTACCGCGCGGCGCTGACGGAATACACGCGCGAGCGCGTCCCGCTGGATTGGGCGGGGACCCAGAACAACCTCGGGAACGCGCTCTTGAATCTGGGCGAGCGGGAGAGCGGCACGGCCCGTCTGGAAGAGGCGGCGGTGGCCTACCGCGCGGCGCTAACGGAATACGCGCGCGAGCGCGTCCCGCTGCAATGGGCGGGGGCGCAGAACAACCTTGGGCTTGTGCTCGCGAGTCTGGGCGAGCGGGAGAGTGGCGCGGCCCGTCTGGAAGAGGCGGTGGCGGCCTATCGCGCGGCACTGACCGAGCGAACTCGCGAGCGCGTCCCACTCGATTGGGCGGCGACCCAGATCAACCTTGGGCTCGTGCTCAGGTGCCTGGGCGAGCGGGAGAGCGGCACAGCCCGTCTGGAAGAGGCGGTGGCGGCCTATCGTGCGGCACTTTCGGAAGACACGCGCGAGCGCGTCCCACTCGATTGGGCGGCGGCCCAGAGCAACCTCGGGCTCGCGCTGTGGAGTCTGGGCGAGCGGGAGAGCGGCACGGCCCGTCTGGAGGAAGCGGTGGGCGCCTGCCGTGCGGCACTAGCGGAAAACACGCGCGAGCGCGTCCCGCTGCAATGGGCGGCGACCCAGACCAACCTCGGGCTCGCGCTGTGGAGTCTGGGCGAGCGGGAGAACGGCGTGGCCCGTCTAGAAGAGGCGGTGGCGGCCTATCGCGCGGCGCTGACCGAACGGACTCGCGAGCGCGTCCCGCTCGATTGGGCGGCGACCCAAACCAACCTTGGGCTCGTGCTCAGGAGCCTGGGCGACCGGGAGAGCGGCACGGGCCGCCTGGAAGACGCGGTTACGGCCTGCCGCGCGGCGCTTACGGAATACACGCGCGAGCGCGTCCCGCTGCGATGGGCGACGGTGCAGAGCAATCTGGGGGGCGCCTTGTTAAGGCTTGGTGAGCGGGAGAGTGGCGCGGCCCGCCTGCAGGACGCAGTGACGGCCTGCCGCGCGGCGCTCACGGAAAACACGCGCGAGCGCGCCCCGCTGCAATGGGCAGCGACCCAGAACAACCTTGGTGCAGCGCTGCGGCACCTAGGCGAGCGGGAGAGCGGCACGGCGCGCCTGGAGGAAGCGGTGAAGGCCATCGAATCAGCCCGTAGCGAATATCAACAGGCCGGCATCACCTGGTTGGACGCCAATTTGAAGACGTCACTCAGTCGGATTGAACAATTGATCGAAGAACGCCGGCACATGTCGGAATAAAGATCGGCACGCTGCAGGAATGCAACCGTGCATCATGTATGCACAGTTCGTCGGTTGCCCCCGGAGGATGCGCTATGTCTTATGTGCGTGATCGCAAGCCGGATAATCTGAAGCGATGGGTACAAATCATCGCGGCCGTTTCCTCAGCTGGCGGCATAGCGATCGCCGCCGCGAGTGTAGTTGTCGGCGTCATTGAATTCTCCCGAACGCAACACGAGACCGAAGTCCAACGAATGATGGACGCCGAAAAGTTGAGCCAAACGCAAGCCATCGAAGCGCGCCGCCCCTATCTTGAACAAAAGCTCAAGTGGTGTACCGAAGTAATCGAGAAAACTGCAGCGATAGCCGTTGATGGCAAACGGCTCACGCTTGAGACACGGCAACGCTTCTGGCAGTTGTACTGGGGCGTAATGGGGATGATCGAAAATAAAGAACTCGAACTCACGATGATGACGTTCGGCAGCGCGATGGACGCCGGTTACTTCGAAAAGTTGCCGAAACTTTCATTGCATGTTGCCTACGCGTGCCGAGATGAAATGGCAAAAGAGTGGTCGCCTGTGTGGAGTCGATAGCGTGAGACGTTGTATCGATTCGTGCATCTAATATCAGTTTGCGCCCGGTTCGATATCTTCCAACTGCGTAAGAACAACTGTGCTTTTGTGCAGTCGCGTGCCTTTGCAGAAACGCGGACCAATCTGACATTTGCTGCAAGTAGCTGCTTGACTGGCCGCTGTGCGGTATCACGACCGACCGTTGTGGGCGGACACTCTAATTCCCTACCGACCTATTTCTAGCCGCGGGAATCAGTATTTGCACATGAAGGGATTATCAGCCACCTTGGGCGTCACCAAGTAGCTTGCCCTGACTGGTGGTATTTTTGGTGGTATGTCTGCAACGAAAAATCCTCAGACCTGCTCTGCTAAAGCGATAGGGAGAATTTTTCGATTCCGGCCCCCGGAAATCCGCCCTGACCATTGCAACCACACTGCCCGGGAACCAGCCGAATCCGCATCAAAATCCATGGCGACCGGGTAGCGTCAGGCCCTGATTGTTCATAAAAGGATAGCCGCTCTCTCATGCCGCAACAGCATTTGCCTACGGCCACCGTACCTGAATACGACGAAGTGGTAGATCGCAACGACATTACCTTCCTGCAGACGCCGGGGGACTGGAAGATCGTTGACGGAGATCTTGCGACGACTCGTCGCGGCGACATCATGGTCAATAGCCAGGAATACAGTGCGCTCTTCCGACTGGTCAACTGGTGGCGATTCAACTACCCGGTAATGCACGTGATGTTCCACGCCGTGTTCCCGTCGGCCGTCGAGCGCGAACACCTGGAAGGTGAGCTTGAGAGTCTATTCAAGGATGCCGCGCAAAAGTCGCCTCATCCGATGACGAGCTTCGACTACGACGAGTTCCACCGTATCAATGATGCAATGGGAGCCGAAGAGGTCGCGCGCGCCGTCTATGCCGGTGCAATCGTGATTGCGGTGTCGAACGCACTCCTGTCCTTTCGAGCCGATCTTGAAGGTAAGGCGGTGGAGTGGGACGAGGCGGTTCCGCGTTACGGCAACTGTTCCTTCGGGCAGGTCATCGTCTCGTCGGCCAATAACGTACGGCATGCGGACGAATGGGCAATGACGACTGCGCCCACACGGCAGCAGCTTCTGTCCATGCGGGTTCTGTCGTTGGCGTTGGGTGAACCTCTCGATCCACCGGATGGCTCGCGACACCGATTCGGACGCGAGGTCAGCCCGGAGATTCTTCAGGTAATCTGCAACGGAAGCATGGTGGCGCTTGAGAGAGCATTTTTCGCATTCGCGAAGGATATGCACCGGCTAATCCAGGCGCGCAAACTTTCCGACACCGCGCCCTGAAACTGCATTGACCTATCGTGCAATCACTGAGCGAAAAGCCGTTCGCGCAATTCTTCGCACGCTCCATCAAGGCCGGGGAACAGCGAGCCTGCTGTGATGCCCATCAAGGCGAGCTCTTTCATAACTGTTTCCCGCTCTTTGATCGGGATGTCGATCGCATAGACGTATTGGTGCTGTCGCGTCTGCTCGACAACCTTTATATATGATTCAACGTCGTCCACGTTCGTTAGCGCAGACAGCGCCTGCTGAGGAATAAGGCGTTCATTCTCGATCGCTAAAAATTCCAACAGCGAGAAGTGAGGCCGGACAGGTGCCGTGATCGGTATTTGGGGAGTGTCCTCTCGCCATTGCGCCTGATCGAACTGGAAGATGCGAATGTAACCTGCATTACGCTTCGTCGAAGCAGCGATCGTTATGTGTCTGAAGGCGAAGAACGCAGCCACGTACGGCGAGTACGTCCAATCGATCAGAGGCGTCGGGAACCCGTGGTGTTGGGCAAGGTGGAGAAGCGCGCCGAACTGGTCGCTGTCCGCCCGGTTGAAAATATGCTTTGTACGCGCACTTAGATGTCGATGCAGCGTGGCGAGATCGTCGAATGTGTATCTGAACAGATCAGAGCGGTTTGTGCGATGAAAATGCGACCGAAGCCGCCACGGCTTTTGCTGTCCCCGGAAAATAAACTTGCGTGTTTCAAGGCGCGACACATGACGCTTAAATGCATCCCAACTCATTCGCTTCGACGGGATATCGGACGGGCGGTTCGGATCGTTACGTGTTAGCCGCGCTGAACCCTCCATACCGATATCGGAGTTCCAATCGACCTCCATATTCGTACCGTCCCACCTTATTCGAGCCTGAGCCTTCGTCGCGATTTGGATTTCCGGTGGGAACACTTCCTGTACCTGATGCGGTGGTACGAGATGCGTCGGGTTTTTTGGATGCGTCGGTTGAAGCAGAATCGTTGTGAATGCGCCATCAGCCCCGAGATAGATTTCGTCGATGCGCCCGACGATGACCGGTGCATTCAACCCTTCGCCGGGGAACAGCATTGCGCTGCCCACCGTGTGATCGGAGCGCATCTCAAGGTCGATGACTATATCGCCAGCCCACTGGGTCGCACGAAAATTGCCAATCCACTGGCCGATCAGCAGCGCTGGTAGTTTTGGTCTTTTTGCTTTTGTCATGTCGTGCGAGTCTATGTCGTCTTGGAGAAGACTCGGCAATGCTTTTGCAGGGCCGGGAAGGAATCGTATCACTACGGCGTGCGACAGCACACGACTGGCCATACGCCACGTCTTCCACGACTCGATGCCCGTCAGCACGAACCTTTATACCCATCCGACTGAGTTCGACATGATGTAGCGGCGCATCGGCGGCGCCCGCGCGATGGAAGCTCGCGATCTTTGTCGTCCGACCGCACTGCTCAGATTTCGTGAAAGCGATCGTGAAGTCACCCAAGACCGCTTCTGCAGCTTCCGCGTCATGCTTGAGTTGCGGTTTGCCGCGCTCCTGCATCGGAGTACCAATAAACACCGTGGTCTTGAAGAGCGATCGGGAAACTACCCATTGGTTACCATCGTTGACCGCAACCCTTTCAGCACGGGCAGACTTGCCTGCCTGAGCAGATGCGCGTCATTCTTTACTCTTGAGATGAAACGCTAATGGTACCCGGTTGCTGCAGAACGCGGCGGCCATGGCCAATCACGCGTCGACGCGCACGACTCAACCCTATGACCGGCGCCTCGACGATATTACCCTCGACGAAGTTGAGCGCATACGCGTGTAAATTGCAGGGTTTCATACTGCAACGCGGAGCGCGGATATGGGTACAGGTCATCTCTTCACACGTCGCGAACTCTACGATCTGGTTTGGGCCAGACCGATCAGCGCGCTCGCTAAAACCCTGCAGGTGTCCGACGTCTGGCTCGCCAAGACCTGCCGTTTAAGCAATATTCCGCTGCCACCGCGCGGCTATTGGGCCAGGTTATATGCCGGTCAGATCGTCGGAAAAACGCCTTTACCGCTTCGCGCGCCCGGTGAAAGTAATCAGGTCACCGTGGGCGGAGGACGCTACCCCCACTATCGCGCCCCTGAATCCAAAACGGCGGTGGCGCCCGTTCCCCCTGTTTACGAAGAAACCGAAGAACAGGTCGCCGCGCGCGTCGAAAAGATGGTGCCCAAAGACTGGCGCCCTGCCCGCTCGCTTGATGCTCCCTATCCTGCCATTGCCCGGCTGCTGGGTGAAGACCAGGAACGTCGAACGGCACAAGATCGCTCCCTCCGCTCAACCTACGACGCCCCCCGTTTTGAAAGCCGCGTGGAGCAACGGCGCCTGCTGCTCATCAGCAATCTGTTCGGGCTGTTGTTTCAGATGGACACACAGCCTTCCATTCGTGGCAATGACGCCCGGGAGACCCACGCGCACGTGGGCAACCAATGGGTGCGCTTTACGGTCGAGACGACCGCGAAACTTCGTCCGGGACGGCAGCAATCCAAGGCACCGGGGCGACCCGCTGAGCCGCTCGCGATCGAGCTCAAAGTAAGCCGGTGGAAGCACAATGAAGCGGACGAGGTGCTGTTCTGGAGCGACGATGACGCGGGAAAACTTGAAGCAAAGATCCGGGAGGTCGCCATCGCAATCGTCTTGACCGGCGAGCGGCAACACCGGAAGTCACGGCAACACAGCTATGAATGGGCCTTGTCTTCGTACGAGGAGGCGCTTGAGGCCGCGCGCAAACAGCACGAAGACGCCGAGCGACGCGAGCGCGAACGGATCGCCCAGGCCGAAGCGGATCGAGTCAGCCGGCTTTTTGCACAAGTAGCGGCCCGGCAGCAAGCGCAGCAGATTCGAGCGTATGTGGAGGCAGTTATCACGTCACCACATGCCATCGAAGGTCGAGCCTTTGACGGTGATCGCGACGTGTGGGCCCGCTGGGCGCTGACTGTGGCTGTCCAACTCGATCCTCTTGCGCCGGGCGGCACGGACGCCGTCGTCAGTGTGCCGCCAATGAATACAGGTTTAGCCGGCTGTACCGACTCGCGGCCACCGGACATACCGAATCACCGACCGCAGAAGTCATGGTGACGACCGTTTGCAATACGCCGGGCAAAAACATGATGTATCCGTGGTGGTCGCCAAAGGCTGGATGGACGAGCGAAAGACTGTTGTGGAGATAGGCCAGTACGATCGAAGCTCCGCGACGCTCAGCCATCTGTTCGCTCAGGGCAGCGTGTGGGCCCAGACCTTTTCTTCGAGACAGCGAGTTCCGAAAACAGCTCAACGTCCGGCTCCCCGCTTCCATTAAGCTCGCGGCCCCCTCCGCTCGGCCAGAGCCGAAGACCTACCGTGTCATCTATGCCATCGCGACGTCGAAGAGCCTGCCTTTTGAACTGCCATTCTTCGCCAAAGTCGCCTTGAAGAATGCCGACGCCGACCTGCGGATGATTGGATTCACGGTGGCGCTCTCAAGAATCGACATCGATCCGGTCTTTCTGAAAACGAGTGTGCAAACCGGCGGGCGCAGGCGTGAAGCCAGCGCCGAAAACCGCAAAGAAACCAAGGCGCCCAGATGATTGGCCCTCGCCGCCCGCTGCCAATGTTTGACCCACTCGATTGTCAATCGCGGGGCTGAACCCTTGTGGGGCAGCGTTCCACCTGATCGTTTCGCGCCGATACCGTCAATAATCCCGAAAAACACTACCGGCACTTACCGCCTCTATGCGGACCTCAATGGAGAACCAGTACTAACCTTGCTCAAACAATCGCGAAGATGGAGCATCTCGAGACGAATGGTGGTGACAATACCGTCGTCGATACCGTCCGGTATTTTCCAACGCGGTCCGACCAAAGCCAGCCGGTGCCGTCCAGTAATCACAATCGAATTTGCCAGATTGTCCAGCATTCGGTGGTGCCCCGAACGGCTTCTTAGACCATACCGCTCGCAACATGTTGAAGTTTTCGTTAAAACGGCCCGGAACTCTTCATTCCTTCGCTGCGGATCGCTCTATAATGTCGATATCAGTGTACCAAGCGATATCCCTACGGCCGTTACGATAAAGTTGGGTGATTGCGGACATGACTCTCTCTCGTCCTTGATTTGTATCGAACCCACCTTGCGCTTTCTCAGCCCAGGGTGTCGTCCAAAATCTCGGATCCATATACTTGATAATTTTTTGCGTCTGATATTCTATCTGTTCTAAGTCCGTCACTTCAATATCGAGATCATCGTTGTCGGCCCAGCTAGTAATTCGATCGGCGATAAATCTGGTAAGACAAATAAGCCCGACTTTTGAGACCAATCTTGATTTCTTAATCCACAAAGATGGCCATTCATTCTTAACTGCCTTCCATAACACCAAAAAAACACTTCTGCAAATGTCGCGGTCCGCGTATTCTGGAATCCCTAGACCGCCAATATAATCAAGTGAAATCTCAATAGACGTCGCCTGCACCATGCGACTCTTTGCTGGCGTCGTCGACCAATCAATTGTTTGATAAAAAGGGCTGTCTAAATCGGAGTTGATTAGATCAACGTCCTTTATGCCTTCCACGTCGAAGGCGAGTCGTGCGCCTTTAAGACGTTCAGCAAGAGGAGTTCCTTTCATCTTCGCTAGTAAAGCTTTGGTGTGGGTTGCCGCCACCTTACTAGATTTATTGTTAATCACCAGAAACTGAAACGCACGCTCGACTAAATCAGCATCTAGGAGAGCGACGACTGCGACCTGCATTTCCGGATCGTAGCTATCTATTCCGAAAAGCCGGTGTTGGCCATCGACAATCGTTGCCGCATGGCTTGTACCCAAATTGATCGACAAAATTCCTAGCGTCTCCGCCTTGTTCGTTGAGGCCGACGCCGTGAATGACGCCTTGCCTTCAGCAAAAGCCAAAATCAACGCTGACGGGATTGTATTTTTGTCGTCGGCATCCAAGAATTTGGCAATGGCTTGTACCCGCGCTTCCTTCTGCTCTCGCTGCGGGCCCCTTGTATTGGGACCTAATTCCGCAACCGCAGCCCATTCTCGGATCTCTTTTACTGCAGCATGGAACATTACCAACTCCGGACCCGAAGTAGTTCTTTGGCGGAAACTAAAGGCTCGATACGTCTTAGTCTTGGCGCTTTCGCTGCCATTTTTCGCTTTTGCCATGATCTTCCTACACGGTTCGTAAATCAAAAAAGGTAATCGGCAGACCTGTCTGCAGATGCGTCAATGTATGACTCATAGGTCCTAATCTTACAAATGAATCTTTCAGTGACAGCTGACTCTCGTCTGCAAGTCTTATCGCTTCCAGATAATGCTTAGCGAAACGCACTGGGTGAGATACCGAGATCAGCGCTTCGTCCGACGGGGAACTAGGAAGAACCAAGTTGTGTACGTTTAGCCATTCCCAAGAAGCAGTGTCCTTGGTCACCTTTTGGCAACGCTTACATGCCGGGAGCAGATTATCTTCGATACTATCCCCGCCAATTGAGGTCGGCCATAAATGCTCAAATGTCAGGTACGACTCGTCTTTCTCTTTGGCTTTTTTATCAAGTTCTCGATTACATAGATAGCAACGTATCGCCTTCCGTTCGCCGATGACATTTGCTTTTACCTGCGGCTTTATCGGTTTAAATGAAGCGGCCTCTGCGCGTATAACTGCTCGCGAAAGTAAACTTACCGAACCAGCATCAAGCCCAGGAAAAACTTCTCTCTTGATAAAATCGGCCATCTTTCGCACGTATAGAGACTCGTCTGCAATTAATCGCTTCTCCACTTCCCAAAACCGTAATAAACGTCTTATGATGTGCACAGTAACTGCGCCTTTTATATAGCCTGCATACTTCGTATCGCCCCCAATATGCTCAAACAATAACTCTAAATTCGACCATCGCGCATGGGATACGCCCATCAAGTCGATTAACTCATCGCGGATCAGATAAAATAATTTCTCGCCGGCAGTCGTTTTTTTCATATCGCTTATTTTCAGCAATCTCGGACTCATTGATTCCCGATCCATCAGGCGCCAACGGGGTAGTAGGCACAGAGTGTACTAGGTAGTTCAAACGTACCCCGTGCGGAAGTCGTCGGCAACGAGGATTGTCCGCCACCGCCTTGCTTCAACCGCCCCTTCAACCAGCAAACGTCGTTACATATGAACTCGTGGCCCGCACGGACCCGAGAACTGCAATGCAGCCCATGGAGCCGATTCGCCATCAGCGAACGGCGTTCTGCCCCTTCAAGGCAACAGCCTCAACCCTCCGAGTTTCGTTCGCGAGTAATTGAGAATTTCCGCCACGCCAGTCAGATCGCCGTCGACCTCGTCCACGTCGATTTCCCCGCGTACGCCGCCCAGAAGCAGGTCGAACTGTGAAATCCGTTGTCGCATGATCTCGACAAGTTTCTCGTCTCGCGTACCGATCAACGCCGGATAAAGAATGCGAATCGGCTCGCCAATCGTGGCGGCCCAAGAAGCAACCCGACGCAGACGGCCGTTTCGCTGCACCGTCCGAATGGGACTAGGATCGAGTTCATGGTGAATCAGGTGACGACAGAACCGGTGCAAGTCGACACCTTCGCTCAAGCTGTCCGTCGTAACCAGCACGTCCGGCCCGAACGAACTGTTGAATACGGACACCACCGTGTCAGGCTGTTTTGTGAAGAATACTTCGGGATGCGACTTACCGAACTTGCTGTTACCCGGCTCGCAGACTGCAGCCACCCGTGCAAGCGTCGAACCCGGCAGGGTTTGTGGCCCGCTTCGCTGCAAGATCGCGCGCGTCGAGCGCGACTCCCGATCGGTCAGTTGGCGGTACAACTGCTTCGCCTGTTCTGCGATTCGGTATCGTGCGCGATGATCGCGCGCACGTCCGGCAAGAAGCAACTTCTTCGAAGCGATAGCCGACGCTGCGGTTACGCCGAGCCAGTGCCCTACCTGCGCACGCACGCCATCCGAACACAGCCATGCAGTAAAATTCCGCAAGCGGATTTCCGCGTTCGTGCCTTTGGCGTCTTGCCACTCCTGCGCAAACACCTCATTCCACGCCGTCTGCCACGCCTCGTGCGCTTCATCATGGCCTGCGACCTTTTCTGGCCAACGTAGGGCAGCTGCAAGTGCCGCAGTCAGTTCGGCCGCCGGCAGATGATGGTGGCAGAAGATCAACACCTTTTCGCCACGTCCAACGATGGACTTCGCAATCCGTACGGTGTCCGCGATCTTCGGATGCGTGTCGATAGACCGCAGTTCCGCCTGCGCGCAATCTCCGTGGTGTTGCGCCGCGAGCGCGTCTGCATTGCCCTCGCAGGCGCCGACTGCGTCCGTCAGCGTCGAAAGGTCCTCCGCGAGTTTGCCCGCCGAAACGTGATAGCGCGGATCGTTGCGTCGCACGTGCGGCCACACCCGGCAACGCTGTCCCAGTTCAAGTGCGCGGTCGGCCCGCAACATCACCTCGAGGAGCTCCTCGGAGGCCTGAAGCGGCGTTGTCACCACACCGTCTTCGCCGTCAGCGACCGCGCCGAACGCTTTCTGTTCGCTTCGCGTTAAATCGTCGATCCCATGCCGGATCACGTATGGCCCGATCGCCGTCACTGCTGAGCGTGCCTTACCGACAAGTTCGTCCGCCATCTCTCGCGGTGTGCACGTATAACGCCCTCGCCACAGGTTCGCGAGCACTTCGGCGTAGTCGCGCATCGGCCCCACGGCCTCTTCGCCGCCAATGCGCGCGAGCAGTCTCGCAAAGTCGTTCGGATCGATGCTAAATGGCGTCGCGGTGATCACGAGTAGGCGGCCGATTCCGTTTCGCGAACCCCCGATGGCCTTCCCCAATTTGGAATGTTCCGAGCGCGTCCTGTGCGCTTCATCAACGATCAGCAGATCGCACGCAAGCCCGTCCGCCTTCTGGTGCGTCGACACAGCGATTGTGCCGCGGGTCAACCGTGAAATGGGACGCCGCAGTCGGCTTTGGGCCTTGTCTAGCGTCAAATGTCCTGCAAGGTCGGCGACGGCATCGATGTGCACCTCCAGTTCCTGCCGCCAGCGGCGTGCCATCATCTCGTTCGGCGCAAGAATTCGCACACTCTTGTTATTGCCAGCGAAGACCAGCGCGCACAGCGTCGCGACAGTCGTCTTTCCCAGACCGGCATCGTCAGCGAGCAGAATTCCCTGGGCACCGCTTTTCATACGGTTGAGAATAGCCTTCGCGGTGGCGAATTGGCGCTCGGTCGTCGGCCGCGCGAGGTGCTTCCATCCCTCTTCTCTCCGCTTCTCGTAGCACTCGATATAGCGCTTCGCGTTCTTGCTGTCGAGAAATTGCCAACTATGCGCATTGACGCCCAGACTCATTTGATCCGCCCGATTCTCAATTGAATTTCGTCGGCCGCAACACGCGCTGCGACGCGTTCGCCGAGGCTTGGTGCGCACTCGCCTGATCGTTTCCACCGCTCGCCGATCTGTCTGCCGTCGCGGATAATGAGCTCGCGCGAATTCTCGTCGGCAGACTTCAGGGCGGTCCACCAGTTGTCGACGAAGCGAAACCGTCTGCGTGCGTCGACGTAAGCGTCCACAGCATAACCGCCGTCCCCGGCGGCACCGTTGCGCGCCCCATTGCCTTTGCCCTTTCCATCACTTTCGCCGGGTACGCGTGCGTAGCCGTACTTCTCTTCAAGCAGAATGTCGGCCGCTTCACGCAGCCTCGCCTCGTCGTATTCAGGGCATAGCAGGCGGCCGTCATCGCTCGTGCGGGTGTCGTGAATCGTGATCGTTCTCGAGTCGCCCTTCGTGGTGGTGACCGTCACTGCGATCGGGATGTCACCGGTGGCCTCAGGCCACGTAAGCGAAGCCTGAGCAGGCATGCCAGTCGCCCACTTCACCGCGTGCTTCGTGGTACCGTCGACACGGGCCACGGTTATCTTGACCCGGGTTTCCAGCGGGCATGGGGCGCGACACCCTATCCGGAGTTTCCTCCCGTCCCATTCGGCAGCGAGCCAGCCGATCGGCGCTTCGGCGTCGCGACTGTAATCGACCGCGCATGTATGCCGCACAAACTCGTTTTGTCCGAGTTGGCCGCGAAAAGCATCGCGCACCGGAAATACGACGCCAAATTCGAAGTTGCCGATCTCGAGCTTGCCGTCTTTGTCCCGCCTGCCCCACGCCGACTGGCTGAAATTCGCCGACGTCACGAGCAGTCGACGCTGGGCGCCTTCGCGAAGCTCATAGAGCTTTGCGTGACTCCAACGCGAGTCTTCTTTTTTATGTTCGTCGCATAGCGGACTCCCGCTGCCCTCGGGTACGGAAATCTCGCGCCACTGCATTCCTGCATCAGATAGCGCACGCTCGCTCGAAGCATCGAGTTGCCAGTGGTCGGCCCAAGGATGGTCACAGCCGACCCATGCCGAAGCGACGTTGTGCGGCGCTACGCCCGCCGCCTCGCACCATTCCTCGAATCCCTCGCGGTCCCAATGTCCGAACGTCGGCGTAAGCGCGGTCACTTGTCGTGGATGCTTGCCCAACCAAAGATTCGCAAGGCCTGTAACGCCCCATGCGGTGTCGCGCGTGCGTAACGTGGCTGTGGAATGCTTGCCCGCTACGCTCGCCACGAACTCGACGCCCTCCGGACACGCTGACCGGCGAAGCAGCTCACGCCATTCAGCGATGACGCGTGGACAGCCTGCCCCCGATGCCTGGCCGAGTTCAGTGAGAAAGTTCGCCAGGCAGCCCCAACTCTTTTCACGTGCATTCGATCCAGCGGGCAACAGTGGCACAGTGCAGCGCCATCCGCTCTGGATCTGGCTGCGCAATCCGGGCTGCGTGAGGTTCGCAGACGACACGACGATTTCAAGCGTCTGCGGCGCATCCGCTTCGACCGCATCGTAGTGGAACATCCACAGCTTCGCGTGCTGGACCGCCGCGCCCGTCGCACCGACCTGGAAACGGGCGATGTAATTCCATATCCAGCCTTCGGCACAAGCAGGCGCGTCGCCGGTGGACGATACGATCGCGATGCGGCCCTTGACGCGCCGCAGCCCATCTTCGAGCTCAGCGAAGTAGCGCAGCCGATCGTCGGTCTCATCAACATAGGTGTTTTCGAGGCCAAGCCATTGCGGCAGATAATGTTCAATCAAAACAGACGGGTCCGGTGGATCGTACGTCGTGAGCAACGCAGCGAGCAGCCGGCCGGTGCCGCTTCGACCGATTCCGGCAAGCGGCTTCCATTCTGGCGCCAAAGGCTTCCGTCTTGCTTTAGGTGCGGTGCTTGGTGGGTTTTTTACCCCGTACCTCACCGCTACTTTGGCGTCTTCCTTTCCCGTTCTTTTCACCGTAGAGTCCCTCGTGCCTCTGCTCTCTTCTTCGCCATCAGGCCGCTCCTTCCACGTCGAACGCGTCGGCGTCGCGCAACGCGCTCGGCATGTGGTCGATGATGCCGCACTGCACGCCCAGGCGGCTCAGCGCCTCGATCCGCACGCGATAGTTGCTGGCGTGGCCGCCGCGCGACGGCGCGAGCAACCTCAGCTCCCGTCCTTCGACAGCGAGCCACCGGCGACCGTCGCCATAGGTCCTGTGATGCAGTTCAAGCGCCTTTAGTCTGCGCTTGCGATCGTCGCCCGCTGCGACGATGCCGCCGGCCAGCGCATCGACGACGGCGAATGAGTTGGCCGACGTCCGTTCGGATTTCCAGCGTTTCGCGGCACGTGCCAGATCGTCCAGCGCATTGACCACACCAGTGTGATCGAGCACTTCGTCAATCGTCGCCGCGCCGTTTCCGACGCTGCCACTCTCGCGCTTTGCAGCCGCGCTCCAGCACGCGTTCATTGCGGCAATGCCCGCGTCTGCGAGTTCGGAGAATGCTGACCAATGTTGGAGGTGTCCCGCCGACTGCTCGCATGCGAGGCTACGCGCGATGTCCGCGTAGAGTGCGGGCCGCGTCGTCGCTCGGGAACGCTCGGCGGCTTCGAGCACGAGCCTGCGCCGCGTGCCGTGCTCCTCATCTGCCGCCGTTGAAAACAGCGACTGCTTCAGCACCGCGCACTCGTCCCCAGGAAGACGCTGCGACTCGGTCAACACCGTCGGCAGACAAGTGGGCCCACCGCGTTGCCACTCGAACCGTTCGAGCCAGTAGTTTTCCGGCAGCGGACGGCGCCCGCCACCGACCGCCTGCATTGACTTCATCCGCACGCTGCTGCGCACGATCTCCGCGAGGGTCTTGCCCCGACTGTCGAGCCTCCAACCGTCGGCCCCCATCGTGAGACCTGGCAGTGAGCGCAACGCCACACGATACGCGCCGTATACGCCGGTAAAGCGATAGCGTGCGTACGATTCCGGGAAAAGACCAAAGCGCTCGCCAGTTTCACCGCCTTCGATCCAGCGCCGCACGGCCTGTACGCCTGGCAGTTGTCGCCGCTCGAGCACGTTGCCGGACGTTGCTTTGAGGGTGCGCGCAATCCATAGCAATTCGAGCGGACGTATCCACGCATAGAGGCTGTTGGCCGCGTCGCGCGACGCAACGGCGCCTTCATCTTCGGTGGCGGCGAGCGTACGCCACGCCGGATGGGCATGCTCCAGTGCCCAGCACATGATCGACAGCCAGCGCGCGTCCACCGTGCGATTCGACAGCCCCGGCGCGAGCAACTCCGCGATCTGTTCGGCGACCGGGCGCATGCCGAGCGGGTCTCCGCGACGCACCGCGAAGTCCTCTAAAGGAGCGGTGTAAAACCACTCCGCAATTGTGTCCATCGATATCCCCGTTTTTTATGCAGCTTAGGTGCTCATCAAAGCGCGCTGCGTAGGAGAAGCGTAAGCACCGCAACCAGCCCGCCCGTCGCGATAGCAGCCCACCACATGATCCGCCGTTGAAAAGTCGTTGCGCGCTCGTTCGCTTTGGCAAGACTCGCGCTCAACGTGTCAAATTCAATCTTGTGTTGAGCCATCAGGTGGCTCTGAAGTTGAGCCATCTCCTGCCGGGCGCTGGCAACTTGCGAATCCACGCCTGCCTGGATCGAGCCTGCGATTGCTTGTAGCTGCATACCGACTGCACGTACGTCAACGGCATTTGCATCACAGAGTTGATGCAACGACACGGAGCTTTCGGTCAGTGACACCCGTGTTTCCTGCAACGCGTGCGTCATCGTTACGCGCGTCTGCCCGATGCCCGTCACTGCCGCTTGCGACTGATGCGCCGCGGTTTGCGCAAAGTCACTCGCCACGCCGATACCGGCCAGCGATTGCGCAATGCCCAATTCGCATCGCCCAAACGACGCATCCAGCGATCGCTGCTGTTCGTCCAGTCGCCCGCCAACCTCAGTCACTCGCTGCATGAGTGATACTTGTTTCTGGGCAAGGTTCTCGAGGTCTTGCGCCATTGCACCCAGGCGTTTGGATAGCGAGATTTCCAGCTCTTCTTTCTGCGTCTGTCCCGCTGATTTCAGCTTGCCCAGTTCGGCTTGCAGCGTGAAAGTCTGGCTATCAAGATGGACTGGAGCATCGTCCTGAATCGCCCGGACGCGCTCGTCCAGTTCTTCCACCCGCTTCTCCACCGACTTGAGTCGCGCACTCAACGGCTCGAGCGGCACGGTCATCACACGGCTCAAGAGCTGGCTCAATTGCTCTTCCTCAACCTGAACTGCGCTCTCCAGATCTGCGTGAGTCAAATTTGCGTTCATGGTTGTCCGATCAATACGCTATTCTTTTCGTCTTTTAGTTGAGCCGCCGAGAACAGCATCAACAATGCCTCGGCCGGTGTGCGAGCCTGTTTCGACTCCTGGATTCGGGCGCTCAATGCCTCGGCATAGGTCTCAAGCAGGCGACGTTTGAACTTGTCGCCCCAACGGCTTTCCTCGTCCATGTGGCGGCAGAAGGTCCTGATACGCGCTTCCTCGCCTTCGATCTCGAGTGCAAAGTCCCGTGCGCGGCCTTGTGCGATTTCCAACGCGCGTGACATCGTATGCTCTTCGGACAACAAAAGATCCAGCTCCGCTCTCAGCGCGGCGATACGTTGATTTGCCACGCTCTTCCAATGATTGGCGGCCGTGAATGCAACGGTCGTCGCCGCACTTTGCATCGCGGCCCTCAGTGCCGCCTTGTCGTTGTCGAAATCGTCGAAGATACTCGGAAAGTACGCGTCGATCAGGTAACTGGAAAGCTTGTGCTCGAGCTTGTGGAACGCCTCCCGTATCGCGCGGCGAAGCGAAGCCTGATCTAGTTCTTCGTCCGGCTTAAGATGTAACCATAGGCGTCTCATCTTATCTTCCCCCGCGCTCGGGCGGATCGCGAGAACCTTGTCCTGCAGTTGCGAAGAAAATCTGGAAATGCAGGGCGCGAACTCCGTCCGGTCGGGCTTGAGTTGGCTAACCGGGTCCGGATCTGGAGGCGTGGTCAATTCGTCGAATCGGGAGACGAATCCTTTGACAACCTCTTGCGCCCCGGCGAGCAACTCATCGAGACCGCTATACGCCGCCTTGACACGCTCAAGTCCGCACGACGCCCGGGCCTCGTCCACCCCCACAAGCTTCAGTTGTTTGTTCAGTTCATCCAGCTTTTCGCCCCACTCTTTCAGGCGCTCTTCCTTGACACGGTGCGCGATCAAATGGACCTTCACCGCCGAGCGCAGTCGCCCGTACTCCGTCGCCGACGCCTCGATGTCCGCATGAAGCTGCCGCTTGAGTTCTTCGTTAATGGGGTCGACCCGCTCGAACAGACCCTCTTTCTGTTGCGCCGCACGGCGCCATGAATCGCCGAACTCAAGCGGATAGAACAGCCGTAGCGGTGTGGTTTCGTCCGATAGTCGCAATCCGAAGGTCTCGATTTCGCCCCGTAGTTCGTTGCGAAAGAAGTCGGCATCCAATGGCCCATCATGGCTGCGTACTTTGTCGCGTACCGTTTGCGGGGTAAACGAGTACGTCGTTACGATGCGAAAGCGCTCAGGAACGATCTGCCAGTCCCGAATGCCTGGCAGATCCAGCGTGTCAGCGCGGAGAAACGAAAGGTCGTCGGCACGTCCCACGAGCAGGATCAGGTCCGCATGCGGCACGTAGCTGCTAGCCATCTTGGCGACGTGTTCCCGTTCGGCTTCATCCGTTGGACTGTCGCCGGGCAAGTCGAGCATACGGACTCGCGGCGTGTTGTCCTGACTTGATCCGAAGCAGTCGCATGGGATCGACGCGACGATCGGATCTATCTCCGCTAGCCGCCGCTCGGACATGCATTGTCGCAACGCCGCGAGGGCAACGATCATCGCCTCATCGGTATCGAACGCCGAGTCCGTCAACTTCGACTTCAGCCGCCATTTCGCATCGGCCGAGCGACAATATTCCATCGCTGTCGCCGTGGCGGACATGCCATACGCGCGGCCGCCACGCAGCACGTTCGACACCCGCGGTAGCGCCTGCGCAGTAACACCCATCAGGTCTAGCAGAAGCGTCGTCTTACCGACCTGGGTCCTGCCGAACACGACGACATATGCCTCGCCGTTCTGACCGCCCGTAGCAAAGCGGCTACGAATATCTTCATGCAGAGATTCGACGAAGTCGTGGTACGCCCTGAGCGCCCAATCAAGTCTTCGTGCACTCAGGCGCGCCCATCGCGGGCCAAATTGATCCGTGCCGCTCGTCAAGTTCATTCAACCGCGGCGCTCGCGAGCATGTCAATAGACTGGCCGGAGCGGGCGATTTCGTCCAACAAGTCGCGGCGGAACAGCCTCGCGTCGGCAAGCGCCTTGCACAACCGGTCCTGTTCCATAAGCGTCTGGTCGAGATGGAAACGGCGGTGCAACCCGTCCCTCAGGCGCTCGCGAAGATGCCCCATCAGTTGATCGAATTGCGTCAGGAAATGCAGTTGATGGCGATCCTTGATTCCTTGAAGCGCGTCGAACGCAAACGCACTGACCTGGCGGTCATGTTGGCGTACCTCGCGGATCGCCGTATGAACGAGAAATCCGACTGTCACCACGCTCGCCACTGTTGCGCCGATCGCCGACACCACGCCCCCTGCTGCGGTTGTGGCCGTCGCTGCACCGCCGGCGGCGCCTGCGCCAGCCGTCCCGGCCATACCGAGCGTATTGATGATCGCGGGAATCGAGTCGATTTTGCCGTCTGCGAAGAAGTCGACCGCCATCACAAACGCAAGTCCCTTAAGAATGTTGCTCGTTTGAGTCTGGAATTGGGAGAACTGCTTATGCACAGTCTCCATTGACTGTACAAGATCCATCTGCGGCAGCACGCCATCGCCGCTCGCGGTCACGCCGACCATCTCCGGCATCACGCTCGCGGCCCGCGCATACTCGAGACCTAGCGCCGGCAACAGCCTTATCGTCGCTTGCAGCGTTTTGTTCGCCCGCAGAGCTTGGGCCTCGGCATCGTTCTCGGCACAGAAGAGCACACGAAGATTATTGATCGCGTCCGCGTCCGGCTTTTGCCAGACAGTGGGCGCGTTCTGCTGGTCAGCATATCCCAGGCGCTGCAATGGATTCTGGCCGTCTGCAAGGCGCGCTGCTACGGGAAGCTTTGGGGCGCCAAGCTTCTCCTCCATCAAGACCCCAGCGACCTCCGAGAAGACGCTCAACACGGAACCCCGTGCAGTCCAGGACTCGGAAATATCCCGCTGGATCTTGCGCTGACTCTCGCTCTCGGTATCTAGACCGCTCTTTATTTTGTTGCGAAAACCTTCATGGTTCTCGATCAGCTTATCTCTGAGATCCTCCACCGCGTTCGAGTGACGTTTTGCAAGCGCTGCGCCAATCCGCTCCCGGTACGTTTCGCGCAAGCTACCGCAAGCCTCGTCGAAGGTGTCTAGACACTGTTTCACCACCACTTGCGAACTGCCTTCTGCGTCGCCGTGCCGAGACAGAAAGGCAATCGACCTACTCTGCACGCCCGAGAGCGCACGACCAAGTTCGCGATTGAGCGTCTCCTCGAGATGGGCAAGCTGTGCGTTACGGTTGCGTGGCGCGTTTGCGCATACACGGTGAATGGCTCGATTCAATTGCGGAAGCCATTGTTCCACGTAGGCCGGATCGCTCACACCGGCACAAATGACGTGGCTCTCGGCGCTCCCTTCATCGAGCTTGAACACCCGCGCCGCGTTTTGCCGCGTGGTCTTCTGCTCCTCAAGATGTTGCGCCAGGCCTTCCGTCTTGGTAACGACGATGACGGGGTCGAGCGTTCCCAGATCGAACTGGCGGGCATCGCCCAGTATGTCTTGTTGCTGCTGATTGGCTGCCCGCGTCATATCGGTCACGATGACACAGCCAGTGGCGCCGATCAGCCCTTGGCGCATCAACTCTTGCCACGATCGGTTATCGCGGTTCTGCCGCTCGTAGCCGGGCAGCAGCATGAGGGCGTGATTGCTATGTGCAAAGAATTTCTGGGGGACTTTCAGCACTGGAAGCAAAGCTTCACGGCGTGCGCCCCGGCACGCTTCACAAAATTCGTCGGGGTCGACTTTCGTCTCGACCAGTTCGAAGCGGTCTTTCTCATTTTCGTGGCGACGCAATTCACGCACGAAGCCTTGCGCCACCGCGGCGTCTCTGTCTTCGAGAATCAGAACCGGCAAATGCTCTCCGCGTCCCTGATTAGGTCTGAGCCAGCCTTTTTCGTCGCACTCGAGACCATACATCGTAGCCACCAAGGTTGTCTTGCCGGCACCCTGCGAACCACCGACCGCGACAATCGAAGTGTCACCGAGCACCTGAGCGAGTAACAGACGCCGCATGACGGGCAGGAGTTCAACGTCAATCCGTTCGTCATTCAGCACCTGTGCGGCGCCGCGCAACTCGCGCAGAGTTCGGTTTAGATTTTGGAGGAGAAATTCGGGCGACTGCATTGAGTTCCTTTTCTGTTGTATGCAAACCCGCCTGAGCGGCCTTCCTGCTGCGAAAAGATGGCGACCGCAGCGGATCGACTACCAAATCGGACCGCTAGCCCAGCGGCTTCGACGACGACCTTGGTGACGTCGGACCACTTGCAGTGCCGGGACTTCGACGATCGTGGCGGTCCAGCCCAGCAAGTCCCACCGGTAACTTAACGGCACCAAACCAAAAAATCTTAAGTGACTATTGAATGATCGGCTTGATTGAGACAGTCCATGTTTGGAAAAGGCGAAAAAATCGTCACAGCGGGCTATATCTGTTGGCCGACCCTTGTGCGACGGCGACGGCGACGATGTTGCCAAGAAGATTTGCAAATACTGGATGGCTATGGATTTTTTAGTTCGATATAAAACTCATTACTACATCGGTACTTTTTACACTATCAAAATAACTACGAGCCGCTATTATCTAGATGTTGCCAGTATTCATCCCATAGGTGGTTGGCTACAATGTCAGTTATGTACAAGAATGTCCTGATTCTGACCAACTGCACCGGACGCAAACGCACGGGAAGTCAAGCAATTACGCTTCCCCCAGCGTCGCGTCGGGATTCTCTCCCATCGATCGCGGAATCGTGGCGGCGCAGCACAAGATTGGCCCCTCGTACCAGGACCGCGGCGGAAACCTATGTGGGACGATCGTTCGCCGAGGCGAGGCACATCTCTGCAAACCTAGAGGCAGAGCTATTTGTCTTGTCTGCCGGCCTTGGCATCGTTGCTGCCGATGAATTGGTGCCGCACTACGACTTAACCGTTGTCGACGGATCGAGTTCTGTGCGGCCCTTGCTCTCAAGCCTTGGGATGAAAGCGAGTGATTGGTGGGCAGCATTGCTTGCCGCCTTCGGAAATCAGAGATCGGTGCGATCGTTGGTAGAAACCCACCCCCATTGCCAAGTGCTTGTTGCTCTTCCGTCTAGCTATCTGGAGATGGTTGCAGAGGACCTGGAAGAACTGTCAGACAGTGAACTCAAGAGAGTTCGAATTTTTTCTTCGTCGAAAGGTAGATCGGTCGTGTCCGATAGGGTGAGAAACGTCGTTCTACCCTATGACGATCGACTTGAGGGTTCTGAATTTCCGGGTACACGGAACGATTTCGCTCAACGCGCGCTGAGGCATTTCACGGAAACCCTTGGGGCCCATCGGTTATCACTTCAGAAAGCCGAACATGCTGTGTTGACCGCGTTGGCAGCGATGACTCCGCGGCAAATACCAGTCCGCGCAAGAAAGACGGACGAAGAAATAATGAAGCTGTTGACGCTGAAATGGGGCAAGTTCGACGGGTCTTCCACCCGCCTTCTGCGCTATCTACGTGACGATGCGTTGGTCGCTTGCGAACAATCGAGATTTAGAAATTTGTGGCTCACGGTTGGCCAGCATCAAGTAAATGGGAAGTAAATTGTCAAACGCGAAAAAAGAGATAGTCGTCAGGGCTCTGCGGACCACGCAGGGCGATGGCGTCGATGTGTACGCATTTTTTATCAAAGGCGCTGACATCGTAAGAGTCGCTGATATTTCGCGTATCGAGAGAGACGACTCGGATGGACTCAAAGGCTTCCAGCGCCCTGAGATTCGGTCCCATGTGAAGGGAATAGCCGACTATTTGAACCAAGGCAACGTTTTGTTCCCGAACGCAATTATTTTGGCTATGTCGCCGGACGTTCATTTTTCAGGTTCACGTGGACCAAAACCCACCGACGACGACGGCATGGCTATCGCCGGGACTTTGACTATCCCGGTATATGACGAAGGTCAACGGGTCGCTTGGATCGTCGACGGTCAGCAAAGATCGCTGGCCTTGGCACAGGTATCCAGCAAGACTCTATCCGTTCCAGTCGTTGGGTTTGTTTCGGATAGCCTTGAAGTGCAACGCGAACAATTCATCTTGGTGAATAAGGCCAAGCCGCTACCGACGCGCTTGATTAATGAGTTGCTGCCTGAAACCCGAGGCATTCTATTGCCACGCGAATTGAGCGCACGAAAAGTTCCTTCCGAAATCTGCGGATTGTTGAATCGCGATACCGACTCCCCGTTCTACAAACTCATCAAACGTATCTCCGAAAAAAGCACCACGACTGCTGTTATTACGGACACCGCGATCATTTCGATGATCCGAAACAGCATGAACAATCCGTTGGGCGCATTGTCACCGTACAAATCGACCGGGCGCGAAGGCGCAGACGTTGAAACGATGTATCGAATCTTGATTACTTTTTGGACCGCGGTTAGGGACGTTTTCCCGAACGCCTGGGGCATCGATCCTCGCAACAGTCGTTTAATGCACTCCGCGGGCATCGAATCCATGGGCGTGCTCATGGATCGAATTTACGCGCGGCTTTCCGGGCACGGCGAAGACTACAAGACGGTTCGAAAAGAACTCGAGAAAGTGGCCCCCGCCTGTCGATGGACTGAAGGCACATGGGACACGCTTGGCGTTGCTTGGAATGAAATCCAAAGTACACCTCGGGATATTAAGAGACTCCAAGACGCGCTAGTGCGCGCTTATACAAGCAGCGTACGACCATGAAATTTCTATATTCAGACACACAGGACTACGTCGACCCGCTCTATGACTTCATGGCCGACCGCAATGCTCCGGGACGTCGTCGTTACTGGGATGACACCTATGCGCACGAGATGATGAAGCCTGCACCGTATGACGGGCTGCTAGTCTCGATGAGCGCGGTGCGCCAAGCCGCCGGTGTCGCGAAATCAAAAGTCCGCTATTCGACCGCTGAAGAGCATCGCATGCTTCGTGACGGCGTTCGTAAATTCTTACGCTATACGGGTCCGAAACATAAGAATGCCATGCTACTGGGCGACTGCGGAGCGTTTGCGTACGTAGAGCATGAGAAGCCCGCTTATGCCCCACAAGAGGTCGTCGAATTTTATTCGGATGCAGGCTTTACGCATGGTATCTCTCCCGATCACATTATCTTTGACTGCGATATTACCAACCCGCCTGCGAGCGAAATGCCCGAAGCCGTAACGGCACGTTTTGAGATCACGCAAGCCAACGCAGAGGAGTTTCTAAAGCTGACGCGCGAGGAAGGCGAAACGTTCGAACCAGTCGGCGCGGTACAAGGGTGGTCGCCGAAAAGTATCGCTCAGGCTGCAGTCCAGCTTGAGGCTATGGGTTACCGATACCTCGCGATTGGCGGACTTGTTCCGTTGAAGGTCGAAATTATCCATCTTGTCCTTCGAGCGCTTCGTGCGGCAATTAAGCCGGAAACGAAGATCCATCTTTTGGGCTTCGCAAAGGCAGACGATATTCACGAATTCACCGGTTACGGCATCACGAGTTTTGACTCGACGTCGCCTCTAATCCGGGCGTTCAAGGATGCTAAATCGAATTACTACATGCCGTCGCCGAAGGGTGGTCTCGATTACTACGCTGCCGTCCGGATCCCTCAAGCGATCGAGAATTCCCGTCTGATGCAAGGGATCAAGCGCGGGATATTCAGTTCCGAAGACCTGCAACGAAGAGAAACCAAGGCGCTGGCTGCTCTTCGTGCGCTCGACACAAACGGCGGAAAGGTTAAGGCTGCACTTGATGCCGTGATGGACTATCAACGGTTCCTGACGCTCGGTGACGGTAGCCCTATCGAGAAGCACGAGAAAGACCTGTTGAAAATGCGCGGGCTGGTGGAGCGAACACTCGAAGACGCTCCATGGAAGCGTTGCCAATGTGAGATATGCAAATCCGTCGGCGTCGAAGTCATCATCTTTCGGTCGAGTAATCGCAACAAGCGACGCGGCTTTCATAATCTCGGCGTCTATCACCAACACTTACAAAGAACCCTGGAGAAACAGCGGTGAGCAACTACCGATTTAAAGCCATTCGCGCCTCTCAGGCCGCTGAACACGACGTATTTTCTTTTGCCGCGACACCGGAGCAGATCTTAGGCTTCGCTGAAATCGAGCGTGTTGGCCGCGAAGAAGATGGTCAATTGAGAGGGTTTCAGCGACATCAGATCGCGTCCCATATCAAAGAAATTCGCGACTACATGAGTCGTGACGACGCGCTCCTTCCGAACGCGGTCATCGTGGCCTTCATCGGCAGCGTCAAGCTCAAGGAATTGGGCGATGGCATTGTCGAGGTTAGCATTTCAACGACCAAGGGCAAGCCTGGGTTCGTTGTCGACGGCCAGCAACGACTGTCAGCCCTTTCCGGAATAAAGAAGCCAGGCTTCCAAGTCTTCGTCTCTGCTTTAATCTGCAAAGACTACAACGAACTGCGACAGCAATTCGTTTTGATCAACAACACTCGGCCGCTGCCGAAGACGCTGATCTACGAGTTGCTGCCTAACGTTGAGGGTCTACCCGCGCGATTCACCGCTCGAAAATTTTCGGCACGCATCGTCGATCGCCTCAATTTCACGCGCAAATCATCGCTACGCGGCGAGATCCGGCAACATACCAATCCGCAAGGCGTGATCAGCGACACCGCCATGCAAAAGCTGATTATGAATTCGGCGTCGGACGGTGCTATCCGAGAATTCATCAAAGAAGAAAACTTTGAGGATCTCGCATATGAATTCGTCAATGAGTTCTTTCAGGCCGTAACCAACGTATTCGGAAGCGAATGGGTCGGAATGAACCCCAAAACGTCACGACTCAGACACGGCGCAGGATTGGTAGCAATGGGGTTCGTAATGGAATTGCTGTACTCGAGCGAAGGGGCAACGACCCGCGCCGAATTTGAGCCGGGTTTGGAGTTGCTCAAGCCCTATACGGCGTGGACAAGCGGTCAATGGCGTTTTTCAGAATATGACGAACGTCCTTGGAACGGCATTCAAAACACGCCCAGTGACATCGATCTGCTCGCCAACTATCTTGTGCGGTCGCTGAAGAAAGCCCTTCGTCGGCCCCGAAAAGTAGCTAACGCTTAACTACGGAGATCGTCGCTATGAAAACACGCGCGCTAGTCTTATTTTCTGGTGGCCAAGACTCCGCTACTTGCTTGGCATGGGCGCTGAGTCGCTATGAGTACGTCGAGACAATCGGCTTCGACTACGGTCAGCGCCATGCCGTTGAATTGACATGTCGGGTCTCCGTATTGGCACGACTGAGGGAGCAGTTTCCAACGTGGGCAGCAAAACTGGGCGACGACCACATGCTAGATCTTTCCATACTTGGAAAGATCAGCGACACCGCGCTTACGCAGGACAAAGCTGTCGAGATGGAATCGAATGGCCTTCCAAATACCTTTGTCCCGGGCCGCAACTTGCTCTTCTTTACTCTAGCTGCCGCCGTTGCTTACCGCAGAGGGTTGCACGCGCTCGTCGGAGGAATGTGTGAAACAGATTTCTCCGGCTATCCCGACTGTCGGGACAACACACTTAAAGCACTCCAAGTCGCGATCAGCCTCGGGATGGATGCACCCTTGATCATCGAAACGCCATTGATGTGGATCAACAAACGCCAAACCTGGCAAATGGCGAGTGAGCTTGGAGGGGAAGAGTTCGTCGAACTCATTCGCAGCGAGACCCATACCTGTTATCTCGGTGACCGATCCGCCTTGCATGATTGGGGATACGGATGCGGCAAATGCCCCGCGTGCGAACTGCGAGCGACTGGGTACAAATCTTACGTTGCTACGGCACGGCCATGACATATAGCGTCAAAGAGATTTTCTATACGCTTCAGGGTGAAGGTGCAAATGCTGGACGACCGGCGGTCTTCTGTCGGTTCTCCGGATGCAACTTGTGGAGCGGACGCGAAGAGGACCGTTCGACGGCGCAGTGTTCATTTTGCGACACCGATTTTGTTGGAACTGACGGCACGGGCGGCGGAAAATTTAAAGACGCCCGAGATCTGGCAAATGCGATCGCGAGCCAATGGCCTACAGCAGACCATGCTCACCGTTTCGTTGTGTTGACCGGTGGTGAACCCTTGCTGCAAGTCGACAGCGCGTTAACCACGGCGCTGGCCGAGGAAGGATTTTTCATCGCGGTCGAAACCAATGGAACGGTATCCGCACCCGCTGGTCTCGACTGGATTTGTGTCAGCCCTAAAGCGGGGACGCAAATTCGAATTAAGGCCGGCAACGAACTGAAGTTAGTGTTCCCGCAAATCGCGTTCGACCCGACGGGTTTTGAGCAGCTTGCGTTCGAGCGATTCTATCTGCAGCCGATGGATGGGCCTGATCACGCGCGGAATATCGCAAAAGCAATCGACTATTGCAAAGCACACCCTCGGTGGTCACTAAGCTTTCAAACCCACAAAGCCTTGGGTATCCGATGAAATTCGAACTAAGCCAACGCTTTTATTTCGAGGCAGCTCATACCCTTCACCGGGAAATCGGGCAGGAAGGTAGTCGACGAATTCATGGACACACTTATCATGCGCAGATTTTTCTTCGTGGCAAGCCTGATGCGACAACAGGAATGATCGTTGACTTAGGTTTTTTCAACCAAGAAATTCAGCGAATTAAAGATCAGTTAGACCACCGCTTCCTCGATGAGGTACCGGGTCTTGGCGCTGCCACTCTCGAAGGGCTGTGCGCTTACATCTATCAGGCGATTTTTCCAATCTTTCCGAACGTCTCGCGGGTTCGCGTGGAGCGTCAAGCAAGTGGTGACCGGTGTGAAGTGACTGCCGATTGAAAGCTCGATGACATTAATCTCCAACGTACCTTATCGTTGCTCTTAGTAGCACACACTCGGAACGCACAAGTCGCTCAACGTAGAGGCGCCCCCGCGCTCGCGAATGATGCAAAGAAAACAGACACCTTGGTGCGACTAGACCGTCACTTCGCTTAGCACCTTCAAGATGCTCGCAGAACCTTTCCCTTCGGGTAGCAAAAGGTTAGGCTTGCCGCCACGCGCATCCTTGACCGCAAAATAAGCTTGGTGTTTACTACTGCGCCACGCGAACACAAAAACATCGCTGTTTGCAGCCAATTGTTTCAAGCGGGTGGTCGCGACATGATCGGAGTTCAACTCAAGACGGCATAGGGGAACAAGTGACTTCAGGATCTGTATGGCACGCTGCCCGGCTGATTCGGTCAGCGTATAAATGGCTACTGACTTGTTCGCCAGATGCGCGAAATCACCCTCACCACCCTCGCCTTCTCCAACTCGCTCAGCCAGTAACTCACTGATTGCGGGAAATTGATCGAAGTCCTGTGCCAGAAGTTCCAGTCCGCGCCACTGATCCACTCTCAAACGGTGACGGTACTGGCTGGCGATCTGCTGCAAAGCGAAAAACAACCTCAGCGGCGCTTCCTTATCAGGGCGTGGAAACAGGGCAAACAACTCCACAATGTCGATCACCCAATCCATGTAGCGCGGGGATCCAACCCGCGCAAGAAGTTCCTGCAGATCATTGATCAAATCTCGGTAGTCAGTAGACGGGATACCCGACTCAAGCAATGTTCCCGTTATTCGTTGTACCGAATCGAGTTCTCCCAACCCGTCATTGCCATCTAGCAGAATGAGCGCAAGCAACGTCCGGTAAAGACGCTGAATTTCCGGCACACCGGTCGCCTCATGAAAGAAGTCCAGAATGGCCGGTATCGACCTGACGTAGGTCCGCAAGACCGCCTCTTCGTAGTCTTCGAGTTCCGCCGTAAAGGTTGCGACTGCCTCAAGATCCGACGTGTAGTCGGAAAGTTGCCATTCTTCCGCTTTCTGCGCTGCCAGACGGGATGCCTCTATGCTAGGCAGGCCGGACTTCACGGCACGTGCCCACCCTTTCCAGTCACCGATTACCCCCTCGTCAACAGCAGACTGTGCAGTGTCCAACGACTTGTGAAGCTTCGCGATCTTCTTCGTATAACGCGGTCCCAAAGCGTCCAGCATCGTGGCGGGATAACGGCCCAACACATCAATCGCTTCGCGCGCTGCTTCCACGGTCGCTATTTCGGCGGCGCACTCCAGGATGCGCTGCAGCACCTCCTGACTGACAGGCGCGCGCTTGAAAAAGGCCATTGCGCGTTCGTATTCAGCATCCTCGAACGCAGTGTTGCCTTCATACAGACTGTCGGAGGTTTTGACGCCCGCTTGCAGATCGGGAAACCACTCCGGCAACGATGACTCATCAGAACGCTCGAGTTCGGCACGTAACGTTGTGAGCAACTCCTGATCGGGCCTTTCCCGTGAAAGTTCATTCAGGGCAAACGCCTTCAATACCGCCGGGCGCGTGATGTTCTTCCTCGCCCTGAACAGCCACGCGAATCGCGGCCGGACCTGCTCATTGAACGTCGCCGTCGCGGCAGCCAGATCGGTTTCATTCTCGTGCCGGGCCAGGAAGTGGACGTACAGCGCTTCGATCGCCTCGCCCAAGGTCTGTCGGGGAAGGCTGAGATCGCGAAGCGCGAGCAACTTGGTCTCCCCGGCAACCATCGGCGACCAGTGTCCCAGTCCTGCCAGCAGATGAATCTCGAGGAACCGCTCGTTCTGCGCATTGAGGCGACCCGTGCCTTTCAATTCCTCCAGTAGTCGATACGCCTCCCTCTCGTTTCTCGCAGCGATCGCTCGCTCGAAACGTAGCTTGAGTGAACCAAACGTTTGAGGCGTGGGACGGTATCGCTCCGGGCGATTTTCCACCGAGGTTCGATAGACACGCAGCATCGACCAGACCGGTTCGTTTTCACGGCCACCGGATCCTTCGAATCTGTAGACCCACCTGAACCTGCCAACAACAATCTGCGTCAGCGCATCAAACGGCGTGACAATCCGTCCCGCCGGCGTGAAATCGGTATACGCAAGGCCAACATGAGCGGTCAACTCCTCGCACATTTCGTTGGCCAGGAGATGACTGTCAGCGCACGCAACCCATGCGATTGTCCCGTCTTGGTCGAAAGATAGCGGCAACAGCAGAGGACGGGCACCCGGTGCCTTCGCCCAAAATTTCAACCACGCACAAGTCTCCGACCCGGCGAGCCGAACACCTTCAACATTCTGTTCAAGCGCCGCCTGACCAGAGCCGCGGAGTTGCGCGATGTAATCTCCGAGCCACCCGCTTTCGCTGGGCGTTAACTCTTCCAGATCCATCGAAGGCATAAAGGTTTGAAGATCTGCCACGTTCTGTCCTAGCCGTTTCTATATCTGTCAAAATTGAGTCTCGCTTCGGCAATCTGCTGCAGGTCGACATCAAATGAAATCACCTCGTCGTTTAATTCGAACCCGCCGTAGGTGAAATTCATGGAGCCCGAGAGCAATGCCCGGTCGGTCAACAACCCCTTTGTATGCAAGGCGTCCTCGCCGTCGTTAATCCACAGCTTTGAATCGACACCTGAATTCCTCGCCTTCTCGCGAATCGTCGAAAGAAAGCGCTTGTTATGATCGAGGCTTCGCGTCGCAATACGGACTGGCTGCCCGCGCCGCATGAGCGACAGCAGCATGTCCGATATGGTTATTTCGCGGCTTCCCCAGTCAGGCTCGACGAGATTGAATGCGCCCGAACGGTTGTCCAGTATCGGTACGTCGCTAATCCATGGACTGACAAGCCACGTGGCACTTCCCGGGTTAAGAAGTTCGCCGAGAAAGACGAACTGAAATAGTTCGCGCACCTCATGCTGGCTGGTTGTCGCGGACTTGAAAATCCTTCGCGATTGCATCAATTTACCTCTACTTCAGGAAGCCGGATATCGGCCTCCATGGCTGCAATGCTCTGCCGGATCGCAACTAGTGCAGGAAAGATATGAAGGCTTCCCGCATCGACCGGGTTTAGCATGAGAGCGTGAAATGCCGTCTGCAACCGTTCCTCGTGTCCCCTGGGACAGGTCAACGTAGCCAATCCGCGCTCGGCGAGCACTGACTCGCAGTGCTGCTGCCATTCGGGTTGTGTGACATCTATTCGGATGTCCCACTCGGGAATCGAGTCGGCTACAAGCAAACGCTCTGTTCTTGGCAGGCTGCAAAACGGGTTGTAAATTGACAGGCGCTTTTGCCTTATCAGGCTTCCACGGGGCCAGAGAAGTCCGTAGATCATTCCCGTCTTCCAGCCACTAGACATTCCAGCCTCGCCCAGCATGTCCTGAAGTTGGTCCGGCAGGTCGTTCCTGGCAGCAAACGCTGCAAGGAGTCGCGCGTCAATCTCAATCCCCAGGCGCTGCTCGGATACCTGCCAGTCGGTCAGCAAGTCGTGAAGGAACGCGTCTGAGACCCTTGAACTCCCGGGTCTCAGGATGCGCGCGTTAAGCGACGCCAGAAAGGCGTGGCTTGGCACGATCTGATGCCTGACAAGCAAGGATCTTAACCTGTCAAAAGCGGCACGACTGCTCTCCAACCCGACTGCGTCGCGACACTCCGCCGCTGCTTCCGGTAGTTCACCGTCGGCAGATTTGACCGCAAGCAGATTGACCACACGAGCAAGCTGTTGGTCCACCAACTCAAA
>Ga0255336_100843_pt1 | contig 33118 bp, 35 predicted proteins | sample MeOH1_35cm_T3_17_FD_189102 | JGI IMG/M metagenome (GOLD analysis project Ga0255336, IMG submission 189102) | Sandy soil microbial communities from University of British Columbia, Vancouver, Canada - MeOH1_35cm_T3_179 | ecosystem: Engineered > Artificial ecosystem > Sand microcosm > Unclassified ...
CTGGCCCCAGCACTCTCTTCCTCGCCTCCATCACCTGTACTTCTAGCTCTTCAGCCTCCTTCCACCGTCCCTGATTCCCGTACGTCGCGGCCAGGTTAGCCATGCTGCCCAAGGTGTCCGGATGCTCGGGTCCCAGCACTCTGTTCCTCGCCTCCATCATCTGTGCTTCTAGCTCTTCAGCCTGCTTCCACCGTCCCTGATTCCCGTACGTCGCGGCCAGGTTGGCCATGCTGCTCAGGGTGTCCGGATGCTCGGGTCCCAGCACTCTCTTACTCGCCTCCATCACCTGTACTTCTAGCTCTTCAGCCTCCTTCCACCGTCCCTGATTCCGGTACGTCGTGGCCAAGTTGTCCATGCTGGTCAGGGTATCCGGATGCTCTGGTCCCAGCACTCTGTTCCTCGCCTCCATCACCTGGACTTCTAGCTCTTCAGCCTCCTTCCACCGTCCCTGATTCCGGTACGTCGTGGCCAAGTTAGCCATGCTGCCCAAAGTGTCCGGATGCTCGGGTCCCAGCACCCTCTTCCTCGCCTCCATCACCTGTGTATCTAGCTCTTCAGCCTCCTTCCACCGTCCCTGATTCCGGTACGTCGTGGCCAAGTTGGCCAAGCCGCCCAGGGTGTCCGGATGCTCCGGCCCCAGCACTCTCTTCCTCGCCCCCACCACCTGTACTTCTAGCTCTTCAGCCTCCTTCCACCGTCCCTGATTCCCGTACGTCGCGGCCAGGTTAGCCATGCTGCCCAGGGTGTCCGGATGTGCTGGTCCCAGCACTCTCTTACTCGCCTCCATCACCTGTACTTCTAGCTCTTCAGCCTCCTTCCACCGTCCCTGCATGCCGTACGTCGCGGCCAGGTTGGCCATGCTGCTCAGGGTGTCCGGGTGCTCGGGCCCCAGCACTCTGTTCCTCGCCTCCATCACCTGAGTATCCAGCTCTTCCGCCTCCTTCCACCGTCCCTGATTCCAGTAGGTCGCGGCCAAGTTGGCCATGCTGCCCAGGGTATCCGGATGCTCGGGCCCCAGCACTCTCTTCCTCGCCTCCATCACCTGCGTAAGTGGCTCTTCAGCTTCAACATATCTTCCATCACGTATTAGACATAGTCCAAACCGTTGAAGTAATAAGAGTCTCTCATCAATGCCATGATCTTCGAGACTGGATGACAGAAGATAACGTGCATGGGGGAAATATGCTCTCCACAGAGTCCTGTTCTGATGATCGTCATTTGGAAAAACGTCCGTCAATCGTGCTGTAGCTTCTGTTATCCACTGAGCTAAGGTGCCTTGTTTTCTCAACCAACTCCGAGTTGCAAGGTGCACTAGTCGATGGAGATCGAAAGTCCGGTCCTCCTGGTGCTTCGTAATGAATGAGTAGGCCGTAAGGGTCCCGATAGCCTCAAGAGCTTTCTTATTGGTTTGTGCCGGTGGCAAAAGAGACTCCGGAATCTTTTTTGGGTCGAGGCATGACATGAAAGACAAGTAGTCAGCTGCCAACTCATCACGATGCCGGACCTGCTCGAATGAAATAAGCCATGTATTCGCAACGGGATTCTTCTGATTCGAATATCTCCCCTCATCTTCAAAATCTTCGCTGAGCACGTCAATAACGTTCTCCTCGGTATCATCCCAGAGTGACAAATATTCCTCGAGTGAGATACCATTCTCGTTGATATATGCGGCTGCCTGGACGATTGCAAGAGGGAGAAAAGTCAACTTGTTGAGAAAGTCCAACACGGCCGGATCATTTAGAATCTCCTGGTTCTTTAGTGAATTCTTCAAGATCTGCCTGGCGACATCCTCGTCTTTCTCAGGCACTTGAATGATATTGGTAGCGGCGAATTTAACGGCAGCCTTGCGACTTCTTGTGGTGAAGACGATCGATCCTTTGTTGCTCCGTGGAAGATAGTCGATGAGGCGGGTGGACCTGGCACCAATGTCAATGGTATTCAACCACATGTCGATATCGTCCGCATTGTCGAATATGAGCAGCCATTGCCCAGCGCTTTCCTGACTCAAAGTGTCTTGCACAAGTTTGATCACGTCCTCCTTTTTCTCCTGGATCTGCAGCTGCCGGCCTATTTCTAAATAGGCTTGCTGTATGTTTTCCACACTTGTGGCAGGCACCCAAAAGACTGAGCAGTCTGGACGATTGTCTCTTGTTCGGTAGGCCAGTTCCAGCACAATTTGGGTCTTGCCAACGCCTCCAAGGCCGGTGACTGCAACTCTGGCAGAGTATCCATCTGTGAAAAGCTTCGCCTCGAGTTCGTTCAGTTGACGGCTGCGGCCAACGAACAGCTTATTCCTTGTGAGAGGAACAGACCAGCAGGCTTTGCGGGGGGTGGTTGTGCGGTGTTCTAGCGTAGATTGCTAGGGACGGTTAATGGTGACTCAGAGGAGGCGGAAGTCTTACCCTAATTTCTTGAATGAGAGTCTTCAAAGTGAGCTGCGTATCAAGTACTGCTTGAAAGAGGTCCTTTTGGTCGATGATGGAATCGAAAATAAGCTGGGATCTTGAGTCCATGTTCTTGAAATGGTCTGAATGCTCTAGCTTGAAGCGAGAGAACTCTTCCCTGTAGTAGATAAGTCGTCACGGTGGTGCCAACACTCATAGTCCATCCATACCTTAGACTCACGGTAAGCTGCAAATTTAACTCCTCCCGGATCCTCGCCAATCGGCCGTCCAACTGCGCAATATGCTCCTTGTTCCACACGCTTTGCAAAGCCTTCTTTATGCTTTTCCATTTTGTTCTTTGGCCTTGCACCTTGGCTTTGGCCAATGCCTGGAGCAACTCCGCCGCAACGGCCTGGCACGATTCGCAGAGGTTCTTGAGTGGTCCGTCACTAGTAGAGGCGGCAGAATCCTTAAGCCTGCCGTTCAAGAGAACTAGATCCTTGGCCACCGTTTCGGTGTCGATGTTTTCTTCGAGGGCGCCTTCGGCGGATCGGTAGAGCTGGATCGACCCAGAGACCAGCTTAGAGCTGAAGTCTACAAACTGAACGACATTTCCAATAAGGCCGATGGCGGCAAGGGCTTCCATGACGGAGAGCGTGGGGTAGACACAGGCTCGCCGCTTTCATAACGGTTGATTGCGACGAAGTCGGCTGTCGCGAAGGCAGGAGATGATGGGACATGAATTCAAGCCCGTATTGAGGGTCATTAGACTGCCAGAGCGCTGCTTGCAGATTCGAATGATTAGGCTGAGCGAGCTTCAGCCACGCCTTCGCTGCACCTGTCCACATCTGTCTTAGCTTTCAGTTCCGAGTTTGGGGGCGCACCCTAAACTCGAGTGTCAGGTCCACACAGCCATAGAGGCGGAGGGACTCGTTAAGAGACGTAGTCTCTTGGCCGTGTAGTCGAAGTCAACAGATAATCCTGGAATCCGACGAGCGCGTTCCTGCCTCAAGAGCATGACCGATGGATCGAGTCCCACTCGGTCATTATTGATGAACCAGACCAGATGAGATGGTTGTTTGAGAGATGGTGTTGTAGGTGTGCCGGAGGCCAAGCGCTCATGAAGTGAAGAACACTGCCTGTGTTCCCAACATCAGGCCTCCGAAAGCCCTTTCGGCGGCCTCCGTCTGTCAGCGACCTCTAATCACAGTGAAAGGGGGTCGCTGCGACGTTGAGAGTGTGCAACCGGATTTCAGCACTGCACTGCCGCTCGCGTTTCTCCCCCATTCGCAGACTCTTTCAAGGTGTCGTCCATATTGGAGATATCGTCCGGAGCAAGCCCACCATGGCCATTGTCGACACTTCCATTGTCATCCCAGTCCAAGATTGGCCATCCCGCCGCACCAGACATTCCCACGAGACGTTGGAGAAACCATTGCATCTCTAAGAGGCCCATGCTTGGTAACGGGAGGCTTTCGGGGTCCTTGGTAGTAAGAGTGAACACGTCTCCAGAACGAATAAAGCGCAGAGGTGAGCCATCATCCCCAAGGAGAGGCAATGCATGTCTGCTGGCGGCCTGCGAGCCTTTCGATGATGTGGGTTCTGCAAGTAAATTAATCCGGCTTCCAATGTCGTAATTGCCACGAACTTGCCAGAAGAACTGAACAGTAAGCTTTTACGATCGCTCGAAAGTTCCAGCGGCTTTAGCGCGAACAAACCGTGAGTCCACTTCACATGCGCGCTGGCATCGAGGGAGATGAGATTGAAGCATCTGTCAACACCGGTATTAGGATTCCGGGAATCCGGAAACATCGCCCATTTGTTGACCCGATCCTCATCCCAGAAGAGACATCAAAGCCGCCAAAAATCGGGCATCACATTGGAAGCTTGTCGGCCTCCGTTTGGCGTGAATTAAGCATCCTATATGGGAATATATGGGCTGCCTGAGGCAATGTCTGATTCGTCAGGACGCATCTGTAATTGTCGCGCTCTGTGCATTGTGTATTGTCAGGCAGGAGTTATTTTGGACAATATGGACTCACTCTAATCCACCTCTTTCCCCGACCGCTGCACCCATGATTGTCCGTCTGAATTCAGTTTACGCCTCTTTGGGCCGTCTGAAGGTTGCGAGTTATCTCTGATCCCGAGAGTTCCAAATCCTGTAATCGTAGAGTCCCTATTAATAGTGAGCATGTCATAGTTACATAACATCTAAAATCCTAGCAACTCACATTGCAACGGTAGGAGCGCCAATGATGTATCAAACACACGAATCGCCTGGGCAGGTGTCTTGGTGAGATCTTGCAAGCAGTTCATATCGGCGAGCCGACAGCAAGCACAGAAAGTAGGGGAGACGGTAGCGTCGCTGATCACCTCCTTAATTTGGTCAAGAGCTTGGTGCGCTCTGGGGAGCGTATGTTGTAATCCTCATTGTCGAAGTTAACCGAGTTGGCCATTCTCTTTCGTGTTCTCCTGGGATTTTTGGAAGATCCCTGACAGGATCTCTTCTTTGACGAGGGAGACATATGACATAATTCTGTATCATTCCTCGAGTGGAGATCGGCTTCAGAACGTTCGAGGAAGATATGGCCGGTCACATGCACGGTGACTCATGTTACAGAACATGACAGCCACGGCAAGGTAACTTAGACGGTCGAGACTCTTCGAGTCGAGATGGTGGACCAAGGACGGTCGGTGGTCAGAGGGTTCATCCGGCGGTGGCAGAGGGGTTTGCGGCGGAACGATGGGCGACAGAGGAGGGAGGCGGCGGGCAGCAGGGAAGCCGAGAGCGAAGGGCTCTGGGGGAGGATGGAGAAGTCGACATCAGGATGGGAGCGGCTTCTTTATAGCGACGTCGAGAGCGGTGGGCGGCCAGGACTGGCGTTTGTGGTATAAACTGGACAATTTCTAAATCAGGAAATGGCCTTGCAGACAAAGAGACTCTTGTTGCTTGACAGCCATGTCAGCTCTCCAGAGGGAAGTTCCCTACAAAAGAAACAAATTTCAGAAAGACCCAACCGGAGGATATAGGCACAACTCGGTCCGATATCTGCAACAATTCGGCCGAAGTGGAAGAGAGTCGGCTCAAGATGATACTGGAAAGGAACGGCCCAGCATTACATCCACTTGCGGGTTGTGCAGGCGCCGTATGGCAGAATGGTCAGGGTCATGCTGAGGAGTGGACAAGGTATGGAGCATGTAGGTGCTGGTGAGTAGTAGATAATCCTGTCACCATAGTCCTCTATTACCGTCACGAAGAAATATGATCAATATCTTCTGCCTGTGTCTATAACGCAAGCCTACCCCCCAGTGTTCATATGTGCCGGTCGTAAACATTATCAGCTGCACCTTTTCCCGAAGACAACTCTTACTCTCGTGGTTTGTTCTTTGTCTGAATCTCCATTCGGCTGCCACCGTAAGGGAGCTGGCAATCCTGTGTGGACGCCCTTCCTCAAGCATCCCGCGAGCCGAGACGTGGCGCGCGATCAGGGACACATTTGATGCTCCTCTTTTCCATCCCCTTCAGACGGACACCAACGCTCACCTACCCACCAACAGACCTGGCAAGATTACGATTGCCTCGAAACGACACGCTGATATTGACATCTCACCAGCTCTCCGTGTCCATATGTCGGGATGACGATCTAGGTGAATTTCTCGCTCAGAGAGCTCTTTGCAGACCAAAACGCTGATACCGTGAGACAGGTCGCCTTTCACCTAGTCAACATGCTCGGTGCCAGAGCTCGAGCTGCCGAGTACAATGCCTTCAAAGCGGCTTCTGCGCGACAGGCGAGCCAGAAAGCTGAAGGAGAGCCACTCCCTCTGCAACCCGTAGCGGTCTCCTTAGGTGCCTTCACCAAACACACTCAACCGAGTCGTAACAAAGGCCCCAAAGCCTGGATTCCTCTCGTTTTGGAGGATGCCCCTGATGAAGACACACCTCACTCAGAAGATCATAGCCCATCCCGAGGGACACCACTCCAGCACACGAGGGAACCACTCCAGCACAGTGACGTTCCAGACGGTGATCCAGCCACGATGACAGATCCCGACGCCTCACCACAGGCCCACAATGTCGAAAAACTTCAAGGCCATATCCCCAAAGTGTTTATCCCCACAGCTCCAAAAGCGATCCTCACGGACCACGAACGTCGTCCACCCACGTCGGCGAATCCGAAAATACCAAGAGGCCTGGACAGCGTCATCTCCCAGTCCCAGCAAGAAGCCGTTCCTCTGAGTTTCGATGGGAGTTGGAATCGCCTCCAACGGGGCAGTGGACACCCATACGCCGACATGCTTTGGCCCTCAAGCATAGCCCATGTCTCAGGGCTCGGTCAATTTCAGGGTCCGGGCCAGCATAGCTTGAGTCACTTCGACGGCACGACAGTCCCGGCAGTGGACAGCTCGGTCCATCAAGAGCACAAATTAGCCATGCAGGCCCACATATATGGCAGCACATCAAACAGTGTCGTGGACTCTCCGCTGCCATTCTCCCCATGGCCCAGCCCCGATAGTGTCCTGTCGTCGTTCCCAGACACGCCGGATGCTAACCATCTCTTTGCTTGGGAGCAGGATTCCCCGATCTCTGAAACCATTCATCAACCTATGCATCCGCCAGAAGGGCAACATTATCATTTCACGACCAGATTGTTCGCTGGCGAAAACCTCCACTCTTTGCCCGTGTCGGCGAACCTCGACCGAAGGCGTTCCCTGTCTGGCGGACGATCGAATCACTTTTCTTGGACACGGCTTGACCAGTCGGCAGGACACTCCACTCGAGAAGAACAGGTGAATCCGATAACACAGCCAGACAAGAATGGAGAGCCGTACGACCGAAAGAACAGAATGCAACACGTCGTGGTGGCACAGCAAGCACTCACCAGCAGAGGCGAGACAGTATTCCATAATCCAGAGCGACAAGAGGCAAAGGAAGAAAAGGCTGCAGGGGCCATTGAGAGAGAGGATCATTGGGGAATCGAAAGAGTTGGGCTCCAAAAGAAGGATCTCAGCCCGGAAGAACTCGACGCTGTGGTGCGCGCCATTCATCAGCCGCCGCCAGAACTAGAACAAAGGAAGGGGCATTTGAAAGCGGCCAAGGCGGAAAAGACAGGTCGTGATGGCGATGTCTCGCTCCGAGAACGGTTCAACGTGGGATCCGCCGACTGGTTTGAACTAAAGGCCGTCACTTACAAAGAGCGGGATCGGATGTTGGACGCGGTCAGGGAGGTAATGGCCATGCAAACCCACGACATGAAAAACCGCCTGGTGGCTCAGGACAAGCCAGACAGATCGAGCCGACTGACTCCATGGTTGGGAACGGATCCGAGAGGACAGTCATCAGTGCGAGTGAGGATTGAACAGATTGCAGCAGACTATGCCACAAACGCTGGTTTCTCAAATGCGGCCAATCGGGAGCATGGAATGAGCAGCAACGGGGTTGATGTCCGTGCCGGTACAGTCCGTGTGGTGGGGAACGTGCTCGCAAACCTTGCCGATGATATGGAACAGACAAAGGGTGTGGTTGGACAAAAGACTACTTTTGCAAATAGAAGCCGGCACGGAATATGCGATTGAATGGGGCCAGGTTCTTTCCAATCATTCTGGCCGTACAAGGATGACGTTAGCGAGGACGCGGGACCCACGGTTCAACGGCCAGGTCAAGAAGGCTGAGAATGAGTGGAAGCATCGGCATGAGAATATGAACGTTGGGAGTTGTGAATGGACGGGGCTTGTCTAGCATCGGTCAGAATGGCATGGATCGCTGGGGGGTTGTTCTGACTTTATGGAAGTGGCTTGGAGCTTGATGAAGAGCTGATGAACTCGGCTGGGCTGAAGAAACGAGTAAGCGCCAACGTTGGGCTATCGGACGTCGAAGAGATCGACCCCTTCATATCCGAGGAGGACCTAAATACTCTGCAAGGCCATACAGAGATAATTCTCTAGTCGACCCTGAAGAGACTGTCAGTGGGCCAACAATTCGACAATGTAGCTCATGCACAGATAGGTGGAGTGGATTATGAAGCTTACAACCCCTTGCTCAACATGACAGCGCTTGTCCTATCTCAACCATTAGGCCGTCAGATCACAATTCCGATCTCGACAGGCCGTGCCTCTTTGTTGCTGTCCCGGGTGTCTTCCCCACATCCTTGGTTTACGTGCTGCCGCCTTAATATCCGCTGTGTTATGATGAATCCCCACTGACGAATATGAACTCAAAACTCTGACCGAACTTAAAGAGATGATGCGTCCTCGTCCAAACTCTCTGTCCGACATGATCGCAGTGGCAACTACTTGGTTTGCAATCAGTGCATTCAGATTATACATACAAACCCCTCCCATGGTAACTACTTTAAGAGCGACGGCAATGAGCGTGTAAGCCGAGAATTGGGAAATCTGCAGCCAGCTCACCCTCCTTTAGGACTCAGGATGCCGCCGCCTTGTGCTCATCCGGTCAGGTGAGAATCTTGAGTTCTTTTGACCAGTTCAGTTCTTTCACAGCCACCTTCACAGTGTGTGGTACGCAAGAGGACGGGCCAGACAGGCCAAACTGGCAGTGACCACCTCGGCCACCTTCTATACTAATTTCACATTTTGGAGAGAATCTGCTGCCCTTCTGGATGGCCTCAATGCTGGGGTTGTTGCTGTGCCGGTTGGGGTTTTGGAACAACCCAATCAAGCAGCATTCGGCAACGACCGTCGACATGTATGGCGCTGGTCTCGGTAACCTCGGAAAGTCGGGAGGGATCCAGATTGTGGAAGGGAGTGGAAAGAGGAGAAGGGCGCGATTTCAGTGCACCCTCCACCATCCTCCGTGGACATGGCGAGGGAAGTGTTGCCTATCAGAGCCCGGCAACCTAGCCGCCTGTTCTCATTCCAAGGGCAGCGTGTCTGACCGGAACATTCCACGGAGAACTCGACTTGGAAGCATTATCGCTATGTTATAGCATTCGTAGGCCCACCGAATGACTCGTACATAACTTCGCTTTGATTCTCCATGAGTTCTCATGACTATTTGCCCGCAGCAAACTGGAACCGCTTGAGAACGTGACCGCGCTTGGCCGATCTCAGAGGCATCTTGACATCCCCTCTTGGAGTGTTCATCATCCACCGCAGGATGAGTTTGAAGCCGTCGGCCGACCCTTCTTCCAACTCAATATATTCTGTTGTCCGAACGATGAAGTGAGGATGCTCGTAATGTTTGAATCACACGAGCCTTGTACCCAGAGAAAGAGTAAATAAACACCTTTCATGATAATTAGTATCAAGTTGGTCACCAGGATAGATACCTACAGGCACAATGCGGTCGCCCGTCTTTTCAGCGTCTCCGAGCCTTGCTGCCATCAAAGCAGCAGCGCAGAATACTTCACTCTTCCGCAACCGATCATCCGCAACAGCTCCATCGAACAGGGAGCATCCTCGATGAGGAGTGGACCTGTTATATTGTTCGAAAATGTTTCTGGTCTGAAATTCAGGTTCTCCCTTGTACCCGCCACTATTTCCCAGCCGTTGCTCGACTATCGTATCGTTCCTTCTGTTCCAAGGATATAAACATGAGTCATTTATCAAAAGTCGGAAGATACTCACGGTCGAACGCAGTATGCGATGATCCGGTCTGAGGGATCCCAGCCGTCAAACACCCCCAATTCTCGTAAACAGTGGTCCAGGTCTATTCCAATCCCAAACGCTGTACTGTACACACACCCCTCATCTAATCCTTCAAAGTTGGCTGACACTTTCTCAAAGAGCTTGTCGAATTCCTTGCTTGGATACAGGCTGCAGAACTGCTGTCCGGAGTCTGCTGGCCTCCCGGTTTCGATATCCATGCCAGACAGCTTAATGCCGAGACTCTCCAGATCGTCTGTGCTAAGATATGGTCCACGATGACGGTGAACCTTCCGAAGCAAAGAGGCGACATGATGATAGGGATGGTCTTGGTCCATTGTTACGGATTCGCGCCTACCACGACCGTTGGCAATTGAGATAGCACGGCGGAATGGGTAGATTATCCAGTGTTGATGTTTCTTCATTGTCGGGGATACAAGAGATTTGGCGAGTTGGTGGGTATTGGCCGGGCAACGCGCCGCAGGGCAACTCTCCAACCGCCTAGGTCAACTGGTCGGGGTCAACTGGTCAGCGACAACTGGTCAACTTGACGAAGATACTCGACGAACTTCACATCAGGGATGAGCATTACTTGGAGGCGAGATGTCTTCTTGCTTCTTTTCCATCCTGGCCACTTTATCTGGATTCCTTGGAGACGTCCCTGGACGACCTCGAGATCTCAAAAGGAGAATTTATGCCAAAGTTTTCCCCAATCGCGCATCGGACGAGATCCAGATTCAACGACCTGCAACAAAAAGTGGTGAAGCCTCCAAGCCGGATAGTCCCACGTAATCCCTTTTTAACACCTATTCAGAAAGGACTAAAGTCCTTCTCTCTCTCTGACGTGTTGCCACCAGTTGCTCAACAATCAGCCAGAACTGACCTCCCGGATACGGCATCTCCGATCAGCAACATCACAAAGGGCCAACACCCTTCTGCCGACGATGAGCAGATTGTCAACGTCGCGTGAGTTTCTTTTCTCAACGCGGTCGCAATCCATTTTGTCCCAAAGGCAGATTGGAGTTTTGAGAGGAAAGCATTCCAACTCGGAAACAAAAGAACGGGAAAGGATATGAAGCGAGAGTTGATGGATTTCTGGATCGTCTTCCCGATCACCAGGTCATGGCCATCTTGGAAGTTAAGCTATGTGTGCGGGTGAGGCAAAGTAGCAATATCCGGATGCAGGAAGCTGGGCAGATGGCCGCGTGGATCTGCCAACTTCAAGATAACTGCACTAGCCCAGACTCTCATGGGAATTTCACGTAAGCGCTCATACCTCATTTAGAAGACCTACCTTCAGAGGCTGACATTCTAGGCGTCTCCTGGTGTCACAGGATAGGGACCAAGTTTTCTTGACGTTGGCGACATTCGACAGGAAATATGTCGAGTATGTATCAGGAACCCTGAATACCAAAGTGAAATCATCCGGAGAGCCCAACCCGGGGCCATTTCTGCGGATGAACGAATTTGGCCCCTTCTTCACGAAAAACAAGTCTCATATGAAATGGCTGGGATATTATATCCTCGCATTTACCCTCCAGGAGTGCGGGTAGAGGGATGAGACAGGCGTCGTGGGGCAAGAGGGAACGGGCGGAAAGGGGAAGGGCGTTGTGAGGGAAGAGAAAATGGAAGTGAAAGATGCCGCGGGGTAAGAGGAAGTATGAGATTATGAGAGCATGAGGGTAAAGTCCACAGAACAGCAGAAAATGGAGTTTCACTTGCTTTTGTGGGTTACAGGCAGCACGTGAACTGGATCCGGTACCGCTCGGGGATGAAGATAAGTCGTCTTTCGTCTAGAGCATCACGAGGATGCTCGTAAGGGTGTCTTCGGTGAAATATATGCTTTGGTTGTCTTATGTTGGCCACCAGACCTTCTGCGGTCGGAGTATTCCGCACCCAGTTCGAGTTGTCAGCCCTCCGTCGCCCGTCGCGCCTCACTCATGGGGGGGCGTGTAGACTTACATTGCATGCTTCGCCTCTCTCCTCGGCGTACGGTGACGCGAGTGAAGCCGGCAAAGAACCATTCTATCACGGTGTTGATGGGGTTGATGGTCGGTTTCTCGCCGATCTGAGGTTGGCTCGTGGCGACGTAGAAGCGTACAAAGTCTTTCACCGCGGTCAGGTCAGGACACACCCACGCCGGCGGGTCCCAGGTACAACTGTCGAACCACTTCTCGATCTCTATTTTGTAGCCGTTGGGCTTCGGCCTGAGCCAGCAACTCACTAATACAGTGGGCCAGCAGCTCGACAGCATGGAGACGTCTCATTCAGAGAGCCAAAGGGTCCAGATGGACTAGCAGGGGACGCTCAGTGACGTGAGGAAAGCGGCATTCTCGAGGGCTCTTCAGCTGCCACCGAGGGGGGATCTTTTTGTACATGGAGGGCCGTGGACTGGGGTGAGGGAGGTGATGAACCAAACAAGATGAGATGGTTGATTGATTCTATCTAAGATGCTGCCTACGGTGGTGTTGTAGGAGTGTCGGTGGCAAAGCCTTCGTGTGGCTTCAGTACAGTGTTCTCACATGCCTGTGTTCCCAACAGGAAGTGGATGACCACCGAATGCGCTGCTGGTCATTTTTAGATCCTGGTTCTAAGTTGGGACGCAGTCCCACAGACACGGGGCCAAAAGCGCTCCGTCGCTAAAGAGGTGAGTGGGAGGGTGAGTGGGAGAGTCGAGGGTGAGCGCTCGCTCGACCGCGAGAGGGGTGGTTTAAAAGCGGCGTCGTCTGGGTAAGGGTCGAGGTGAGTTAGTTGCGGATTTCCTCTTTTGTGGCCGTGTGGTATTCAATCACAGCGAAACCTCCCTGTCCCCATATTACAACCCCTCTTCATCTCAAAGACCCTGCCTATCACGACAAGATGTCGGCGTTCAAAAAGGCAAAGCTCATTCGTGAAAGTGCAGAGCATGGACGCAGCTCAATCACTCCTCACAAAGACGATACATCTGCCGAACCAGCACGGCTGGACTGGCATCGAAACGAGACTTCTGACGACGGTGCAAAAACTTTCCGAGGACTAGGAATTATCGAATCACTGTGCGAGGCCTGCGATTCCCTTGGCTACAAAACGCCTACACCGATTCAGGCGCAATCCATCCCGCCAGCATTGCAAGGACACGATATAGTCGGTTTGGCAGAGACAGGGAGTGGGAAAACTGCAGCGTTTGTCCTGCCGATTTTGCAGGCATTGATGGACAAGCCACAGCCTCTACATTCTCTTGTCCTTGCGCCTACCAGAGAACTTGCACACCAAATTGCCGAAGCGGTCGAAGCGTTAGGCGCCATAATATCAGTTCGATGCACGGTCTTGATTGGAGGAGTCGACATGGTGTCACAAGCGATAGCGTTGGGGAAGAAACCACACATTGTGGTTGCAACGCCGGGGCGTCTGCTCGACCATCTGGAAAATACAAAAGGCTTCTCGATGCGGCACCTAAAATACCTGGTGATAGACGAAGCGGATCGACTGTTGGATCTCGATTTCGGTCCGGTATTGGACAAGATTCTGAAGATGCTACCGAGGAGGAAGACATATCTATTCTCGGCGACCATGTCCCGCAAGGTCGAGGCACTACAGCGGGCGTCTCTGTCCAGTCCGTTACGAGTCTCTGTGTCGACGAAAAATCAAACAGTGTCGACCCTGTTACAGTCGTATATTTTCATGCCACACAAGGACAAAGACATCTACCTCATATACGTACTGAACGAGCTAGCAGGACAGACGGGGATCATATTCACCCGGACGGTTAATGAGACCCAGCGGATATCGATTATGCTACGGACGCTCGGATTCTCTGCAATACCTATCCACGGCCAACTCTCACAGCGGGCACGACTGGAGGCATTGAACAAGTTTCGAGCGCGGTCTCGCAACCTACTAGTTGCCAGCGACGTGGCAGCTCGTGGACTCGATATACCTTCAGTCGATGTCGTTCTCAACTACGATCTGCCCCACGACAGCAAGACCTATATCCATCGGGTTGGGAGGACCGCTCGCGCCGGTAAAAGTGGTAATGCGATCTCCTTCGTGACGCAGTATGACGTCGAACTATGGCTCAGGATCGAAGACACATTAGGCAAGAAGTTGGATGAACATGGTGTAATTAAAGAGGAGGCCATGGTCCTTGCTGAACGAGTTGGGAATGCTCAGAGAGCAGCTGTACTCGAAATGAAGGGCCGACACGAGAGAAGAGGATCTGGAGCTACGTTGCGGAAAAAGAAAGCGGGAAAGAGGAACAGGGATAATATGGACCAGGACGAAGGCTAGCATAGGCGATGATCACGAACGAGTGGACATGGAAAGCGGAGGATTCTAGAAAGAACCCAATTAAAACTTTCTGTCGGAAATGCTGCTGCCAACCCTAGTCTTGCAGGTGCAGTCATGTGAGTTACACGAACGTCGAAACCTGATATGACATAAGTCTGCATCAGTCTGCCTGTCCGTAGAGCCGTGATACACACAAATGGTGGCTGGTTGGAGGGGGCCTCGAAACTACTCGAGTCGAGATGTGACCAAGGAATGGTCGATGATTGGAGGGCCGGTCAGGCGTCGGCAGACGGGTTGGAGGCTGAAAGTGCAGGGCTCCGGCTGCGTCATGGCAAGTAGGGTTAGAGTGCGAGAAGAGAGAGAGGAGGATGAAGGAAGAGGTCGACGGGGTGGATGGAATAGCCGTTCTTAAAGACGTCAAAAAGCGGCGGACGGCCAAGACCAGAGCTATTCCTAAAAGGGAAGCCGCCTAAACCGGATTGGCAGGCTTGCTGCTTTTCTGACATTGACACTTGCCTAGGCAAATGTGGTACAGCTCTTACTGCTTGGTCACCGATTCGTCTGCGCAGTCGCCATCTTTCCTTGCATCTTCTGGTCTTCGCGACTCGTCAAGCCCTCCATTCCGAAGACCTTGACCGCTGGGTCCCTCGTGCAAAAGGATGGCGGCGAGGTATCTGCGGCCGCAGCTGATGCGGTCCTCCAAGGCAGCTGTCGAATGTGCACTCTGCGCGCAGCGTCGGTCGACGCAATTTTCGAGGCTACGGCTCTCCGACAAAGCGCGGCCTCTCCTGTCGAGACATTACGCGACCGTCAATCCCCAACCGCCTCAGAAGCCGTCAGGAAATGAGAAGGAGGGCCGAGAACGCAAGCCTGAAGACGGCGACCAAAACAAAAATCAGACTGAAAAGACAGAGTCCAAGGCGAGCGACTCAACGGGGCCCGCTTTCAGCCCGTTGACCGAGGAGGAAATTAAGCAAATCACGGACGTGGCGACCATGATCAAGAATGGGCTGCCTAAATCCCAAGCGGAAGCCGTTGATACCGCCGTGGAGCTGATGAAGAAAGGTGGCATCCCGGAAGAGCTCCGCGAAGTTTTGGATGCCCGGAGACGAGACCCTAAAAAGAGAGTCGACCTCTCGACGACGGTGCGACTGGTGGGAGTGTTTACCAGGATGTCGCGCATGTCTCCGGAAGAGGTGCGTGAAAAGTACGGGCGGCCACTACCAGGCAAGAGTGAGAAAACGGAAGAGCCGCCTCTGTTTGAGCAATCGAATCAGAGCAAGGAGCGCGACCGGCAGCGCCAGCAGCAGCAGAAAGGTTCGGAGAATCCCAAATACCGGTTTGGAGGAAGTGAGATCAAGCTGGACATGGGCACTTTCCTCATGACGGCTTTCCTTTCCTACTACCTCTATCGCAGCCTGTTCCCCGGCGAGTCGTCTCGAGACATCACCTGGCAGGAGTTTCGGACCACCTTCTTCGACAAAGGACTGGTGGACAAGCTGACCGTCATCAATCGAAACCGGGTGAGAGTGGAGTTGCATCGGGAAGCTGTCGCCAACCTGTATCCCGAGTCGCCGGCGACGCGGCCCAACTTTTACTACTACTTCACCATCGGTTCCGTCGAGGCTTTTGAGAGGCGATTGGACGAAGCACATCAAGAGTTGGGCATCCCGAGCAGTGAAAGGATCCCGGTGGCCTACCAGGACGAGATGCCACTCAGCGCCGCCATCCTCTCTTTTGGGCCGACGATTCTCTTCGTCGGGGCGTTGTTCTGGCTCTCCAGGAGGGCGGCATCCGGGGCCGGGGGTCAGAGTGGGATTTTTGGCATCGGCAAGTCCCGGGCGAAGCGGTTCAACCATGAGACCGACGTTCGGATCAAATTCGCCGACGTGGCCGGCATGGACGAAGCCAAGGTCGAGATCATGGAATTCGTCTCTTTTCTCAAGGATCCGTCCAAGTATCAAAAGCTGGGGGCAAAGATCCCTCGAGGCGCCATTCTCTCTGGGCCCCCGGGGACGGGGAAGACCTTGTTGGCCAAGGCCACGGCCGGCGAATCCGGGGTGCCCTTCTTCTCGGTGTCCGGTTCCGAGTTCGTGGAGATGTTTGTGGGTGTGGGCCCCTCTCGAGTGCGGGATCTCTTCGCGACCGCGCGGAAGAATGCGCCGTGCATCATCTTCATCGACGAGATCGATGCCATTGGCAAATCGAGATCCAAGCAGAACTTTGGCGGTGGCAACGACGAGCGCGAGTCCACGCTGAACCAGATCCTGACGGAAATGGATGGCTTCAACACATCGGAGCAAGTGGTGGTGCTGGCCGGCACAAACAGACCTGATGTTCTCGACAAGGCCTTGCTGCGTCCTGGTCGTTTTGATCGACATATCACCATCGACCGACCCACGATGGAAGGTCGCCGGCAAATTTTTGCCGTCCACTTGAAGAGAATCGTGACCAAAGTGGACATGGACTACCTCACCGGGCGGCTCTCGGCATTGACACCGGGCTTCTCTGGTGCGGACATTGCCAACTGTGTCAATGAGGCTGCGCTGATTGCGGCCCGGGCGAACGCCAGCTCGGTCGAGATGATCCACTTTGAACAGGCCATCGAACGTGTGATTGGAGGCCTGGAAAAGAAGTCCCTGGTCCTCACCCCGGAGGAGAAGAGGACGGTGGCGTATCACGAGGCCGGCCATGCGATTTGTGGCTGGTTCTTCAAGTACGCCGATCCTCTGCTGAAAGTCTCCATCATTCCGCGCGGCCAGGGCGCGCTGGGCTACGCTCAATACCTCCCCGCCGGTGGCGGAGACGTCTATTTGATGAACGTGAAGCAGCTGATGGATCGTATGGCCATGACCTTGGGCGGCCGCGTCAGCGAGGAGATCTGGTTCGACACCGTCACCAGCGGAGCGTCCGATGACTTTAACAAAGTCACTCGCATGGCCACCGCCATGGTGACCGAATGGGGCATGTCCTCGAAGATTGGATATCTCAATTACAAGGACGACGAGCAACGTCTCCACAAGCCATTCTCGGAAGAGACGGCCCGGAACATCGACCAGGAGGTGCGGAGGATCGTGGATGAAGCATACCAGCAATGTAAGGACCTCCTGCTGGAGAAAAAGGACCAGTTAAAGGCCGTCGCCGAGGAGTTGCTGGAGAAAGAAGTGTTGGTCCGGGACGACCTGGTGAGGATATTGGGCAAGAGGCCGTTCGAGGACCAAGGTGATTTCCACAAGTATTTCGACAACACGGGAGGGAAGATCGCGCCGTAAGTGGAGAGCCCATTCTCTCCGCCCCCGAGACGTCCCACACTGACATCCTACAGGCCTCCGCCGCCGACGGAGCAAGCTGATTCCTCAGGCGTTGACCCAGGCCTTCCCGCACCGGCCTTCAAGCGCGTGGAAAACTAAACCACCTTTCTTGTTACCCTTTTGCTTCACTTCCTCCGGGACGGGGACATTGTCTGATTCTCCCCTCTGACCGGCCAACAGGTTGTCTGGCTTCTCTGCATAGCGCGGCGTTGATGAGAAGAAAAGAAGGAAATTGCATCAAGGCCCAAGAAGCATGATCGGGATGCCAGGATTAAGCCTAGCATAGGATCTTTCTTGCCTTGCCACCTGAACCGCCGATCCCGATCCTTCGCAGATATCTCTACAGGTGGGATGGAAAGAACGTGTGTATATATTATATACAGCTCATGTAGCCCAAGTCGGCTTTGGTTGTGGAAAGACCAACGAAATCGCAACTCCATTGAAAGGGATCGTCCGCTCTCCTCTTTATCGTCCTCAGGACACAAGCAATGTGGTCTTTATCAAGGACGTATGGACCCGGGCAATCCTTGCCAGTACAGTCGCTAATTCGCCATTAACTCGGTACTTCCCAGACGAGGACCTAACGCCCAACTAGAGCGAGTCGACCGTCGGCTGCGTGGCTAGAAGTTGCGAGCTTAGGGAACTCATGATGGATTGGTCTGTGGTACTTTGTAGAGGCCCGCCAATCTGAGGATGTGAGTGTCCAGTCCAGAGGAAGTCAGCAGGCCTCGGCGCCGAGAGTCCGCTGGCGGCCAAGCCTTAATCCCCTTCGACTTCAAGGTTGAAATCGGACGCATGGCCTAGGCACATTATTCACAATTAGCAGGCCAAAGACGTCTGTCTGGCTCCTGTGGCACTCGGCCATCGGAAGGATAACAAACGTTCCCACACCCCTCAGGGTCGGCAGTCTATGATCCGTCTTTAATTTCGGCCTCACGACCACCATGACCTCGTACCTTTCGTCTTATTTCACCTCGAATGCGTCCTCTGGCGCTGCCCCTCAACCACATCAGACCAGCAGTTCAGGTACTGCTTCGACGTGGTCGAGCACTTTTACGTCCCGAATCGCCATCCTGCGAAATGCGCTGACGAAAGACTCGGAGGAAGACGACGCAGACAACGAAGATTGTTCTCACGTCTCCAACGTCCTCCGGGCTTACTACACGGAGAAAGGCAGGCCTTTCCCGGAGTGGCTTCCGCCGGACCCTAAGAAACCGATTGCTCCGGCGCCGCAGCCTCCAGGTCAATACGGACAATATGGGAGTACATATGGGGGTCAAGCTGTGCACCGCCGGGGAGGGTCTGGCGGGAGGGCAGACCTTTCTGATCTGTGGGAATCATCTTCAGCGCCAGCGGCGCCTTCGACTCAAAGTTTGAGGCCAAAGAGACCGACACCACAGCCCCTTCGTTCTCATGATTCAACCTTGCCCCAGGCATCGCTGTCCTTGCCCACCGCCAACAGTGCACGGCCGCTGCCGAGCCAGAAAGCGGGAAGTTATCAAACAACGGCCAGCGCCAATGCCGGAGTCCTAGGGCCACGGGACCGGCTTCGGGCTCGACTGCAGGGCGGCGGTGGCGGTGATCGAAGTAGTCCTTCCGGCGGGCCAGGAGGTGGTCATGCCTCGTTTGGAGCACCGAGCGGAGGGCACAGCAGTAGTCAAAGTCGACTCGCTCCATCGTCGCCCTATGTCTCGGCTTCCGAGTCAGGATCAAGTGGCGGCAACCAATTTGGCTACGATCCTGGTTACAGCGGCGGACTCAGCAACCCGTACAATACGCCAGACTACAGACCGAGGCCGAGGGCTCCTCGCTGAGTGCCTCGCGGACTGTAGTTCTGCCACTGGTGCTCACCACTCTCCAGCCACCGGTCGTCCTCAGCACGGTCGTTCATGCACATTATTTACCATGGCAGCCTCAGGCTTCCCGGTGGAAGCAGTGTTAGATGTCGCTTTTGGAGGAGGAAAGCTTGGTCTCCGCCACCCCGTTTTTGGCCTTGGATCGCACCTTGGGTTGACGGTTGTGGGAGGCTTTGCTGGCGCTACTGTGGCTCTCTGAACGGGCCACTCTACTCGGGCCGTGCCACCGCTGCCGATCTTCGGATTGAGTTGACAGTTCCGAGCTGGCGTCTGGCGCTCCTCAGGAAGGAGACTGTGGCTGACCCTCAGCCCTGGACTATTGCTGCGCTTGGAAAACGGGTCTCTGCCACGGAGCCAGATATAGGGCTGGGTAGGGCTGGCATAAGCACACAGCCTCATCCTGGGGCCACGTTTCGTCCAAAGACAGCTAGCCTTGGCATAATCAGCACCATTCCTTACTAATCTGGGCATCCACCTCGTGGTACCCAGGCCACTCTCCTGGTCGAACCCGCCCGTTGCCGCAATTACGCGAGGGTGGCCAGATCCGGAGGAGACAGAGGTGTTACCAGCACGTTGGCTATGACAAGCGTCTGACTTTAGATCTCCGGCCCCAAAACGCGATTGCGCTATCTCCCACCTCCGTCGGCGGCTGCGGGATGAGATGTCATCATACTAGTATACGAGCATCGACGGACGCCGCTTCTTCGTTGAGGCTGAGGTCGATCGAGTATCGAGTCGGTCGCTGCTCCATCAATCCACCCACGCCGTCGAGGGGGACGTTTCGGAAGATGACAGACGGTGGTGGCGTGGACAGGCAAAGGCAGCCACCAGTGACGCAGACGGTCATCAACTCTTATTTTATCATCACACCGGGTCGAGTCTCTGCAGTGCTGTGACCAAGAGGTGGACCGGTCTCGGCAGATCATGGTTCTTCTCCGAGAGGGCCTTGATACCTCTTCAGATGCATACATATGTGTCAGCGTCTCTTTCCTCCCCCTTTTTTGTATACGTCGTTCGTTCTGATTCTTATGCGACTGTCCCATTCTCCGTACTGACACCTCATCCACTCCGATCCTGCGCTCTTACTAAGTTTGCATCACACCCTCTCATTAAGCGAGTTCGGTCGGCGGTCCGCTGCTCTTCTGCGAACGCGCCGTCTTATCTCATCACGATTACGCAAAGTCAAGACCGCTCTTCCTACAGGTCTACGTCTTGTGGTTGGTATTTATGGATGACCCGCCCAGCGATGATACAAGCCGTGCCAGGACTACAAGAACGCCAGGGCTGCCTCAGCGTCGCCATCGTGGCCGACACCTGGGCCCAACACCTTCTCACGGACCAACCAGCTCAGGCGTCTCCGAGGGATCAAGCGGGAGATATACGACCTCCACGGCGTCTTACGATCAACCTCCTGAATCTTCCAGCCAGGCACCTTCACCGTCGGACCTTTCCCACGGCCTTCCTCCTGCGTCTCCCTTCGACGTGCCCATGTCCCGGCACTCGTCCGTTTCACGTGGCAGGTCCCCGCCTCCTGCCGCTTCTCGGGGGCAGCAATATCAGCTCATCTCTCCTGGAACTCCCGCTGATCCCCGAGCCATGAGCCAAGTTAGTCCAGGCTTTATTTTTGTAATATTTCCTTTGTCTCTGCGAGTGTTTTGGAACCCACCACCTTTCCTTGGTTCCCCAGCTTTCCATATCTCCCCTTTTCTTTCTTTCTTTCGGTCTTTCTTTCTTCCGTTCTATCTTTCTTTCTCCCATCTCTTTCCACTGATCACGCGCACTCAGACGCGCCGTGAGAATCGCTAACCGGTTGCAGAACAGCAAAGACCAACTCATCAATTCTCTTCGGACGCACCGGGTCAACACCATCACCGAGTTACGTCGAATAGAGAAGATATTTGCCTACCTCGACTCGGCCGAAGTGACGGAGCCTATGACCACGGCATGGGCGCACTATGTCAACTCCAACAATTTGCTGAACGAGCTGCGCGGGCTGACCAGGACTTACCCATTCAGTTCGGAATGCCTCGACGAAGCGAAAGCGCTGGTGATCCGAGACCCGAACAGCGTTCGGAGTTGGAACTATTGCTGGCTGGTGTTGGTGAAAATGGAGAAAGAGTAAGCACGGCCGCGGTCGTGGGGAGAGACCGACGGGACTGACCGACGTTGCAGACACCTCGTGACGAAACATGCCCGGGTTTTGGCCTCCAAACCGAGCACCTGGGGAGGCCGTAAGCCCACTCAAGCCGAGTTCGATCGTCTGGTCAGCGCATGTGTCACCGAATGGACGAGAGCTCTCAGGCAGATGCTTCGACACTGGGACAAACCGCCGAGCACGACTGGCAGCTGAGCAACTGAAGGTCGAAGGTCTCGAGAACTGACGGGCGAGGACGAAAAAGGGAGGTCCTGTTTGGCCTTGACGAGTTGAATGAAGAAAGTGGCACGGCTCCCGGTTTGGTTGCATCCAGGGTGGCGCAGGGGCGAGCACGGCAGAGACGGGTCTCGCTTATTGTATACTTGCCAAACGGGTCGGGCGACAGCACCCAACAGGACAGATGATCTGACGGTGTAACATTACCATGATCAGCAAGGGGAGTGGGACATCGGAGCAAGTTGTAAAGTGTCGGTAGGATGACCGAATCGGAGAGTCATGGCACCATAATGAGAAGTGATATCTCAATCTGGAGAGCGGTCAACCATGTCTTCACCAGGTGGGCTTTTCTTTCCACAGCATCGACGCCACCAAAAGTCAAAGTGCCATTGGCCTGTCTGTCTGTCGTCGCTACGGATAACCCCGAGACGGGGACTGGAGCCGAGTCGCAAGAACCTAGCCTGCCGGTATTTGACTCTGTCGGTCCCGGTCACGAGCTGTCTGTCTATTAGTTATGACCATCGTGCTACTCTTAGTATGCCGAGACGGCCCAATGCACTGCAGGTCGGTCCAATTCCGAGACGGGCTGGGAAGGAGAACCTTTTCCTTCTCGCTCTCGTCTCGTCTCCACTCGTTCGGCCATCTGCGCCCTGTCGTAGTTAGTGGTCCGCGACTTTGGGCCTTCTGCATGTATCTGACACAAGTCTTCACTCCTTTGACCGTGTCGCGAGGTTCTCCGACGGTAAAATCGCGCTGCAAGTTTGCTTTTCCACTTTGAGATCGGGCCAGCCATGCGCTGCGACGAGGCGTTTAGTCAAGAGCAAGCGTCTGAGAACCCTTTCTGGCCTCAAATATTCCCCCAAGAGGGTAGCATACCATGACGGTGCTGACAGTCCCTTGCCGAGATGCTTTTCGGGGACGGCCTCGCGGAACCCTAGCATGTCAGAGTGAGAGCTGGCCTTGAACGGTTCTTTCATCACCACTGGCCAAGCAGACCTGAATCCGTTGGCCCGCGTGGCCTATTTGGGAGAGAGCCTTAAAGCTTAGTAATGAATTTCCGGATCTGGATCCAAGGCTGCAACAGTCATTGGCCCGATGGTTGACAACACCTTTTACCCGCTCGAGTTATTGCTCCACTCAGCCCGACAGCGGTTGGGGTTTGGTCTCGTGGCTTTGCCCCTGAGATGAAGAGTCAGACATCCACAATCGACTGCCTTCTTTGCATCGAGTCGTCTTAGATAGCTCAAACTCCGGCGCAGGTTAAGAAGCGTGTCAAGTGCGTGGAGACAGAGACAGTAGGTGACGTCGTAGCCCCACCACGCGGGCGCCAAATACAGCAAAGCAACTCTTCCTCGTGAGAACCGTGTTTGAACCACATTGCACCACAATTCAGCCAAGTCTCCCTTTTGGCTGTCGAGCTTCAGTACACCTTACCCAGGAGGATGTCGGGCCCGGCACGGCTGATTTCACAATGGGATCTTTGGACATCGCAAGGACACCTCGCCGAGCAATGGCGCCGCGGAATGCGAGCGGACTCGGGACATTTGCCCTGCAAGGCAGCCTAACGATCTGGAGGATCCCAGTGATCAAGAGGAGGCGCGAGTGGATCTTTGAGTGGCTTAAGATGCTGTGCGGTCTCATTTGGCCCCCAACGTACCGATAATCAAATTTGCACGAGGCGCGTTCTCCACCGTCGAATCCAGACGACAGATTGCATGTCAGCGCCCTCAGCCGAATCAACTTTTCCAGGACGAAGGCCAGATGATACGAGACGGGCGCGCCAAACGGTTGAAATGACGGTCCAGAGTGAGGGTTGAGATGTCCGTTGCTGTGGTCCGTCACTCCACCGACAGTGCGCGGGATTCTGCTTCCACTCGGACCTCACCTCGCGACTGGGACATTCCTGTCATCGTACAGCGCATCTCTCCACCTCTAATGACTGCCGCTGACCGGATCTGCGGCCCCTCTCCTGAGATCGAAGAGCACATGGAACCTGCCTAATAAGGCAAAATCGATGCATTTTTACGGGTCAACCGTGATGTTCTTCCCGAGGATGCAGCTTTAGATCGTTCGATCCGGTCCGGAGTGGGCGTCCAGTGAAGCCGTCTGGCAGCGGATCTCTAGGTCGCCGTCAAAGGTAGAAGAGCCGGCCCCTCTTTGTCTCCTCATCGCTCGATTCTGTGATCTGACTGAGCAGCATGATGTCCGAACTGGCCGCCAGGTGGTCCCGAACTCACATGCCATCACGCAACCGGTCCTCACACTTTACCTCCGCCATCGTCAAGTACCGGTCAGAAGCTAGCGCCCAACAATGGATCAGGACGCCAATGAGAGCGATGCCGGCCCCCCTAGATATTTGCCACCCACCTGCTGGAGGAAGTCCCCCAAGGAGTCTGCTGACATATGCACGGTGAATTTACGTGGTGAAGCTGAGGTAATAAGACGGTGACTGCTTACGAGAGGTCAGGATCTTCGCCGTGCATAAGGTACCAGCAAGTCGAGCATGACCGGGATGTTTTGGCTGACTCTCCGCCGATCGGGCAGCAGGGGCCATGACGCCAGGCAGCATGGCACAGAGCCACGAAGAGCAATAACAATACAATTTAAATGGCCGCGAAAGAAGGGAGTGCTATTGGCCCTCCCCCCTCAGCTGCGTGAGCCCCTGGTTTTACTTTTCCTCTGACAGCGTACCGAAGTTTGAACTAAAGTTGGCCGCTTCTTCGCCAAGGTCCCAGTCAGGAATTCATCCATACACAGGACACGCAGCGTTAGTGGAGCCTAGCTTCATCTAATCGTGCAGTAAGGCCAGAAGGTAAGAGTGTGAAAATATGGGAGGAGGAACGACATGGCTCAAGTTCGACGGTCCAATTGAACTCTGGAATGGTCATGGTGGAATACACAGTCCTATCCTGTTGGGAATCCACGTGCGTGCTCGTGCTGGTTTGACCTTGGAGGAGAGCAACTTGTGCCGATCCAACTTGACCTGGAGTGCGCGTCCCCTCTCCTCTATTCAGTGGCATCCCTTTCCCCCCGTCGGCTTCACTTGGCCGGTCGTTGAGACCACCAGTGCGTGAGAGGGGCACGGGCAAGTGATATTCGAGGATAAGATATGCGGATTCCTGATTGATCATAGGAGGAAAGCAATGAGCCGTGACCTGGGGTCCTGCACCTCTGCTGCAAGAAGGTTCGAGATGGCCTACCGATCACGGCAGCGAATTTTCGCTACTCTGGTGGACATCGCCCGTGCGTCTATCAAACCTATTCTATCCTTTCGACCGATTTCATCGGCGCCACTCCGATTCCTCCCTTCGTCCCAGATCCTTCACCTATGGATCATGAACAGCGTCCTCGCCGACCGAACACGGTAAGGAGTCAGGTTGAGTGTACGGTGAAGGGATGAAAGTGGGCTGGTCTTCCTTCGACTCCTGGTTGCCCTCGTCAAGAGCTGGTCCGGAAGCGGCATCCACAGTTGGCTTCCGCCTCTGAAATTTGCCACGTCCGCTTGGTGAAGGGAAATGAAAGTTGCCTCAAAACAGAGCCATTGTCCGGCTGCCTCTCATACCAATGGTGAAGCTGATCGATGTTTGTGATCGTCCCTTGGGCCGCCATCTCTCGACCTCAACACGGCTGTCTGAAACAGCCAGGCGGACTCTGTCCATACCCGAGTATCGTCTGACCGCATGGTGTAACATAAGGATCTTTCATTTGCAATTCACAGGGTTCGTCTCTCCCCAACATGTTCTGGTTTGATGGAATGCCGAGTACGAGAATCTCTGTCCTGACCATTATTCAGGGAGGAAATAGCGGGCCTGAACGCGAGGGGAAGAAAGATTCCCGCTAAATGACGCCACATAATCGATTCATTCGTGCGTTGAATGCTGGAAACCTGACAGCTCATTACTCGGACGCAATTCCAGGATCGCAGGCCTGCTCTCATGTGCCAGAGATCTTTGACGCGACTGTCTTGGCAGCAGCTTCCTCTCGGCTCAGAATCCACATGAACAGCATTTGAATCAGGAATGCATATATCGCCAGGAAATATGTCCGGCGGTTCTTTTGCGCACGAGCAACGGTATATGAGGCGCCGCCGCGGATGGTGGGGTCGTTGGCCGAGTCGGGTAAGAGCACATATTTCAGAGAGCGGAGCTGAAGGTGGTTGGTTAGTGTGTCGGCATGTCACGGCAGCACGGTACATACCAGGAAGAATGCATTGGCATACCAGGTATAGAGGAAAAGAATCCAACCAACCCAGTTATTCGTCCCACGACCGCCGGTGAGGATTTCGGACAAGAAAAGGGTGACGATCACTCCGACGAATTTGTAGCCAGAGTATGCCACCAGGTCCAAGAGCTGCGATTCGTTGTTGATGCTGAGCATGTACATGGCCAATTTCAGCACCACGGTCTCAAACAGGATCACGGCGAGCGCGGTTGTGGTGATGGAACCGAGAAGCTCTGGGTGAAAGCTCCCCCTCAACCCGGCGAGGACAGTGGAGAGAAGGATGTAGGTGATCAAAGCCATGATGGGGATATACATGTCGGGCGAATTCAGATCGTCCCTGGGCGGAAGATAATTGAACGTGTAGGACTGTTGAGATACTTGACCGTCTGTGGTCGAAGAAGATGTCGTCATGCGAGCTTGTTGTCGCGTCCAAGGCTTGTGCCGCCAGGGGAAGAGGACGAGGATCAGTTTGCGCACCACGTACGAGTTGGACACGTTGAAATAGTGTTTCAAGGCCGAGACCGAGATGTAGCGGTTCAGCTACCAACTGGTGAGAACGACGACACGCCTTCAACAACAAAAACCGTTGGTCACATACATTCTGCTCCACGTACTCCTGGCCAGCCACCATCGCGCTCTTGCCAACCTGAAACCCCATTTGTGCAGTCGGGTCGTTGATGAAGCCCCCGAATTGGCCAAACCCGCTGGCTGCTCCTTGTCCCGGAGGCGACTGATATGGATTGCCATAACTATTGACTTGGGGCTGCTGTTGTTGCTGCGGCACCGGCGGCGGAGGGGAGCGCATCATGGGTACTTGTGAGATGTGTTGAGGCCGCGGATGAAATAGTTCGGGGCTCTTTGCAGGCGGTGCGAATGGCGTCCGCTGCATTTTGGCGGAATGCGACGGATAGTCAACAGCGATTCTATTCAGGAACGTGAACGCGACGTTGTTCAAGCAGTGGTTGAGGCCAGATCTTATGGACACCTTCTCCAACTTGACCAGAAAAGTTCCCGGCCCGCGGACCTGCATGCCAAGGCCGCGCGCGACAAAAGTACTGGCCCAAAAATATGCTCTGGCCTTTTTGACCCATTACTGGCTGTCCGCGAGTTTATTCTGCGGCCGACTGCAAAGAAGAGAGGAGGATCACGCAGTCCGGCGTTGTCGATCGAGACTGGTTTTCGCGTCCAATGCGACTCCCCGCACAGGGCAAGCATCATGTATGTCTGCCTTGTCTGGTCAGATATGGTCGAAGGACCATATCCTCGACGTCCGAACAGAAGCCTCCCAGAAACGCGACCGACTCGAAGGCCACCGTACCATCGAATCCTCTCCTAGTCAATTTAAGAAATGCCAGAGGCAGGAGTCGCAATGGCAAAAACCAAACGGCGGAAAAGAAAGCTACGTTGAGTCGTCAACAGCTCCATGGCCATGGGCCTGGTCATAACAACGAGCGGGACTCGCTCTGGGGCTCTCTGAATATGTACGCTTCCGGCCGTGGCACGATACCGTCTCCTAGTGGGAAACGAGGAGTCCATTCCACTGCGGCAAATGGGTCGATTGAATTGTCACCTGAACAAATGAGCGAGCTGCAACGATTATACCGGTTGAAGAATAGATTGCAGGCAGGTGTATCCCGGATTCCACCATCGGATCCGACCGTGCGCAAAGGACTCTCGATCGAAGATGCCCTCAAGAGCATAACACCAGAGAAGAACTCCACCAATCAGCAAAGACTTGTTCGCACATTGGAACAGGTGTATGCCGGCCAGGAATATGAAGATGTGAAGCACGATCTCGAACTGGTGGCACCGCACAGACGGTCGAGCCGACGAATTGTGAACAACAGTGAGACAAAGAAAGTTCTGAATCAGCTGGGGGTCCTGATCCCACCTGAAGCACCACCCGGACAAGATCAGGAGAAATCTGCCGCCACCGGTCAAGCCTCCAAATCCCCGGGAGAAGACGTCGAGAAAGACAGCACCAAGGCTAAAACAAAGAGAGCATCCCCGGCAACGGCCGCCACGAAAACGAAAGGAAGGAGGAAAAGAGGAGCCGTTGTCAGGACGGTCAAATCAAGGGTCAAAACGGTGAAAGCACCAAAGACCGGTTCATCCCCAAAGCTTCACGAGGCTGAAGCAGGGGCCGACTCCTCTCAACCGGCCAGGACGAAAAGTGGTGCTGGGACGATCGCGAAACTGGATGCATCACTGCTGGAATTTGTTCAAGCAAGAGATCACCGGTTGAAGCCGTTGGCCATGGACCGTCCACCCGTTCCGTCATTAAGTTTTGACCTCTCCAGAGTCCTATTTAATCCGGGCGTGTACCAGCTGCAGGATCCGCGGTCGCGAGTGTTCAACTTCAGCCGTTACCTAGCCAAGCCCATGCCGGTGTCGGAATTCAACTATGAGGCATTGAACAAATACATCACCTCATCCGAGGACGGCCTCCTTCGGGACATCGCACTGAATCATCGAAAGCGATACATTGGATCCACGTCGAGCATGTCAGGCACTCTTTCCCACTTCCATTTCCTTCTTTCTGCCTGGCGGGAGCTGAATTTGCGGCACTTGACTCGCGGCTTTCGAGATGAAGGAAACCAGTTCACCCGGCTGTCGAGGGGTCCGAATGCCATTTTTCTGCGTTGGAAAGATGGCGTCTACGCCGTGGATGCCGACCGAGAGTTTGACTCTGCGAATATTCTGATGAGTCTCGGCAAGTCGATGGAAAAACTTCTGACCCTCGAGAGGGACGAATTCGAGCGGTATCGCAAGTCCAGCGATGCGGGCAAGACCGTGGACGAATGGCAGAATCAACCAGAAGCGTACCACTACAGCGAATTGGGCCAGTTCCTGTTGCGTGCCCAGCTGGACGCCCACGACCCTCGCCTCCCCGGCACGGGCATGTTTGACCTCAAGACACGAGCGGTCGCTGCCGTGCGCATGAACATCCGGGATCATGAAAAGGGAGTCGGTTATCAGATCAAGGAGCGGTTCGGGTCGTGGGAGTCGTACGAGCGCGAATATTACGACATGATGAGATCTGCCTTCCTCAAGTACTCGCTCCAAGTGCGGATGGGGCGCATGGACGGCATCTTCGTGGCATACCACAACATTGAACGAATCTTTGGCTTCCAATACGTGTCGCTTCCCGAACTGGATTTCGCACTGCACGGCCAGACCGACAGGACTCTAGGCGATCAGGAATTTCATCTGAGCCTTCACCTATTGAACGAGGTCTTCAATCGTGCCACCGCCGCGTTTCCCGCACAATCTTTACGCCTGCATTTTGAGACCCGAGAAGCGACAGCCAGCGAGCCGTCTCCATATATGTACATCTTTGTCGAGCCCGTGACCGAAAAGGAAGCCCAGCGCATCCAAGACTTGAAGAAGGAAGAAGTGGCCGCGTTTGAACGCCGCATCTTCAATCCTCACCAGGCAGAAGGGGGGCTAGGGGAGGGTGGCCCAGGGGAGGGTGGCCCAGGGCAGGGGGTGGCGTTTGCCGGGGACGATATTGCTTCTGCCGACCATGCCGGAGACCGCGGAGCGTTGACATCTGAGTCCACGGACCGCGACGACAGGCAAGGATCGGCCCAGACACCGACGGCGACGGCTTCGCGTGTTTCATCCAACGCTGCCGATGTCGACTTTCTCGACGATATCACGCGCATGGATTTGAGCGAGGGCAACACGGCGGCACCGGCCTCGTCCACATCGACCACCGCAGGAACGAGTCAACGGGGACCGCTGTTGGCGCTCAAGTTGGTCGTGTGTAATCGTGTCAACGGGATCCCCGTTCTTCGTCCACAAGAACTTGGTGAGCGCGACGACTGGGTGGTCGAGTACAACATGAAGCCATTGGGCGACGATCTCGCGTGGAGACAGTACACACTCACCAAGAACCGGCGCAAGGCGGCCTTGGAAATGCCACAGGATCAGGATGCCGCCGTCGGCTATTATCTGCGACGACTCAACATCTTGAGTGAGCAGGGGGCCGTGTGGCGGCAACAGCAAGACGAGCTGGACGCCCAGCGCGAAACAATCGAGCTGTATGCCAGCAATGAGGGCTCAGCAGCCGGCGACGACAGTCAAAGATAACACCGTGTCAGATGTCATGGCTTCAGTTAATTCATCTCACTTTATACCTCATCAATCGGACGGATGCCTCGGCGAGCCTAATGAACTCGGTAGGCGTCAATGGTGCAGAAAGCGGAGATAGGCACAAAGCTATCGGATTCGCTATCCGCCAAAGTGGGCCAGGCGGATGTCGTAATTAATTAGAGGGCACGCTGGAAGTGTATAGCCTTTTGGCTGGCTGACTGATTTCCGGAACTGGAATCCCCAGGAGAGGCAAGTTTAACCCTCTAAAAATAGAACCCTGATGACTGGAGCAGGGTGGCGCACAGCGAGCGCACAATATTGAATCTGACCTCGAGGCATGTGAGAACAGTACAGCATGAGGATCGTCGGTCTGTGTCGGCCACGGCGTGGGGGGGGTGGGCATCCATGTCCGAGCTCGAGTTCAGCCGGGCTTTGACGCACATTTCCAGCCTGCTCCTCCTACAGTTTGCCGCACTGGTGGGCACTGGGCAGCGGCAATCTGCACTTGAGAGAGTGGCCGCAACCAGTAGACGCCACACCACCAGTACCACTACTCCCGGCAAGTCGGCTAATTCAGTTAGTTCCAATACTATTTCCTGCATCATCCAGATGTCCATCGGTGCTATGCATACCGAGCCGTGATGATGGCCGTTCCACTCTCTTCTGCCGGGGACCACGGTTGGATCTGTTGTTCACCGGCCCTGACGCTTCCTGTCATACCTGTCACTGACTCTGTCCTCCGTCTGACCAGTCTCTCGTTTGCCTGCCAATCTCCCTTTGCGGTGTCGACACTGTCTCCCCACCGAGGCCGGCCAACCCGCTTCATGCTCCATCAGCCGCGGCCCCAGGACACCAGCTGCTTTCTTGAGAAGGACAAGAAGTTGGGAGGAAGAGGAGAAAAGAAGAAGAAAAAGAAGAGAATCGACGCCTGGGGCGTGATTGGACCATGCCCCGACACCGCTTCTGAGCGGTTGTATCACTCGATTGTGGATATGATGGTTGATGGCACTACCTAGCACCATCCTCTCGGTGTGGCCCGGTGCCCTATCTCGACTGCAGCCGCCGCCATTGAGTACGGCGACATTGGACCGCTCAGTGCATGCGCCCGTCATGGCAGACAAACGCAGGAGGAAAAGCCTCAGCATTTTCCGTCAGAAGGCCGAGCCCGCTCCACCATCGTCTATCCCTTCCAGTCCGGCAGAAAAGCGCACCGATGAATATCAAATGCCCATCCCGGCCGACTCGGAGCAACACAGCCCAAAGGTGCGGCCTCGCACGTTGCAGAAATCTAATCGGACCTCAGTTTTTGGCTCGCTGCGGTCCCTGCATTCGTTGGACGAAGATGAGAAGGCGGCGTTGACCCGGTCGGATTCCAAGGCGTCATCCGTACATGACGATGCCGAGATGAATATCAAGGGACCACTGGGAACCAATGTGCTTCAATATGGCGAGTGTCAGGCGGCCGGCAGCAACGTCTTCCGCAAACGGTCGCAATTCTTGGTCTTGACCGAGTCACATCTCATCCGATTCCGCAGTCAGGCCAAAGCCATCGAGATGTTTCCCAGCATTCCCACATCCACCGGCCGGGGAGGTGGGCCCAGGACCTCTTCCGTGGGCTCGTATCACGAACTTCAGATGGCGGCATATGCCGATATCACCACCGGGATTCCCTTGGACCAAATGGTGGCTGTTTTCAAGGTCGACGACGGCCGACCCTTCTTCACCGTCGAAGCGGCCTCTCTGGATGAACGCACGCGGCGCGCATCCACCACCCAGCTGCAACTCAACGACCCGCACGAAGCGGAGGTGTGGATGAACGCCATCCGCTCCGCCGCTTCTCAGGCCCGGGACCTGCTCCAGCGTCCCATTCAAGCTCAGACTGTGGAGCATCTTGCCCGCGTTCTGGAGCGAGATCTGGATTACGACCCGGAGCATTTCCAGGTATTCAAAGTCGTTCAGCGGTTTGCCAACCGGACCGGTGGCCGGTCGTCCGCGGAAGACCTCACGAAGCTGGGCTCGGCCATATGCTACCTTGCCATCGGCCTCCACAAAGTGCACCTGATACCTCTACAACGGTCCTTGACCCGGTCGTCGAGTACGTCTCTGAACGATCCCGAGACGACGGCCTCCTGGGGCATCACGACGCTGACGGCGGTGCACGTCCAGCCCGGCGAAGACGCATTCCAATTGGTGTTTGCTCCGCCTCTCCAACCACCGCACGCGGTGTACCTGGCCTCGTCGTCCGCGGGTCAAATCGCTCTCTGCCTCCGGTTTGCGTCTGAGTATCTGAGGCCGGAGTGGGTCCGTCAACCGTTTGTTTTCGACGTGCCGCCCGAGCTGGACGATCAAATGGACCCGCCCAACTTCCCCCCCGACGACCATAACTGCTTTGACCGCACTTTGATCGCCTACTGTGCGGCATACGATGTCGACACGTCCAGAATTTGCTATTCCGTCGACTATAATTGTGAGGATGCCCCATGTTTCCAGTTGCTCCCCCCGTCGACGGGTGCCGGCTACACGGCATTGGAGCTGCTCGCCATCTTCCGTGCCCTGCGGTACAATGAATCGTTCACCTCGATCTCGTTCGCCCACATCGACCTGACACTCCTGCGCCATTTGTATGACGGGTTCGGAGCAGACACCGACATTCTGTATACTCGCTCCGGCAACCCGACCAACATCCACGGCCATCCCGACTTACCCCTCCTCGGTCAAGAGATCCGAGCCCTCGCGCTGAAGAGTCGGCGGCTGCGGCGGTTGGACTTTACGCGCTCGATGCCCCAGCCCGCGTCGGTCGACGGTCAGCCCCCACACAGCTGCGGCATTCCCGAAGCTCTGACGCCGCTGTGCAAACGATCGTTGACCAACGTCGACTGGATCGTCCTCACGGGCATCCGACTGGCCGATTCCGACCTCAACTACCTCGTGGATGCGGCGTCGGAAAGACGGTGCCATTTCCGCGCCCTCGAGATTGGAGAATGCGGATTGTCGGTGCACGACATTGAC
>Ga0255336_100844_pt1 | contig 33061 bp, 30 predicted proteins | sample MeOH1_35cm_T3_17_FD_189102 | JGI IMG/M metagenome (GOLD analysis project Ga0255336, IMG submission 189102) | Sandy soil microbial communities from University of British Columbia, Vancouver, Canada - MeOH1_35cm_T3_179 | ecosystem: Engineered > Artificial ecosystem > Sand microcosm > Unclassified ...
TCTTTCACTATCGCAACCAGGGCGCGGACTACAGCTCGATTCTCGTCGGCATTCAGGTGCCCGACAGCGAGAACAGCGAGTTCGGACGCTTTCTCGCGACGCTGGGGTATCCGTATTGGGAAGAGACGCAAAACCCCGTGTATCGCCTGTTTCTTGCGTAGTGGTGGAGGCGGTTGCCGTTCGGGGTTTACCTTGAGATCGGCTAACGCGATGTGGAACAGCAGTGATCGGTGCAGGAGACCGCAAGCTCTGTCGGCAGGGCGTTCGAGTGCATACGTACACCTCGGCGCCACGCTCGCACGTCGATCTGCTATCTTGAATCGGCATACGGCATACGGCATATCCGCCATATCGCGTTGCGCGATACCGCGCATGATCGTCAAACTGGGCGCAAATCAATCGCCGCATTCAGGAGACAACTCATGCGCACCCAGATTGGCATCATCGGTGCCGGGCCCGCGGGCCTGCTGCTTTCCCATCTTCTTCATTTGCGCGGTATCGACTCCGTCGTGCTCGAATCGCGCACGCGCGAACAGATCGAATCCACCATTCGCGCGGGCGTGCTCGAACAGGGCACGATGGACCTGTTGACCGAAGCCGGCGTCGGCGCGCGCATGAAAGCGGAGGGCGCGCTGCATCACGGTTTCGAACTCGCTTTCGAGGGCAAACGGCGGCGCATCGATCTGACCGGACTCACCGGCCATTCGATCACCGTTTACGCGCAGCACGAAGTGATCAAGGATCTGGTCGCGGCGCGTATCGCCGCGGGCGGGGCGCTGCGTTTCGGCGTGTCGGAGACCTCGCTGCACGACATCGAGACCGACTCGCCTTCGATCCGCTATCGCCACGAAGGCGAAGCATGCGAGCTGCCATGCGATTTCGTGATCGGCTGCGACGGTTCGCAAGGCGTCTCGCGCGGGTCGATTCCGCAGGCGCTGCGCAAGGACTTCGAACGCGTTTATCCATTCGGCTGGTTCGGGATCTTGTGCGAAGGGCCGCCTTCTTCGGAAGAATTGATCTATGCGCGGCACGAACGCGGTTTTGCGCTGATCAGCACGCGCTCGCGCAACGTGCAGCGCATGTATTTCCAGTGCGATCCGAAAGACTCCGTCGACCATTGGTCCGACGACAGAATCTGGGCGGAACTGCACGCGCGGGTCGATTCGCATGACGGCCAGAAGCTTGTCGACGGCAAGATCTTTCAGAAGAACATTGTCGGCATGCGTAGTTTCGTGTCGGCCACGATGCAGCATGGCCGGCTCTTTCTTGCCGGGGACGCCGCGCATATCGTGCCGCCCACCGGCGCGAAAGGAATGAATCTCGCCGTCGCCGATGTGCGCGTGCTCACCCGCGCGCTGAAGGCGTTCTACGTGGAAAATCGCACCGATCTGCTCGACAGCTATAGCGAAACCGCGCTCAAGCGCATCTGGCGCGCCGAGCACTTCTCGTACTGGATGACGAGCATGATGCATCGTATCGAAGGCGCGTCGCCGTTCGAGCAGCAGCTTCAGGTGGCCGAACTCGAATACGTGACCACGTCACGCGCGGCGGCCACGGTCATGGCGGAAAACTACGTGGGGGTCGCCGCCGTTTAGAGCGAATGGGGGAGGGCGTCGGCGATTGAATGTGTCCGGCGCCGAGTGCGTGCGAAGGAACGCCCGATCAGCACGTTTTTCATTGTCGTGCGCGAAGCAACAGTGAATTCATGATTAGCGGATTTATCCCGTAAGGCCGGCCACCTACACTGCCTTCATCGCTGCAACACAAGCCGCATCGGCAGCGCGTACAAAGACAATCTCTGGAGGTGGTTACATGAAATCGCTCATTCAAGCTGTTGCTATCGCTGTCGTTCTTGCCGCGCCGCTTGCTTCGTTTGCGCAGCCGTCCGCTCAGCCGGCTTCGCAAGACGTTCAAGCCACGCAAGCGCGGACTTCCGACCCGCAAAACGCGGCTCAAGCCGACACCAGCGGATATGGTTCGGGTAGCCACGGCACGTGGCAAGCCGGACATGGCCGCGATACCACGGTCAGTTCGTATTCGCCGCCGATTTATAACGCGCGTTGAAGCAGTCAACGAAGCATTCAGCGAAGCACGCGGCGAGCACCTTGCCGCGTGCTTCGTCCGTCTCGCACCTAAGTTTTAACCTAAGCTCCACGCAACAACGTCACTTCATTGCGCAACAGCGCGAGCAGATCTTCATCGGTCGGCCGCGTGCCCCAATGCCGCGCGCCCGCCGCGGATGCAATCGCGATCCACGAATGAGGCGGAAACCATTCGCGCAGCAACGCGCCATCCTGACGCAAGCACAATTGGCCGGTCAATTCACTGTATTCGGCGCACATGAGCACGCCGTCGACTTGCGCGGTGACACGCCGGGGATCGCTGGTTAGCAAATCGTCGCTCCTGCAAAGTGGGTGACGCTCATGCGTGTGCGGCCCGGCGTGGCCGATGATGCCGCCGGGTGCCGCGTATCAATGGTCGCCGTGACCGCGGCCCTCGCCGTGACCATGACCATCGCCGCGCCAATCGCCACGCGGGCCGCCGTAGCCGTAGCCGCGTCCCCCGTCGTGCCAGTCGCCGCGCGGTCCGCGGGCTTCGTGCCATTCGCGTCCGCCACGGTGACGCGCTTCCCAGTCGCGCCGCTCCCAATAGCGATGACCGTCGTAATAGCGCTCGCCGTACCAGCCGGGGCTGATGACCACCACGGGAGGAGGCGGCGCATACACCGGCGGCGGTGGCGCATAGACCGGCTCGGGCGCGTAAGCGACGCCCGGAACGCCGATGTTCACACCGACGCCCACATCGACGTGCGCGAGCGCGACCGACGATGCGCCGATCCCCAGACCTGCAACGATCGCCACGGACAGCCAGCGGTTTCTTGAATGGCTCATGTTTTATTCTCGGGTTTTACGATTGAGTTTGCACCGCGGGATGCGGGACTGCGCGGATCGAGCTTGGTAACGGGCTTAGTAACCGGCTTAGTAGCGGGCTTAGTAACGGTCGCGATAGCGGTAATGGTCGTGATAGCCGCCGCCTGCGGGCACCACGATGCAAGCGCTCAAGGCGCTGCCGAGCGTTACCCCCAATATGACCAGCGCGAGAATTCGTTTCATGACCTTGCTCCCTTTCCTTGTTGATCCGAACTCTACTGAGCCGTCGCATTACCGATGTGTTCGTGTGTAACAGGACGTGTCGATTCGATCCGCTGTCGCCGGAGCGCGGACGTGGGCAGGAGGGCGTTGGAAAGGCGCGCGGCGGGGCGATGCGCCAGCAAGCAGTTGCCGGCAACCCGTTGAGCGCGTTATGGAAAAGAGGACGGCTGCGGCATCCGGCGCCGCCGGGCGCGCCCAGGGGCCGACGACTTTGCTCAGTGGATACATTCGGTTGCAGACTGCGTGGATGATCTTGCGCTCGCGCAACGACGCAAGATCGCCTGTAGCCGATTATCAATGGACCAGGCGGCCGCGCACGCGCAGCGCGCCGACAGATGCGCATCAGCAATTCTTAAGGTTGCGCGTGTAGCATACCCGGCGCATGCGCCCGCGATTCTTTATGCCGGCGTGACCTGCATCCCCAACCAACCGCTAAACGACGGCGACAAACGCTCATGAAAATGCAATCCGACCAAGCCGATCTTTTTCGCCCTTATACGGCGGGTTACGACGGCGTAGCGAAGTTCTTGCACTGGCTGGTGGTCCTGCTGATCTCGGCCCAGTTCGTGATCGGCTGGACCATGCCGGAGATTCACAAGGACACGCGGCCGGACGGCCTGATCGCATGGCACCTCGGCGTGGGCGCCACGCTGATTGCAGCGGTGGCGTTGCGAATCGTCTGGCGTCTCACGCATTCGCCCGCGCCCGCGGACGTTTCACCTTCTCTGCGGATCGTGTCGAACGTCACGCATGGGTTGCTGTATCTCGCGCTGGTGATCGTGCCGGTGCTGGGCTGGGCCAATGCATCCTCGCGCGACTGGTTGATCAAGCTATTCGGCGTGCTGCCTTATCCGGCGATCGCACCGGTCGGCTCGCCTGTCGCTCATGAAATGGGCGACATTCATGGCGTGCTGGCCTGGGTGCTGTTCGCACTGATTGTCTTGCATGTCGGCGGGGCGCTCTTTCATCGCTTCGTGCTGAAGGATCGGGTTATGCAGCGGATGCTGCCTTGAACGTTCGCGCGGCGGGCGCGTCGACTCTCGCGCCGCCCGATGCCTGCCGCGCGTTGAGCCTGGCCGCTCAGCCCGGCTCGGCGGCCGCATGCTCGGCGGCGGCGGTCGCTTCGCGATAGCCGAGCCGTGTGGAGATCGCAAGACCCGACTGCTTGAGCAGCGCGACGTAGTGCGATTTGGTGTCGGCGCCGCAGCGCATCGTCGGAAACGAAATCGACAGGCCGGCGATCACGCGGCCGAAGCGGTCGAATACCGGCACCGCGAGACACCGAAGCCCTTCCTCCTGTTCCTCGTTGTCCTCGCCGTAACCTTGCTCGCGCACGTGCGGCAGAATGCTCAGCACGGCCTCCGCGGAAGCGAGCGTCTTTTGCGTCGACTTGCGAAATTCCACGTGCGAGAGCACTTCGCGCGCCTCGGCCGGGTCCATCCACGCGAGCAGCACCTTGCCGATCGCCGTGCTGTGCAGCGGATTGCGGCGGCCGATGCGCGACTGCATGCGCAGCCCGTAGTCGGCGTCGATCTTGTGAATGTAGATGATCGCGTCTTCGTCGAACGCACCGAGGTGGACCGCCTCGCGCGTGATCTGACCGATGCGGCGCATCTCGACGTCGGCCTCGCGCACGAGATCGACGCTCTCCAGCGCCTTCGCGCCGAGTTCGAACAGACGAATGGTGAGCCGGTAGCGCTCGGTTTCGATTTCCTGCGTCACGTAGCCGAGCGCCTTCAGCGTCTGGATCACGCGGTGCACCGTGGTTTTCGACATGCCGAGCCGTTGCGACAGTTCGCTGATGCCGATTTCTCCGCTGTCGCCGATCGCGCCGAGAATCGCGAATACCCGGCCGACCGACGAAGCCGATTCACCGCTCATGCCGACACAATCCGCGCTTTCCGCGTCGTGCGTGGCGGCGTCCTTGCGCTGCTTGCCCATTGCTGCCATTTCCGTCATTCCCTGTCGATGCCTGCCCACGTCAGTCGCGTCGGCGTGTCAACGTGTCAACGCGCGCGCCGCATCAGAAGCATACCGCTTCCGATGCCGTCTGCCGAGCTAGCGCGCGAGCCAGCCGCCGTCCACCGCGAGCGTATGGCCATGCACGTAGTCCGAGGCCGACGACGCGAGGAACACGACCGGTCCCGCGAGGTCGTCGGGCGTGCCCCAGCGGCCGGCCGGAATGCGGCCGAGAATCTCGTCGTTGCGCTGCGCGTCGTCGCGCAACGCCGCGGTGTTCGCGGTCGCCATGTAGCCCGGCGCGATCGCGTTCACGTTGACGCCGCGCGCGGCCCACTCGTTCGCGAGCAGGCGCGTGAGACCGAGCACGCCGCTTTTCGACGCCGTGTAGGACGCGACCCGTATGCCGCCCTGGAACGACAGCATCGACGCGATGTTGACGATCTTGCCGCCGCCTTGCTGCTTGACGAACTGCCGCGCGACGGCTTGCGAAAGAAAGAAGACGCTCTTCAGATTGACGTCCATGACCGCGTCCCAGTCGTCCTCGCCGAACGCGAGCGCGTCTTCGCGGCGGATGATGCCCGCGTTGTTCACGAGCACGTCGACGCGGCCGAATGCCTCGACCGCCGCGCGCACGATGTCCTCGATAGGCGCGATCGAGGCAAGATCGGCGCGCACGTCCGCGAAACGGCGGCCTGCCGCCTGCACGCGCGCGGGTGTGTCGCCGGCGTCGCCGCGGCTCACGCCGACGATGTCGCAGCCGGCCGACGCGAGCGCCACCGCCATGCCCGCGCCAAGGCCCGTATTGCTGCCGGTGACGATGGCGACCTTGCCGGTCAGATCGAAGGGGTTCACTGTTTTCTGGCTCATATCGTGCGCGGATTGTCGTGAAGGGAGAGCGTCATGTCGATCACCGCAGATCGCGCACGGCGATGTGGTCCATATCGCCGAACACCTGGTTTTCGCCGACCATGCCCCAGATGAACGTGTACGCGCGCGTGCCGACGCCCGAGTGAATCGACCAGCTCGGCGAGATCACGGCCTGCTCGTTGTGCACGACGATATGGCGCGTCTCGTTCGGCTCGCCCATCATGTGGAAGACGGCGGCGTCGTCGGCGACGTTGAAATAGAAATACACCTCCATGCGACGCTCGTGCGTATGGCACGGCATCGTGTTCCAGAGGCTGCCGGGTTCGAGCTTGGTCATGCCCATCGAAAGCTGGCAGGTGGGCAGCACTTCAGGGACGATGAACTTGTAGATCGTGCGGCGGTTGCTCGTGGCCGGGTCGCCGAGCGTTTGCGGCGAAGCTTGCGCGAGCGAGATCGTGCGGGTCGGATGCGTCTCGTGCGCGGGCGCGCAGTTCAGATAAAACTTCGCGGGATGGGCGACGTCGTCGCTGCCGAACGCGACGGCTTGCGCGCCCTTGCCGATGTAGATCGCCTCTTCGTTGCGCACGATATGACGCGTGCCGTCCACGTCGACCCAGCCGTCGCCGCCGATGTTGATCGCGCCGAGTTCGCGGCGCTCCAGCAGATAGCCGACGCCGATCGCCTTGCCGAGCGAGGCGGGCACTTCGACCGCGCGCGTGGCCGGCCACACGCCGCCGACGATGATGCGGTCGATGTGGCTATACGTGAGCCGCAGCGCGTCGCGCTCGAATACCTGGTCGACGAGAAATTCCTTGCGCAGCCCCGCGGTATCGAGCGTCTTTGCGTACTCGCTGTTGATGGCCTGTCTCACTTCCATTGTTCTGTCTCCGGTCTGATTGGGCGTCTCGCCATGCCGCATCGAGGCGCGTGTGTGGGCTCGACTTTAACGCAGAATTCGCATTTCGGAACGATGGTCCAAAAAATATTGCGGAGTCTGTCGAGTAATGGCGCGGTGTTTCAGGATCGCTCGGGTAAACGATGATCCGAAATTCAAAGAGAATCGGAACAGTGTTCCTTTCACGATGTTATATTGCGCCGAAAGGGAGCAGCCCGGCGCAAGACCGGGACATTACCCCGGGTAACCCACCCGATAACTGGACGCGAAGTCCACGGAGGAGGCATGAAGATCAAGAAGGCCATCGACCGCATTCCAGGCGGTCTGATGCTGGTGCCGTTGCTGCTCGGCGCTTGTGTCCACACGTTTGCGCCGGGCGCGGGGAAATACTTCGGCTCGTTTACCAATGGATTGATCAGCGGCACCGTGCCGATTCTGGCGGTGTGGTTCTTCTGCATGGGCGCGACGATCGACCTGCGGGCGACCGGCACGGTGCTGCGCAAGTCGGGCACGCTGCTCGTCACCAAGATGGTGGTGGCGTGGATCGCGACGCTCGTCGCCTCGCATTTCATTCCCGTCGACGGCATCAAGGCGGGCCTCTTCGCCGGCCTGTCGGTGCTGGCGATCACCACGTCGATGGACATGACCAACGGCGGCCTCTATGCCGCGGTGATGCAGCAATACGGCACCAAGGAAGAGGCGGGCGCGTTCGTGCTGATGTCGGTCGAATCGGGGCCGCTCGTCAGCATGATCATTCTCGGCGCGGCCGGCGTCGCGTTCTTCGAGCCGCGGCTCTTCGTCGGCGCGGTGCTGCCGTTTCTCGTGGGGTTCGTGCTGGGCAACCTCGATAGCGAGCTGCGGGAATTCTTCGGCCGCTGCGTGCATCCGCTGATTCCGTTCTTCGGCTTCGCGCTCGGCAACGGCATCGACCTGAACGTGATCGCGAAGAGCGGTCTGCCGGGCGTCCTGCTCGGTCTCGCGGTGATCGTCGTGACCGGCATTCCGCTGATTCTCGCCGACCGCTGGATCGCGGGCGGCAATGGCGCGGCGGGCCTCGCGGCCTCGTCGACGGCGGGCGCCGCGGTGGCGAACCCCGCGATCATCGGCGAGATGATTCCGAGCTTCAAGCCGCTCGTGCCGGCCGCGACCGCGATGGTCGCGACGGCCTGCCTCGTCACGGCGATTCTCGTGCCGATCCTCACCGCGCTATGGGTGCGCCGGCATCACGCGCGCGACGCGTTGCGCGAGGAGTTCACGGTGGCGAAAGCGCAGCCGCTCAGCGAGCGCGACGCGCACGTTTGAACGTGAAGCTTTGTGCTGGCGGGGAGTGGCTGGGCCGTATCACCGCCCCAGTTTCCCTTCGAGCACAGTCTTCACCTCAGGCCACTCGTCATCGATGATGCTGAAGCGCACCGAGTTGCGCTTGCGTCCGTCCGGCATGATGCGCTCATGCCGGACCACACCTTCCTGCTTCGCGCCGATGCGCAGAATCGCCGCGCGTGATTTCTCGTTGAGTTCGTCGGTGGTGAACTGCACGCGCACGCATTGCATCGCTTCGAACGCGTGACACAGCAGCAGATATTTCGCCTCGGTGTTCACCGCCGAGCGCTGCACGGACGCGCTCAACCACGTGTGGCCGATTTCGAGCTTCCGATTCACACGATCGATTTTCCAGAACCGCGTGCTGCCGACAATCGCGCCCGTATCGCGCCTTGCGATCACGAACGGCATCACGGTGCCGGCCGCGCATCCTTCGAGTGCGGTTGCCAGATAGCCGCCGATGGTGTCCGGTCCCGGCACCACGGTCAGCGTCATGTTCCAGAGTTCACCGTCTGCGGCGGCGTCGAGCAGCGAGCTTGCATGTTCCCGCCGAAACGGCCTGAGTTCGACGATGGTTCCAGTCAGCGTGGGTTGCATGAGTTCAAGCGTGTTGGTGGTCGAGCACAAGAAAAAAGGTCCGCGGGCAAACGCCCGCGGACCCTCATGGCAAGCGAAGAGGCCTGAAAAACCAGCCTTAGGCGGCTTAAGCCGCTTAAGCCGCCATCACCGAAACCGCCTTGGTGACCAGGTACGCTTCCATCGCTTCCGGGCCGCCTTCCGAACCGTAGCCCGAATCCTTCACGCCGCCAAACGGCATTTCCGGGGAAGGCGTGGCCGGCTGGTTGATCCACAGCATGCCGACTTCCAGTTGCTGCGACAGCAGATGCACGTTGCTGAACGACCTCGTGAACGCATAGCCGGCGAGGCCGAACGGCAGCCGGTTCGCTTCGGCGATCGCCTCTTCAAGCTTGTCGAAGCCGCGGATCGCCGCGATCGGGCCGAACGGCTCGTTGTTGAACACGTCGGCTTCGAGCGACACGTTGGTGAGCACGGTCGGCGCGAAGAAGTTGCCTTCCGAGCCCACGCGTTCGCCACCGGTCGCGACCGTGGCGCCGGTCTTGCGCGCGTCATCGAGCACCTTGCTCATCGCGCTGAGACGGCGCGCGTTGGCGAGCGGCCCGAGCGTCGTGCCTTCCGCGAGACCGTCGCCGAGCTTGAGACCTTCGGCATGCTTGACCAACGCCGCGGCGAACTCCTCGCGGATGCTGTTGTGCACCAGGAAGCGGGTGGGCGAGATGCACACCTGGCCCGCATTGCGGAATTTCGCGCCGCCGGCCGCTTTCACGGCGAGCGCCACGTCGGCATCTTCGGCGACGATCACCGGCGCATGACCGCCCAGTTCCATCGTGGCGCGTTTCATGTGCGCGCCGGCGAGTGCGGCCAATTGCTTGCCGACCGGCGTGGAGCCGGTGAACGTCACCTTGCGGATGACCGGATGCGGAATCAGGTAGCTCGAAATCTCGGCCGGATCGCCGAACACGAGGCCGACCGTGCCCGGCGGCACGCCGGCGTCGACGAACGCCTGCAACAGACCGGCCGGCGACGCCGGGGTTTCCTCCGGCGCCTTGACGAGGAACGAACAGCCGCTCGCGAGCGCCGCGCTCAGCTTGCGCACGATCTGGTTGACCGGGAAATTCCACGGCGTGAACGCGGCCACCGGACCGATCGGCTCCTTGAGCACCAGTTGCTGCGCCGACAGATTGCGCGACGGCACAATGCGGCCGTACACACGGCGCCCTTCGTCGGCAAACCATTCGATGATGTCCGCCGCGGCGAGCACTTCGACGCGCGCTTCGGCGAACGGCTTGCCCTGTTCCTGCGTCATCAGGCGGGCGATGTCGGCGGCGCGCTCGCGCACGAAGCCCGCGGCCTTGCGCATGGTGGTCGCGCGTTCGTTGGCCGGAACCTTGCGCCAGGCTTCGAAGCCGCGTTGCGCGGCGGCGAGCGCGCGGTCCAGATCGGCCATGCCGGCGTGCGCCACCTTGCCGATGGGCTGGCCCGTGGCCGGGTTGATGACGTCGAGCGTCTTGCCGCTTGCGGCATCGCACCACTCGCCGTTGATCAGAAGTCGGGTATCGGTATAGCTCGAAATGGCCATGCTGAGTTCCTGTATGTGGGAAAGCCTGGATAGGCGAAAACGATAGCCGCGCGACCGTGTGGCGGTCGGATGAACCTGCGCGACCAGAGTGGATTGCCGATTCCGATTATCTTATCTGATTGCGCGAAATCGCATCGGCGCCTGCCACGGCTCGCGCGAGGCACGCGTCTTGCGACGCGAGTAGACGCGATAGCGAAAGTCATGCGGAGGTCACGGCGAAAATCTCACGAAGGTAGTCACAGCAGCAGCCACGGCGGCCATCACGGCAGCCATCACGGCAACGTCATGTAAAGAGGCGTAGAGTCGAGCCGCAGTGGCATGAGCCGGCGAATGTCCGCGTCATCGACCGCGCACGAAGCGCCGCTGCGGCAGTGCCCGGAGCGCTGGCGCCGGTCGAATCAGCGGACGAAAGGCGGCGACATGCAGCCCCATCAACTTGGATACACATAGGAATCGACATGCCAACCGGTACAGTGAAATGGTTCAACGACGCGAAGGGCTTTGGCTTCATCACACCCGATGACGGTGGCGAAGACCTGTTCGCGCATTTCTCCGAAATCCGCAGCGAGGGCTTCAAATCGTTGCAGGAAAACCAGAAGGTCAGCTTCGAAATCAAGCAAGGGCCGAAAGGCAAGCAGGCGGCGGACATCAAGCCGGTATGACGGTGAGGGCCGGCTCGCGCTCCTGGCGAGCCGGCCGCGGGCAAGCGCGTCGCGCGATGCGGCCGCGCCCGCGTATGTCGGTATATCGCTCCATGAACCGGAGCGATGAAGAAGAACGCTGACGAAGAACATGAAGGCGCACCGGGCGCTGAATCGCCCCTCTGCAAGCACCAGGACGCGTTAAGCTAGCGGACCTGCAGTGCGGGCAAAACGGGGGAAGAGAGGCGATGCGTCTGCTATTGGTCGAGGACGACGACATGATCGCGGAGACGGTGCTGGGCGCGATGCGCCGCGCCGGTTACGCGATCGATTGGGCCAGTGACGGCCGCGCGGCGGAACTGTCGCTGGGCAACGGCGTGTACGACCTCGTGCTGCTCGATCTCGGCTTGCCGAAGAAGGACGGCATCGACCTGCTCGGCGCCTACCGCAAGAACGGCGGCGCCGCGCCGGTGATCATCCTGACCGCGCGCGACGCGGTGGAAGAACGCATCCGCGGCCTCGATGCGGGCGCCGACGATTACCTGATCAAACCCTTCGACCTCGACGAACTCGGCGCGCGCGTGCGCGCGCTATTGCGGCGGCGCACCGGCCACAAGCAGCCCGTCTATACGCACGGCGAACTCACGCTCGACCCGGCGGCGCACGAAGTCACCAAGGCCGGCGAACCGTTGCCGCTCGTGCCGCGCGAATTCGCGCTCCTGCAAGCGCTGATCGAGGAGCCCACGCGCGTCTTCACCAAGACCGAACTGGAAGAGAAGCTGTACGGTTGGGGCGAGGAAGTCGGCAGCAATACGATCGAGGTGCACGTGCACAGCCTGCGGCGCAAGATCGGCGCGGACCAGGTGGTGACCGTGCGCGGCGTGGGTTACCGTCTGAAGCGATGCGGGTGAGATCGATCCGCCGCTGGCTGCTCGGCTGGCTCATCTTCGGTCTCGCCGCGGCGTCGGGCGTGGCCGCCTACGGCATCTTTCACACGGCGCGCGTCGAGGCCGGCGAACTGTTCGACTATGAACTGCGCACGGTGGCGCTGTCGCTGCCGGCGAATCTGGCCGGCGCGGGCGAGGGCGATCGCCAGCCCGACCTGGGCGACCTGGCCGACGACCGGCTCGTCATCGAGATCTGGGACCGTACCGGCAAGCTCGTCTATCACTCGATGCAGGAGCCGGTGTTCGCGCGTCTGCCCGTGGGCTTCAATACCGTGGAGACCGGCGAGTACCACTGGCGCGCGTTCGGATTGCAGCAGGCCGACCGCTACGTTCAGGTGGCGCAGCCGGTGTCCGTGCGCGACGACCTGGCGATGCAACTGGCGCTGCATACGCTGTGGCCGCTCGCCGTACTGGTGCCGGTGACGGTCGCGCTGGTGCTGTTGGTGGTGGCGCGGGGGCTTGCGCCGATCGGCGGACTGTCGCGCGCGCTGTCGACGCGTTCGATCGATTCGCTCGAACCGCTGCGTCTCGACGGCACCGTGCCGGTCGAAATCAAGCCGCTGGTGGTCGCGCTCAACGATCTCCTGCAGCGCCTGAACGCCGCATCGCAGGCGCAGCGCACCTTCATCGCCGATGCCGCGCATGAGTTGCGCTCGCCGCTCGCCGCCTTGAAGCTGCAATTGCAGGCGGCCTCGCGCGACGGCTCGTTGAAGGGCGAGGGGCAGACGCTGGAACGCGTCGAGGGGCGCGTGAACCGGATGATTCACCTGGTCCAGCAATTGTTGACGCTGGCGCGTGAGGACGCGCATCCGGTCACCTCGATGACGCCCGTGAGCTTGCGCCGGATCGGCGAGCAGGTGGTGGGCGATTGTTCGTTGCTGGCCGAGGCCAAGGAGATCGACCTCGGGCTCGAATGCGAGCACGCCCGCACGGCCGACGATGCTTACACCGTGCTCGCCGATCCGCACGGAATGAGCGTGCTGTTGGGCAATCTGATCAACAACGCGATCCGCCATACGCCGCGCGGCGGTCGAGTCGACGTGATCCTGAGGCGCTCGGCGGAGCGCGTGGGATTCGATGTGGTGGATAGCGGCTCAGGCATACCCGAGGCGGAGCTCGAACGTGTTTTCGACCGTTTCTATCGAGGCGAGGAGGCGCAGGGGGAGGGCAGCGGGCTAGGTCTTGCGATCGTGTCGCGGATCGCCGAGCGGCATCGGCTCGGGCTTTCGCTGCGCAATAACGAGGGTCGACCAGGCTTGTGCGTTTGCGTCTCTGGGCTGAAAACGTATGAGGGCGCGGCGTTGCCGACCGAGGGCATGGCGTCCCCTGTGTCGCCGATCCGCTGAAGCGCGTGGCGCTACAGGAATACGCCAAAAAACCGGTTTCAGACGCCGCGCGGGAGGATCGCGCCGCTCCCGCAGGGCCGCGCCGCGCAAGCGGCGTCATGAGCGTGTCGCCACACGCTGCTACAATCTCGGTTTCCTCCGATTGATTGTGCGCCATGGGTTTCGAACAACTCGCTGAACTGAAGAAGCAACTGGCCGCGGCCCGCGCGGAAGCGGCACCCGCCGCGAAGCCGGGTGCCAAGTCCGAGGGCGCCAGGTCGGGTGCCCGGCCCGGTTCCAAGCCCGCTGCCAAGTCCGGCGCGAAGCCCGATGCGCGGCCGGACGCGAGGCCTGCGCGCAAGCCGGCGCATGCGCGCCGTGGCGCGCCCGAAGCCGCCGCCAATCCCGCGGCGCAGCCGAGGCCCGCGGACGCGAAGCCGGTGGACCCGGTGGTGAAGTCGATTGGCAGACTGCAAAAACATTTTCCGAATGCCTTCCCGAAGAATCCGGCGCCCAAGCTGCCGTTGAAGGTCGGCATCTTCGAGGACCTCGTCGCGCACGCGAAGGAACTGTCGCTGAACGAAGCGGAGTTGCGCGACGCGATCAAGACGTGGTGCCGTGGCAGCCGCTACTGGAAGTGTCTGGTCGAAGGTGCGGCGCGTGTCGATCTGACGGGCGCCGAGGCGGGCAAGGTCACGGCGCAGGAAGCCGCGGGTGCGCAGCGTCTGCAGGCGCATCGCGCGGCGCGCGGCGCGTCAAAAGCGGCGGGCGGCGCGGTGAATGCGTCTGCCGACGCGGTGCCTTCGTCCGGGGATGCCGCGGTGGCTTCGCAGGCCGGCTCGCAGCATGATGCGGATGGCAAGCCGCAAGTCGGTTCAACGGACGCATCGGCCAGCGATGAAGCCGACGTCGCGTCTGCTACTTCGCCGGTGAGCATACCGCCGGGTACTCCCGAAGCGTGAACGACCGCCGCCCCGCCCAGGGGCGGCTGCTTTGGTGGGCGATGCCACGCAAGGTGGGATCTGCGGCAGGTGAGTGGAAAACTGCTGACGCGGTTGGCGACATGATCGAGGCGGCTGACGATTTGCAACGATGGCTTGGCTGTCTGTGATTGTCGCTGATCGCCCACAAGGGACGACCGAATCGACCGATAGCGGACGCTCAGTCGTGTGTTATCCCCCTCATTAGGTTCCCTGCGCGGCGCCAGGAAGCCCGCCTCGAGTCTCAGACAGCCGGGCTTGGGCTGCATGCATCCGCGTCTCCGCAGACCGATGCGGCGACAATTGTCAGCGTAGCGAACCGAAACGCCTTGGGAATGGCCCGCGCGAACCGCCAGGCTGCGTTGGTCGACCGCTACCGAATCTGTGCGAATAACCGGCCAATCAGATCGGCTTGGTCAAGCTGATCGATCCACCAGTTCAATGCGTTCCCGGCCTTGTCTCTGCGCCAAGCGAGATAGCAATTCGAGTATTCGCGTACGCCCACAATGCGGCGCGCAACCAGCTTCCCTTTGCGTATCAACCCTTCGGCCAACGGCTCGGGGAGCATGCCGACCGCAATACCTTCGCAGAGTGCTTCGAGTTTGGCTTCGCGAGTCGACACGAAGATGAGCGGTTGTCCCTCGTGGATAGCTACGGCTTGGGGATCCAGCTCACGGGACGTGTCGCTCATGACAACACCTCGATATCGCGCAATCGTCTCGCTCTCCAATGGCTCTGGGATGCTCGCGAGTGGATGATCCAGCGCCGTGACGAATACATGATTGAGCGTTCCAATCGGGCGTGCGATGATGTTCGGATCGAGCGGCGGCTCCCCGACGGTTCCGACCGCCAAATCGACACGCCTCGAAATTAGAGCATCCCAGACTCCCCCGAGCACTTCAGTAGACAGACGCAGTTGAGTGGGTATTTTCAGGTCATAAAATCCGTTCACATATGACCACACGAATCTGGCCGGCAGGATTTCGTCAAAGCACAATCGCAGTTCCGACTCCCAGCCGTCGCTAATTCCCTTCGCTTTAACTTCGAGATGCCGGGCCGCTCTCAGAAGTCGACGGCCTTCATCGACCACGGCCCGGCCGGCTTGCGTGAGCGTCGCCCGTCTGCCGCTACGGTCGAACAGTTCAACATCCATGTCGCTTTCAATTTTCTGGACGAGGTAAGTGATCGACGACGGGACCCTATGCAACAGTTCGGCCGCCTCGGCGAATGTGCCGGCTCGCTCGATGGTGTCCAATACTTCCAGGACTTCAAACGACAACTTGATTGCCATATGACGCTCTCAGGATTCTTCTAATCTTTAAGTCGACTTCGCCGCGAAGGACGTGTAGACCAGTAGCAGCCGCGCGAGACCATTTCAGTGCGCAATTTTTCGAGGTTTGCTCGGTGCCGTTAAGATGGACAGTGACGATGTTGTCCCGCGCTAAGGAAGCAGGTTTGTGGACTTCCCACCCGTCAAACGATTATCGGGGCGATAGTCTAAGACATGCGCTGCCTCCTTGGGGCACGTGATAAGGCACCGCCGACCGTCCCGCCTCACGGGCCTCAACGTAGCTTGGCAACAATTCGGTCTTAGGTGTCAACAGTTCAATTGCGCTCATGTTGTTCGATACGAGTCAGGGAGCCAATGATTGTCAACAGTCTAAGCGGTGCCGTCGAATGTCTCAAAATGGCCGCGCGCAGCCCGAGAGCGCCCAAGTCGACCATAACGCTGTAGACCCATAGCAGTCGACCAGCGCTCCGACTTTCCCTTTCAGGAAGCAACCGATCTCTAACGTTCGACCATCCGCTCGATGGAGGGGTTAGGCGCCATGCCCGAGCTCCTGAGCGAGCCCGATCAGGATCCCTTCGGGGCCCCGGATGTAGCAGAGCCGATACGCGTTTTCGTACTGGGACACTTTGCCGACGAGTTCCGCGCCGCGTTTACCGAGACGGGCGAGCGTATCGTCGATGTCCTCCACGGTAAACATGACGCGTAGGTAACCAAGGGCGTTCACCGGGGTGCGACGGTGATCGGCGACCACAGGTGGCGCAAGGAATCGGGATATCTCGAGCCGGCTGAGACCGTCCGGCGTACGCATCATGGCAATTTCGACGCGCATGCCGCGCAATCCAGTGACGCTATCTGCCCAGTCTCCTTCGATCGGGGCACGCCCCTCGAGCTCAAGGCCGAGTTCGGCAAAAAATTCGATGGCGGCATCGATGTCTTCAACCACGATGCCGACGTTGTCCATACGCTTCACCGTCATGATGGCTCCCTGGCGCCTGGCTGAAGCGCCGATGGTAACGCTGCCGACCTGAGCTACCGCTCAAGCTCAGGGCTATCCGCGCGATTAGCTGCGAGAGAGATGCAGGCTACACCAGGGCACCGGATATCTGCCATCCGCGAACGCCCGCTTACCAGCCGAAATCGACCTCTTCTCGACAGAGGCCATGTCGAGCAAATCCAACTAGCGCCGAGCGCTCATCTATACGCTATACGCCCCATCGAAAACAACGGCACGGTCCAGCATCGGGGGAGCAAAGACACCCGCCCATCGCCGCAAGCCCTTCACGCGGAACTGAATAAAAAACATTGGCTGCTACCGTACAGATCTCTCCGGTCGACCATGACAAGGTGGACTGAGACAGACCCACGGCGCCACCATCATGACCAAGTCCGTCCTCAACGCGCTCACATTGATTATTGCAATAGGCGCTGGGTTTACCCCAGTCCTGTGCCGCGCCTACGCGCTCGACGCTCAACTCGACTGCAAATCAAACGCGCACGCGTTCATCGCTCCGCTCGTGACCGATCGATATATCGATCCGAAGCCGATGCGTGTCGAGGCCAACTCGGTCAATGCATTCAAACCGGCACACGACGGCAACCTGACGGCGTTCGGTTTTCGCGTCTACGCCGTTCTCGGGTATGAACACGGCGACACGATATTCAAACAGGGAAGCGGCCAGCCCATTACAGATTCCGCCTATGGCGCGGTGGTAGTGGGCTCCACCGAGGACGTGGAAGCGCGCGTACGGAAGGCCGGCAGCGACGCTGTCGTGCGGCAGGTCATTCCCCTTGTCCTCACGGTCATCTTTTGTAGCGCGCAATGACGCGCTACGCACCTTCATCCATAGGCCGGCCACAACTAAACCGCTACCGCTCCGCTTGCATGAATGCGAGCAACGCCGCGCCGACTTCATCGTCGATGGTGTTGAACGAGTAGACCACGGAGATGTGATTGTGCCCCGCGAAGCGCGCCCACGTCGGCAACGCTTTGTAACTCAACGAACCCGTGAACTTCCCGACGACTGACCAGAACCGCCCGCCAGGTGCCGCACCAACGCCTTCTCCGGCCGCGGCATCGCGTTCATGTCGCGCATGCAGATCAGCAACTGGCGCGTCGCCCAACTATCGGTCAACTCGATCATGCGGATGCCCGGTCGCCCGCGATAACGCTTCGCCGCCGTGGCCGGCACGATGCCGACGCCCGCGCCTTGCTCGACCATGCGGCAGATGCCGTCGAAAGTTCGCACATGGGTGCGGAAGCTGAGCGTTCCGCCAGCCAGTAGCGCGCGCTCGTCCAGATACGCTTGCAACGCGCTGTCCGCGCTCAGCCCGATGAATTCGCGGTCGGCCACTTCCGCCAGCGTGACGCGGCGACGCGTGGCGAGCGCGTCGTCGCGGCTCGCGATCAGCACCAGCTTGTCGACGGCGCAGGGCAGCGTTTGCAACGCGCCATGCTCGACCGCATCCGAGATGATGCCGATCTCCGCCGCGCCGGTGAGCACCGCCTTTACCGTCTCGCTGCTTTGGCGCTCCTTCAGATCGATCTGCACATTCGGATGATCGCGCAGAAAAAGGCCGATCGCCGCGGGCAGGAATTCGGTGATCGCGGCGGTGTTGGTCCACAGGCGAATGCAGGCTTTGCGTCCTTCCTGATGCTCGCCCAGTTCACCTTGCATCCGTTCGATCTGGCCCAGCACGAGCCGCGCGTGATGGGCGAGCGTGTCGCCCGTGGGCGTGGATTCGACGCCGCGCCGGCCGCGTTCGAGCAAGGGCATGCCCAGGGCGTCTTCCATGCCGCGCAGCCGCGCGCTCGCCGACGGCAACGACATGTTCGCGCGCGCGGCGCCGTGCGTGATGCTGCCGGTTTCGAGGATGTTCAGAAAGAGCCGCAGGTCGATCAGATCGAAGCGCATGGAGGGGCGTTTGCCTTGTCTCGGTTCGGGTTGCCAGCCTAAGCCATAGCCTAAGTCACGGTAAGTATCTTACGCATTGTGGCCGGGCTTGCGGCAATCGAAAATCGTCAATATCACAACCATGAACAGGCTCCTGATGAGTTCTTCCCTTGCGATGCACGCGGGTCTGGTCGCGGCAACCTTCGTCGTCGCCGGCTTCGTCAAGGGCGTGACCGGCATGGGTCTGCCCACCGTCGCGATGGGCGTGCTCGGCACGCTGATGCTGCCGGCTCACGCGGCCGCGATGCTGCTGTTGCCCTCGTTCGTCACGAACCTCTGGCAATTGTTCGCGGGACCGAGCGTGCGGGCGCTGCTCGGGCGCTTGTGGCCGATGATGGCGGGCATCGTCGGCGGCACGATTGCCGCCGCGTCGTTTATCGCGGGCGGGGGCGGCGAATGGGCGGTCGTCGGTTTGGGCGCCGCGTTGACGCTGTACGCCGGCGCGGGCCTGACGGCGTGGCGTCTCGACGTGCCCAGGCGGCATGAGCGCTGGCTGTCGCCGGCAATCGGCGCGGTCACGGGCGTGATCACCGGCGGCACCGGCGTGTTCGTCGTGCCTGCGGTACCTTATCTTCAGGGCCTCGCGTTGAAGAAAGAGGACCTGGTGCAAGCGCTCGGCCTGTCGTTCACGGTCTCCACCATCGCGCTCGCGATCGGGCTCGCCAAAGAGCGTGCGTTCGCCGTCGACGACCTCGGCCACTCGCTGCTCGCGGTGGCGCCGGCGCTGATTGGTATGTGGATTGGACAGCGTGTGCGAGGGCGCATCAGCGCCGACACCTTCCGCCGCTGGTTCTTTGTTTGCCTGCTCGGCCTCGGCATTCAATTGATGGCGCGCGCATTCGTTTGATCAGGCATTGGCGACAGGCAAAGCGAGGAGGGCAAGAATCGTGTGGGCCACCATTCTGGATACGCTCGGTGCAATAGCCGTACTGGCCAGCTTGTCCGTGCAGATCATGCTGTGGCGCAGGCGCTGAGATCGGCTTCTCGCGCGGCGTGCATGGCATGCGCGCGGCATGTATTCCATCAGCGCCGCGTGGCTGGCGCGCGCCGCGCTTCGATTGTTCGCGCCTCCCGACGTATCTGTTCGCCTTCAGCCGCTTTATCCCCGTCGCCTGAATCCCTACATTGCATGCAGTGGCGGCGTCGCTGCATCGGAAGCTGCATCGGCTTCATGGGCGCCAACTCGCGAATCATCGCCGCACTACGTCGGCGCAACCCAATCGAAAGGAAACGATCATGAGCAAGCTCACAGGCAAAGTCGCGGTTGTAACGGGCGCATCGAAAGGCATCGGCGCGGCGATTGCGAAGGCGCTGGCCGCGCAAGGCGCCTCGGTGGTGGTGAACTATGCGTCCAGCAAGGCGGGCGCGGACAGCGTGGTCGCCGCGATCACCGCGGCGGGCGGCAAGGCGGTGGCCGTCGGCGGCGACGTCTCCAAGGCGGCGGACGCGCAAGGCATCATCGACGCCGCGGTCGAAACGTATGGCCGCCTCGACATCCTCGTCAACAACTCGGGCGTGTACGAGTTCGCGCAGATCGAGGAGATCACCGAAGAACATTTCCATAAGCACTTCAACGTCAACGTGCTGGGTCTGCTGCTGACCACGCAGGCGGCCGTCAAGCATCTGGGAGAAGGCGGCAGCATCGTCAACGTCAGTTCGGTGGTGACGCGCCTCACGCCGCCGGGCAGCGCGGTTTATACGGGCACCAAGGGCGCGGTGGACGGCATCACCGGCGTGCTGGCACGCGAACTCGGTCCGCGCAAGATTCGCGTGAACTCGGTAAACCCGGGCATGATCGCGACCGAAGGCACGCATAGCGCGGGCATCGTCGGCTCCGATCTGGAGCAGTGGGCGATCAGCACGACGCCGCTCGGCCGCATCGGCCAGCCTGACGAGGTCGCCGACGTTGCCGTGTTCCTCGCGTCGGACGACTCGCGCTGGATGACGGGCGAAACCCTGATTGCCAGCGGCGGCGCGCGTTAAGGCGTTCAAGTAGAGACATTGGCCGCGTCGCTGTGTGGTATCGCAGCGCGCGGCGCTTGCTTCACATGCGGCATGTTTTACCGCCGCGTATGAAGCGCTGCAGCCGTATGTGCGTTGCATAGGGTTTGTCCTGAACCCCGTCCGCCCCCGCTTAAGTTGCTGCTGAAATTGTCGTTAGTGTGAAGGAAAGGCGCAAAGGCGCTCACCGCATTCACACTATGACCCGCGCCCATTCCAGACACCTGGCGGTACATTTTGCCGCCGCCGTTATTTTCGTCTCGTTGTCGGTGCAAACCGACGCAGCCGCGGCCGTCGATCCGCTCGACGCGCGTAACGCAGGTAACGCCCGCCACGTACCCGCCGGTGACCTACCCGCGAGCGAAGCCACCGACATCGCGCCGGACGCCGATGCCGACACGCTCGCCACGCTGCCGCTCGAGAAGCTGATGAGCGTTCAAGTGGTGACGTCCGCGTCGAAATTCACGCAGTCGGTGAGCGACGCGCCTTCCGCCGTGGTGGTGCTGAGCGCGGCGGACATTCGCGATTTCGGCTGGCGCACGCTCTCCGACGCGCTCGCGTCGCTGCCGGGGCTCTACGTCAGCTACGACCGCAACTATGCCTATGTGGGCGCGCGCGGCTTCCTGCGTCCGGGCGATTACGACAGCCGCTTCCTGCTGCTGATCGACGGCGTGCGCACCAACGATTCGGTCTACGGTCAGGCGGTGATCGGCACCGAGGCGCTGGTCGACATGGACCTCGTCGAGCGGATCGAATACGTGCCCGGTCCCGGCTCCGCCGTCTATGGATCGAACGCGCTGTTCGGCGTGATCAACGTCATCACGAAGAAGGGCAGCGCGATCGACGGCGCGCAGACCGCCGTGGCCGTCGGCAGCTTCGGCGAAAAGAGGGCGCGCGCCACCTACGGCTGGCACGGCCAGAACGGCGCGGACCTGGTGTTGTCGGCGAGTTCGTATGTGCGCAACGGACAGGACCTGTATTTCCCCGACTTCGACACGCCGGATCAGAACCACGGCATCGCGCACGACCTCGACTACGATCGCGCGCAGCGCCTGTTCGCCAAGGCCGCGTATGGCGATTTCTCTTTTTCCGCCGCCTATGTGAATCGCACCAAGGGCGTACCGACCGGATCGTTCGGCGCGGTGTTCAACGCGCCCAACTCGACCAACGATTCGCAGGGCTTCATCAACGGCACGTTCTCGCGTCAACTGACCGCAGGACTCGCGGTCTCCGCTCAGGCCTATTGGGGCCGCGCCGACTACCGCGGGCTCGGCACGTATCCGTACGACACCGGCACCGCCGTGGCGAGTGTCGATGGCGATCATGCGCTCTGGTACGGCGCCGACACGCACGCCACGATCACGAGCCAGCCGCGGCAGAAGATCGTGGTGGGCGCGGATTTTCGCCGCGACGCGCACCGCGACCAGTACAACTACATCGTCGAGCCGTACTCGTCGCAACTGAACGACAAGCGCTCCAGCAATCAGACCGGCGCGTATATCGAGGACGAAATCCGGCTGCCGGCGAACTTCACGCTGAGCGCGGGCTTGCGCTACGACTGGGACAGCGTGACGGCGGGCAACCTCAACCCGCGGCTCGCGCTGATCTACAAGATCACCGCGCGCGACACCGCCAAGCTCATTTACGGCACCGCGTATCGCGCGCCCAACGCTTACGAGCTGTATTACAACGTGCCCGGCGAGGGCGGCCAGGAGGCGAATCCAAAGCTCAAGCCGGAACATATCTCCACGCGCGAAATCGTGCTCGAGCATCTGTTCGAATCGAGCGGCCGCGTGACGCTGTCGCTGTTCCAGTACGCGGTGCGCGACCTGATCTCGCAGACGGTGGATCCCGACAACGGTCTGCTGGTGTTTCAGAACATCGATCGCGCGGACGTGAAAGGCGCGGAACTGGCCGTCGAGCGCGATTTCTTCGGCGGCGTCCGTGTGCGCGCGAGCTATTCGTGGCAACTCGCGCGCGACGGTCAGTCGGCGGTGCTGGCCAATTCACCGCGTCATCTGGCGAAGATGAACCTGCTGGTGCCGTTGTTCCATCACGCCGCGCGCCTCGGCACCGAGGTGCAATGCACCTCGTCGCGTTCGACCGGAGCGTCCACGACGGGCGGCTTCTGCATCGCCAATCTCACGCTCGGTTCGTCGCGGCTCATCAGTCATGCCGAGGTCTCGCTGAGCGTCTACAACGCGTTCAACAAACGCTACGCGGATCCCGCCGGGCCGGCGTTCGTCCAGCAGACGATCGAGCAGCAGAGCCGCACCGTGTACGCGAAGATGGTGTACGGGTTCTGACATGGGACCGACCCGAAACGTATGTCTCGCGATGGCCGTGTTGCCGTGGTGGCTGCTCATGCCGCTGTGGTGCGTGGGCCAGGTGCAGGACGTCGCGCTGAAGGCCGCCTACATCTACAACTTCGCGCTCTTCACGACGTGGCCCGCGAGCGCCGCGCCCGCGGCCTCGTTCAATGTCTGCGCGACGCGCGGCAAGCCGTTGTGGAACAGCTTGCAGAAGCTCGACGGCAAGATCATCGACGGCCGGCCGTGGACGACGGTCGACAGCGCCGCGTCGCCCAGGCCGGGCAAATGCGATATCACGGTGCTGCCGGAAGGCGCGCCCGCGCCGCCATCCTGCGGCCAGGCGAGCGCGCTGCTCGTGAGCGACGGCGGCCTGCCCGGCAGAAGCAGTGCGGCCATCACGCTCGTCACCGAGGACGAACACGTGCGCTTCGACATCGATACGCAAGAGGCGGCCCATTGCGGCCTGAAATTCAGTTCGAAGCTGCTGCGCCTCGCAAGGAACGTTCAATGAAAAGCCAGATACGACCGGAACCTTCGCGGCTCTCCAAAACGTTCGAGACCGGCCAACTCATCGCGGCCATCGCGGCCTTCGTGATCGTCGGCTGCGTGATGCTGGCTTACGAGTTCGTCTCGCTGCGCCAGGCGCTCGTCAAGGATGTCGAGATCGAAGCGGCGATCGTCGCCGACAATATTTCGGCTTCCGTGATGTTCGAGGACCACGACGCGTCGATGGAAACCCTGCGCGCGTTTCGCCCCGACCCGTCGCTGCTCTCGGTCACCGTGTACGACCGTGCCGGCTTTCTCTATGCGCAGTATCTGACGCGTAACGCCGCGCCGCCTCCGGAGCCGTCCGCCGCGGCGTTTCAGTGGCTGTCGTCGACCATCACGGTGCATCAGGAGATCCGCTATCGCGGTCATCAGCTCGGCGTCGTGGAATTCGTCGCCAGCACGGCGGACGTGCGAACCGGCATTCTGCGCTTCGCCGGCTTGCTCGGAATCGCGTCGCTCGGCGCGATGCTGGTGGCGGCGCTCGTCATGCGGCGCGCGCGTGCGCGCATGGACAAGGCGGAGCGCGAGCTCGACTACCTCGCGCACACCGATCCCGTGACCGACCTCGCCAACCGGCGCGCCACCTACGAAACGCTCGAACGCGCGATGGAAGTGCACGCGCGCGCCGATCGCAGACTGGCGCTGCTGCTGATCGACCTCGACAACTTCAAGGGCGTCAACGACACGGCGGGGCATGGCGCCGGCGACCGGCTGCTGCGGCAGGTCGGCGCCACGCTGGTTTCCGTGGTCCGCAAACACGACGTCGTGGGCCGGATCGGCGGCGACGAATTCGCGGTGATCGCCGCGCCGGTGCGCGACAACGCCGAAGCGCTGGCGATCGCCGAGCGGATCACCGAAGCGCTGCGGCGGCCGTTTCACGTCGACGGCATCGACATGCTGGCCACCGCGAGCGTCGGCATCAGCATGTTTCCCGACGACGCCACCGCGTTGACCGAACTCGTCAGCAACGCCGATATCGCGCTCTACCAGGCGAAGGTATCGGGCAAGAACCGGCTGGCCGAGTTCAGGCCGGAGATGACCTTGCGCACGCAGCGGCGCGTGCGGCTCGAACGCGATCTGCGCAAGGCGATGGAGCGCGGCGAGCTCGACGTGTATTACCAGCCGCAATTCCGTTGCGATTCGGAGCGCATGGTGGGGGTGGAGGCGCTGCTGCGCTGGCCGCATCCCGAGAACGGCTTCATCGCGCCATCGGAATTCATTCCGGTGGCGGAGGAGTGCGGCTTGATCGGCGAACTGGGCCGCTGGGTGCTGCTGCGCGCGTGTTCCGATGCGGCTTCGTGGCTGCGCACGACGGGCGTCGCGTTGAACGTCGCGGTCAACGTGTCGGCGCGGCAGTTGCGCGACGGCGATTTCATCGACGCGGTCAGGCACGCGCTGCACGATACCGGACTGGCCGCGACGCAGCTCGAACTCGAACTGACCGAAAGCCTGCTGATGGAGGACATGGATTCCGCGATGGAATTCATGCACGCGGTGCGGCACCTGGGCGTGCGGCTCGCCATCGACGACTTCGGCACCGGCTATTCGTCGCTGTCGTATCTGCAGTCGTTTCCGATCAACCAGTTGAAGATCGACCGCAGCTTCATCCAGCTTTTGCCGGATGCCGGCACGACCATCGCCGGCGCGATCATCTCGCTTGCGCACGGCTTCAACCTGTGCGTCGTGGCCGAGGGCGTCGAGAACCGCGCGCAACTCGACTGGCTGCAACGGGCCGGCTGCGATCTGGTGCAGGGCTATCTGCTCGCGCGCCCGATCCGCGCGCAGGACATCAGCGCGATGCTGACGAGAAAGCGGGCTCAGGAGGACGCGGTGACGAGCTAGGGGCCGAGCGATGTTGATGAGCCGCCAGGTGAGCGGGGCGTTTGGCTGAGCGGCCCGGCGTGGCGCGTAACGCTCAACCGGCGATCAGCTTCAAGCCCGCCGGCAGCGACTCGCCGAATACGCGGCCTTCGTCGGCGTTATCGAGTTCCACGGTCTCGCTCACCATCGTGATCCACGCGCGCGGCGCATTGGCCGCTTCGAGCCGGCGTACCACCGCATCGCGCGCGGCGTCGGGCAAGTCGCGCGAACGGTCGCCGGTCATGCGGGCGATCTGCACGGCGGCGAACGCGGCGGGATCGACCTTCTTCCAGTCGAGCGCGAGTATCGCGTCGAGCCAGCGCCCGGCGACCTCCGGCGGCACCACGCCATGCGCGCTGCCATAGAACGGCCGCCGTGCGCCGATACGGCCCACCGCCCACCATCCTTGATGATTTTCGGCGGGTTTCTTCAGCCGCGTCAGCACCGATTCGCCGAGTTCGATCTTGCGTTCGACGGGAATGCGTTCGAGCGACGCGCTCAGCCGGAGCATGTCGGGAAAGCCGGTTCTGGATACGTCGAACGGCAGCTTGTGGCGCGATTGCGCGGCCGTTTGCAGATACGCCATCGCGTCGAGCACGCGCAGTTGCGCGCTTTCGTCGAGGCCGCCCGCGGCGCGGCGCCACAGCGTCCACCATTCCGACCACACCTGGCTCTCGTTGACGTACTGAATGCCGTCGTCGAACAGCGACCACAGTTGTTCGACGCGCCATGCGTCGAGCGGATAGCCGAAGCCAGGCCGCACGCAATAGCCAGCGAGATTCAGCCATAGCCGTTCGTGATCCGCCGAGCGCCGCCGACGCCGCGCGCGTTCCCACAGCGCGCCGAACAGTTCGCGCAGCAGCGCGCTGTCCCAGCTCTCGCGCGGGCCGAGCAGTTGTTCGAGCTGCGCGCGCAGCCGCCTGATTTCCTTCGGGCCGACGTTTTGCGAACGCGAGCCGAAGCTGCGGTCGATATGGTCGATCGCTTCATCGAGCGAGGGATGCCGGGTCTCGCTCGCATCGCCGGCCAGATTCACCTGCGCGTCCTCGCGGCGCAACTGGAATTCGAGCAGCCAGCGCTGCGCGGGATGGTCGAGTTCGATGCAGTGGACTTCGAGCGTGCCGACTTCGGTGAGCGAGGTCGCGATGCGCACCGCGGTTTCGCGCGCGGTGCGGGTGCCGGTGCTGGTGCTGGTGCTATCGCGGGCTTGATCGCGCGGCTGCACGATCGTCGCGATGGGCGGCAGGCGAATGAAATCGCCGTCCGCCAGATCGATCAGTTGGCCGGCTTGATACACCGTGTCCGCGCTCGACGAAACCAGGTGAAAACGCACCGGATGCCCGAGACGCAGCGCGAAGGTGCGCTGCTCGATCAGGATTTCGTGGCCTTCCTCGGTGCCGCGCGGCAGCAGGCAGATGCCGCGTGGCGAAGCGTCGGCGTCGCGCTTGCCGTCGCCCGTTTCGTCGAGCACGAGGAAGTAGCTGCGCGGCGAACCGCCGCCGATCTTCGGCGCGCCGCCCGCGCGGGCCAGCGCATAGGCGACCGCGCCGCGCGCCACGGCGACGTCCGGGTTGTGGTTGTGCAGCACGTTGAGCGGCTCGCCGCGCCACGTGCCTAGTGTGTCGGCGAGGCGTCGCGTCAGCGCCTCGGCGCGGAATACGCCGCCGTTCAGCAACAGCGTGTCGGGCACCGGCAAGGACGCGTCCGGATCGGTGGAAGCGGCGCGACCTAACGCCTTGCGCGACTGCGCCGCGAAGCGGCTCAGGAATGCCGCGATATGACGCGTGACGGCGGCATCGGTGGCGTAAGGCAGACCGAACTCGACGATCGCGCCGCGCGGCCTGCCTGGCCGTTCGCTCGACGCCACCGCCGGGAAAAAGCCGTCGACGATGATCTGCTCGACTTCGTCACGCATAAGCTGCGCGGTGCGCGCGCCGCCGATCAGTTTCGAGCCCGCGCCGAGCAGCGTGATGGAGGTCGAATCGGGCGCTTGCGGGCCGAGCAGTTGTTCCTTCGCGGCGCGGCAACGCTCGACCAGTTGGGAGAGGCTGGCTGCCGACAGGCGCTTGCGTTCGCTGTTGGCGCTGGCGCTGCTGCCGCTGCTCTCGATCGCGTTGCTGCCGCCGCTGCCGCCGGCATTGCCGCGATTTTCGCCATCGCCGTTGCCGGCATTGCCGCGATTCACGCCATCGCCACTGCGATCGCCGGCATTGCCGCGGTTGCTGCCGCCGCCATCGCCACGACTTCCACCGTCGCCGCCAGAGAGCCGCATCTCGACGCGATGCGCGAGCGCCAGATCCATGTTGTCGCCGCCGAGCATCAGATGATTGCCCACGCCGATGCGCGTGAGTTCGGGCTCGGCGTTCTCAGGCAGGTTCACTTCGATCAGCGTCAGATCGGTGGTGCCGCCGCCCACGTCGCAAATCAGCACGAGCCGCGTGTCGGCGAGTTCGGCCGCAAGCCGCTCGCGGTGATGAAACAGCCAGTCGTAGAACGCGGCTTGCGGTTCCTCCAGCAGCCGCAAGCCTGGCAGACCCGCCATGCGCGCCGCTTCCACGGTGAGCGCCCGCGCGCCTTCGTCGAAGGAAGCCGGCACCGTGAGCACCACGTCCTGATGTTCGAGCGGCGCCTGCGCAAAGCGCTGGTTCCAGGCCGCGCGCACGTGCGCGAGATAGCTCGCGCTGGCCTCGACCGGCGAGACCTTGAGGACGTCGTCGGCGGCGCCCCACGGCAGGATGGGCGCGACGCGGTCCACCGACGCATGCGACAGCCAACTCTTGGCGCTCGCCACCAGCCGCCCCGGCACCTGGCCGCCGAGCGTGCGCGCGAGCCGGCCGATCACGACCGGCGATTGCGCCGCCTTACCGTCGCCGCGGTCCGCGCCGTGCCCGCCGCTCGCCGCGCGCTTTGCCGTCGCTGTCGCCGTCGCCGTCACCGTCGCCGTCCAGGGCAATTGCAAATCGCCCGCGTCCAGTTCGCCCGCCGCCGCGTGATAGCGCACCGAGGGCAGAAGCGGCCGCGCGGCCACTTCACCCGGACTCACCAGTTGCTCGATCTCGAACACGCGAATCGGCTCCGACGCGTTGCCCGCCTCCGCGTAGGCGAGCACCGTGTTGCTGGTGCCGAGATCGATGCCGACCTTGTACCGCTTCATCTCAGTCATGCATTGGCGTTGCCGCGCACGTCGAATTCGACTTTCCAGCGCTCGTCGGTGCCGCGCGGCATCGCTTCCAGTTCGAGCGTGCCCGCCTCGGTGACGCGCGCATGCAGCTTCACCGGCACGACTTCACCGGCGGTGCGGCCCGCGGCCGGCAGCGTCGCCTGAATCTCTTCGAGTTCCTGCAATTCCTCCGGGCCCCAGAAATCGAGCAGCGTGCCCACCTGATCCTGACGACGCACCGACGAACCGAAGAAGCGGAAGTGCACCGGCTCGCCGACCACGAGGCCGAATTCCTGCGCGGGCAACTCGGCCTCGGTGCCTTCCTCCATGCCGAAGGGCGCCACGCACAGCGCCTGCACAGGCGGTTCGAGTCCCGGCACGGCGGGCATCGCCGATTCGATCGCGATGTAATACGCGCGCGCCGTGCCGCCGCGAATCCGCACGCCCCGGCCGCGCCGCACATAGCCGTAGTAGGCCGCGCCGCGCGCGACGGCGAGGTCGAGGTCGGCGCCTTCCAGAAGCCGCGCGGGCGCCGCGCCTTCGGCCGCGAGCCAGTTGTTGAGCGTGCCCATGATCCGCTCGACCAGCAGCGGCGACTTGAACACGCCGCCGTTGAACAGCACGGCGGTGGGATGCAGGAAGCTCGCGTCTTGCGCGCCCGGGTTCGTGGTTACGCTTGCGTTCGGATTGGCGGCGGCGTCGCGCAGTCCTTCGAGTTCCGCCAGCGCGCCCACCTGACGGCCGAGGAACGCCGCCAGATGCCGCGTGATGCCCGCGTCCTGCGCATACGGCAGGCCGAGTTGCGTGAGACCGGCGCGCGCGCGGCTCACCGGCCGCGCCGCGCTGTCCACCTGCGGGAAAAAGCCTTCGAGGATGGTTTGCGTCAACTCGGCGCGCGTGAGTTCGGTGCGGATCGATCCGCCGATCAGCTTCGAGCCGCGGCTCGGCACGACGAGCGGCACCGTGTCGGTCGCCGGATCGCTGAGCAGCGTTTCCTTGGCCGAGCGGCATGCATAGGTGAGGGCGCGCAGTTGCCACGCGTCGGCCTGGGTGCCTTGCGCCGCGAGCTTGCGCGCGACGCCATGCGCGAGCGCGAGGTCCATGTTGTCGCCGCCCAGCAGAATGTGCTCGCCGACCGCCACGCGATGCAGTTCGAGATTGCCCTCGCGCTCGATCACCGCGATCAGCGAGAGGTCGGTGGTGCCGCCGCCCACATCCACCACGAGGATGATGTCGCCCACCTCGACCTGCTTGCGCCACTGGCCGCCGCTCTTCTGGATCCAGCTATAGAGCGCGGCTTGCGGTTCTTCCAGCAGCGTCATGCGGCCGTAGCCGGCGGCCTCGGCGGCTTCGGCGGTGAGTTCGCGCGCGGCCGGATCGAACGACGCGGGAATCGTCACCGTGATGTCCTGCTGCGCGAAGGGCGCCTCGGGATGCGCGTGGTCCCAGGCTTCGCGCAAGTGCGTCAGATAGCGCACCGAGCTTTCGAGCGGCGAGACGCGCGCGACTTCGGGCGGCGCGTCGTTGGGCAGAATCGCCGCGCGCCGGTCGACGCCCGGATGGCACAGCCAGCTTTTGGCGCTCGACACGAGCCGGATCGGCGTGGCCGCGCCGCGGCCGCGGGCGAACTCGCCGACCGCGAACTCGCGCTCTCCGGTCCACGGCAGGTGGAGGTCGCCCGAGTTCAGTTCGTCGGGATGCGGCAGATAGAGGAACGAGGGCAGCAGGTCGAGATTGTCGATCGCGCCGGGTCCGGTGAGCTGCGCGATCGGCAGCACGCCCTCGCTGGTTTGCTCGCCGTCGCTGGCGGCGGTGTCCACATACGACAGCGCGCAGTGCGTGGTGCCCAGGTCGATGCCGATCGCGTAGCGTGATTCGCGTGCGTCGCTCATAGCTCCACCTCGGCCGGGGCGATCACCTTCGCGTTGTGGCTGTCCGTGAGCTTCGGCAGACGCACTTCGTCGACCCGCCAGCCCCGGTGGCTGATGCTGCCGCTAAACGGCGCGCGGCCCACCACATTGCCGGTCAGGCGGATCGCGCTCGCGTCGAAACCTTCGGCCAGCGTGACGCGGCTGCCTTCGGCTTCGTCGCGGATCGGACGGATCGTGAAGTGCTCGCGCAGCGTCGCGCGGCAGCCTTCGTGCACGAGGCGCGCGGCCACGCCGATGTCGGCGTCGCTGTAATGCTTGATGTCTTCCTCGACGAAATCGATGAAGCGCGCGTCGCGTTGCAGCAGGCCGAGCAATTGCAGCGCGGCGTCGGGGCTGGCTTCTTTCAGCGTGGGTGCCGGTTGCGGCGCGGGCGTGGGAGCGGGCGTGGGCGTGGACGCAGCGGCGGCGGGCGGTGTGCTCGCGGCCGCCTCTCCGTTACGCAGACGCAGCACGCCGGCGGCGAATTCGCCGTCGCCGAGAATGCGGAAGAACGTGCTGACGGCAAGTGAAATCCTGCCGAGGAAGGATGGGTTCGAATCGGTCATCAATGCTCCTGAGTGGCTCTGTTCGAGGACGAGCTGTCCTGGCTGCGGCGCACGCCACGGGCCTGAAATACAGACGGGCAGTCGTCATGCGCGTTGGCGAAGGTCGGCGGCACGGCGGCCGCCGAGGTGTGGGTTTGAAGTTGCTTCATCCAGAATCGCGGCGCGCTTCGCGCGCGCGAAACCCGTATTTTGCCTTGTGACGCGCCGAACGCGGGCAAAGCCCGCGAATCGAGCCTTCAATGCGCAGGGATTGGCGGGGCGGAAGGGCCGGTTTTCAGACCGCGTCGGTTGGGTGTTTTCACGCTTTTCACCGGCTTTGCCTCGTTTTTGCCCGCTTCAACGTTCACCGCTCACCGCTCCCACACGTGATTCACACGCCGTGCGGCCCGAACTCCGCGACCACCTGATCGATGAACGTGCGCAGTTTCGGCGTGGCGCGGCTCGCCGGAAAGACCAGATGCATGGGCCGCGCCGGGGCTTCGTAGCCGTCGAGCAGCCGCATCAGCCGGCCTGCCGCCAGCTCGTCGCGCACCGCCACTTCGGGCGCGAGCATCACGCCGCCGTCGTTGAGCGCCGCGGCGAGCAGCGCCTTCACGTCGTTGGCCTGAAAGCGGCCCGAGACCGGCACCGCGTGTTCACCGCGCGTATCCGCGAAACGCCATTCGCTCGCCACCGGCAAGCTCGTGAAGATGAAGCCCATGCAGTCGTGTCCGGTCAGCGCTTGCGGGGTGTCAGGCGTGCCGTGCCGCGCCAGATAGCCCGGCGACGCGCATACCACCAAACGGTACGGCATCAAGGGCCGCGCGATCAGCGACGAATCCGCGAGCGGCCCCAGCCGAATCGCCGCCTCATACCCTTCGTCGATCAGATCGACGAAGCGGTCGGTGAGCGTCAGTTCCACCCGCACCTCGGGATGAGCCTGGAGGTAGCGCGCGATCATCGGCGCGAGACAGCAGGCGCCGAACGTAACCGGCGCGGTGATGCGCAAGCGCCCGCGCGGCGACGCCGACAGTTCCTGCGCGACGGCTTCGGCCGCTTCGGCATCCGCGAGCAGCGCCTTGCAGCGCTCGTAGAAAATCCGGCCGATCTCGGTGAGGCTCTGGCGCCGCGTGGTGCGGTTGATGAGACGCGCGCCGACGCGTTCCTCCAGCGTGCTCACATGCTTGCCGGCCATCTGCGACGAGATGCCGAACGCAAGCGCCGCCGCCGCGAACGAGCCGCTATCGGCCGTTTTGACGAACACGGCCATGCTGGTCAAACGGTCCATCATTCCCTACCCATGTTTTCGACAGTCGTCGAATTATGCCGATTTATCCCGTTGAAGTTTTGAATCATAGTGTGTCTTACCGCTGAGCGTGCGCTCGACGGCGCAATCCCAAACCTGCAACGGAGTGTGAAACATGAAGATAGGCTTTCTCGGCGCGGGCTTCATGAGCCGCGCGCTGGCGACCCTCGCCCGGCAAAACGGCCACGAGGTCATGCTCAGCAATTCCCGCGATCCGCGGACCTTGATCAGCACGGCGGCGGCGACCGGCTGCGCGCTCGGCACCGCGCAAGAGGCGGCGACATTCGGCGAGGCGGTGGTGGCGGCGGTGCCGTTCAGCAGCATTCATGCGCTGCCGGCGGCGGCGCTCGACGGCAAGATCGTGATCGACACCTGCAACTACTATCCGCAGCGCGACGGCCAGATCGAAGCGCTCGACACGCGCGCCACCACCACCAGTCAGTTGCTCGCCGCCGCATTGCCGGGCGCGAAAGTGGTGAAGGCCTTCAGCGCGATCCTGGCGAAAGACCTGGAAACGCACGGCAAGCCGGCCGGCACGCCGAAGCGCCGCGCGCTGCCGCTCGCCGCCGACGACGGGCCGGCCAAGCGCGTGGTGAGCGCGCTAGTCGATCAGCTCGGCTTCGATCCCGTCGACGCCGGCGCGCTCGCGGACAGTTGGCGCTTCGAGCGCGCGAAGCCGGTGTACTGCATCGCGCTGGACCGCGCGGGGCTGCTCGAAGGGCTGGCGGCGGCGCAGCGGGAGGTGGAGTTGCCGCATGGGTCGTGGCGGCATTGATCGAAGCACCGGTTGCCACGCGCTGCGGCGAATGTACCGGGTTATACGCCCGCCACGACCGTGACCGAGCCGGTGTCGCGCTTCAGCGATTACCCATGACGTGAAGTGTTTTTCGCGCGCCGGCGCGCGCACGGCCAGCCCCGCTTTCAGCCCG
>Ga0255336_100845_pt1 | contig 33023 bp, 26 predicted proteins | sample MeOH1_35cm_T3_17_FD_189102 | JGI IMG/M metagenome (GOLD analysis project Ga0255336, IMG submission 189102) | Sandy soil microbial communities from University of British Columbia, Vancouver, Canada - MeOH1_35cm_T3_179 | ecosystem: Engineered > Artificial ecosystem > Sand microcosm > Unclassified ...
CCGCGCTCGCCTGGTTCAGTTTCTCCACCGCGCCCGCTGGCAACTCCAATCGCGTAGCCCCCACCAGTTCCCGCAACTGATCCACCTTCGTCGCGGAGGCGATCGGAGCCGTAATACCAGGCCGCGCCATCAGCCACGCCAACGCTACCTGCGCGGGTTTTGCTTTCACCTCCCGAGCCACTTCGATCAGCGATTCCACGATCCGCATTCCGCGCTCATTGAAGTATTTCTTCAGCATCCCAGCTCTCGGAACGCTCGCCGCCTGCTCCGCCGATGTGTACTTACCGCTCAGAAACCCGCTCGCCAGCGAAAAATACGGAATCACTCCCAGTCCTTGTTTCACGCAGACCGGTTCCAGCGTGGATTCATATTTCCCGCGATCATAGAGGTTGTACTCCGGCTGCAGCGTCTCATAGCGCGGCAGATTGTGCTTGCGGCTCATCTCCAGCGAAGACTCAATCCGCTCCGCCGTAAAGTTCGAGCATCCAATCGCGCGAACCTTCCCCTCCTTAATCAACGCCGCGTATGTTTCCAGCGTCTCCAACTGCGGCGTGCTCTCGTCATCGCGATGAGATTGATATAAGTCGATATAGTCGGTCTGCAACCGCTTCAGCGACTCCTCCACCTCTGCGCGAATATAGTTCTTCGACAACCCCTGCTTCCCCTCGCCCATCGGCGAGCCCACCTTGGTTGCCAGAATCACCTTGTCGCGATTTCCCCGCGCTTTGAACCATTTCCCGATGATCGTCTCCGACTCTCCGCCATGATTTCCCGGAGCCCAGGTCGAATACGAGTCCGCCGTATCCACAAAATTCAGACCGCTTTCGAGCAGTGCGTCCAACAGTTCAAAGCTGCGTTGCTCGTCGGCTGTCCAGCCAAACACGTTGCCGCCAAAGCAAAGCGTAGGCACTTCAATTCCAGAATGACCGAGTTGTCTTTTCTTCATATAGCTTTGTCCTCTTCCTTTTTAAGATGACACACGCTACTCTGAGGTGCAGAACTTTCAAGGCACCGGATACAATAGCATCAACCCGTTTCTAATCTGTTTCCGAAATGTTCACACAGCATGTTTCAAAGCATTCTTCACAAGCTCCGCGTTGCCCTCGAAATGATCAAATGGGAGCACTCTTTCCTCACGCTCCCCTTCGGACTCACCGGCGCCGTCATCGCCGCCAACGGAATCCCCTCTCTCCGCACGCTCGGCTGGATCTGCGTAGCCATGATCGCCGCGCGCTCCGCCGCCATGGCCTTCAACCGCCTTGTTGATGCCGACATCGACGCCCTTAACCCGCGCACCTCTATCCGCGCGATCCCTGCCGGACTACTCACTCCAGGCTTCGTTTTGGGCTTTACCATTGCTACTTCGGCCCTGCTCTTCTTCGCCGCCTGGATGCTGAATCCGCTGGCGTTCTATCTCTCGCCCGTAGCCCTAATCATCGTCTGCTCCTACTCCTACACCAAGCGTTTCACCCGCTGGGCGCACCTGTTCCTCGGATTCGCCATGGGCATTGCTCCCGCCGCCGCCTGGGTCGCCGTTCGCGGAACCCTCGATCCCCGCGTGCTTATCGTCACCGCCGCCGTCATGTTCTGGGGCGGAGGCTTCGACATCCTCTACAGTTGTCAGGATTACAAGTACGACATTGCCAGCGGCCTTCACTCTATCCCCTCTGCCTTCGGAATCGCCGGAGCGCTTCGCCTCGCCCGCGTCTTCCATCTCGTCGCATTCGTCTTCTTTGCCTGGATGCTTTTCAGCTTCGGCCTCGGCCACCTCGCCATCGCCGGAGTCGCCATCACCGGCCTGGCCTTGCTCTACGAACACACCCTGGTAAGCGCCAACGACCTCAGCAAACTCAACGCCGCCTTCTTCACCACCAACGGCTTCATCTCAATGCTCATACTCTTCGCCGTAACCGCCGACCGCATCCTGCAATCCCATCGCGGATAATCCCTTTGCAGTCTGAATAAAAATCACGGGGGCCCCAGTAGCGGTGCCGTTCTTAAGGTGTCGTTCCGAGCAAGCGAAGCACCCCATCGCCGCTCAAATCGCCTGTACAGCATCAAAGCAATTTCAACCGACACGGTTGCTTTTGCTCTTGCAGTTGCCTATCGTTTCTATCGAAGAACTGCAACGCGAATTCCGGAGTCCCTGCAAACAATGACCGCCCACGACGGCAACGAAGTCGAAATCAAGTTTCTCGTACACGATGCTGACGCGCTCCTGCGCTCGTTGCGCCGTGCTGGATTTCACCAGCAAACCCCCTCCACTTTCGAGTCCAACACTCTCTACGACACTGCTTCCGGCGACCTTCGTCGTGCGGGAGAGGTTCTGCGCCTCCGCCTCTATGACGACCAATGGCGACTCACCCACAAGACTCGCGGCTCCGAAGGCAAACACAAAAGTCGCACCGAGCACGAAACCGCCATCGACAACGGCGAAGAGATGCACTGCATCCTCACCGCTCTCGGCTACCGTCCTTCCTTCCGATATGAAAAATTTCGTGCCGAGTGGACCGACGACTCCGGAGAAGTCGTAATCGACCGCACCCCTATCGGCAACGTTGCCGAAATCGAAGGCGCGCCCGAGTGGATAGACTTCATCGCCAGAACCTTCGGCATCGATGAGAAGGACTACATCACCGTCTCCTACGCCGAGCTATTCTCTCGCTGGAAGCAGGAAACCGGCAGTACCGCAAATAACATGACCTTTGAGGAGACCGGCACGCCACGCCCCTAGCTCATCTGCGCGTGGAGCGGCATCGAGAGCTCTACCGGATGGAACCATTTCCGGATGCAAGCCGTATCGTATCGAGAAGGCATCAACCTCAAGCAAGGATACGCATGACGACTTCTGCCACGTCCTCAGCCCCGGCAATTTCTCGCGCCACCCCCGGCCGTCCCACTCCTCGCACCGTGTGGTTCATCTCCGCCGCGGTTTTCGTGCTGCTCATGGCCGTCGCACCGCGCTACGGATACTTCCGCGACGAACTCTACTACCTCGCCTGCGGAGAGCATCCCGCCTGGGGATACGTCGATCAGCCGCCGCTCATCTGCTGGATCTCCTGGCTCCTCCAGCACACCATCGGAACCTCGCTATACGCGCTACGCCTGCTGCCAGCCTTGGCCGTCGCCACCACTCCCTGGCTCACCGCCCGACTCGCCGGCGAACTCGGCGGCTCACGCCGCGCCGAAATTTTCGCCGCCCTCATTGCTGCCATCATGCCGGTCGCGGCAGGGATGGCGCACCTGTTCACCATGAACATCTTCGATTTCGTTTTCTGGACGCTCCTCGCCCTCATCCTCGTGCGGCTTGAGAACACCGGCAACCCACGACTCTGGATCGCCTTCGGAGCCACCGCTGGCATCACGGTTCTCAACAAATATGGCGTCGTCTTCTTCCTCATCGCCCTGCTCGCCGGAATCGTCATTACGCGCTGGCGCAGATGGTTCGTCAGCCTCCACTTCTGGGCCGGAACTCTGCTTGCGATCCTCATCGCGCTTCCCAATTTCCTCTGGCAGCAGCACCGGCATTTCCCATTCCTCGAACTCATGGCCAACATCCACCATAACGGCCGCGATGTTGCGCTACCCCCTCTCGGCTTCTTCCTGCAGCAAGTGCAGATCGTCAATCCCGTTTCCGTGCTCGTCGTTTTCTGTGGAGCCATCTACCTTCTGCGCAGCAGGCGTTACCGCGCTCTCGGCATCGCCTTCGTCGTCTTCTACGTCACGATGATGCTGATGAGAGCGAAGAATTATTACCTCGCTCCCATCTATCCCATGGTCTTCGCCGCCGGAGCCGTCGCCGTCGTCGAGTGGACCGACCGACCGCGCCTGCGCTGGATTCCCATCGCCATCGGAGTTCTCGCTTCCCTGATCTTCGTCCTGGCACTCCCCATGCTCATCCCCGTACTTGACGTCCCTCACTTTCAGCAGTACACGCAAGTCACCGGCCTCAAAACGCCCGAGTTCGAACACCACGGAAGAGCCGCCCTCCCCCAGCTCTATGCCGACATGTTCGGATGGCAGGAGATGGTTGAAAAGGCCGCAGCCTTCTACAACACGCTCACTCCCGAGCAAAAACAGAACACCGCCATCTGGGGCAATAACTACGGGGTTGCCGGTGCCATCGATTTCTTCGGCCCGCGTTTCGGATTACCCAAAGCCATCGCCGGACACCAGAGCTACTTCTTATGGGGGCCTCGCGACTACCACCGTCCGGACATGATTAACCTCGGCTCGCACGACTACCGCACGCTGCAACGCGAGTGCGACAGCGTCCGCGTCGTCGGCCACGCCGACCACCCCCTGTCCCGCACCGAAGAGCACTTCGACATCTACTACTGCCAGGGTCTTCACTTCGACCTGCAGCAAGCATGGAACAAAACAAAGAAGTGGGACTAGCCAACAACCCTTACTGATCCAAACACCATCATCGAAGTGGTCTAGCTCACGCTCACAAAAAATGCAGGTCCGTTCAGGCCTGCATCCCATAGCGTCACCTTCTCTACTTATCTTTCTCCCTGTCCTTATTGTCCTTGTTCTCCCTAGGAGGAGGAGTATTGCGATGTTCCTGTGCCGCTTCTGCACGGGGTGCCGGTGCAGGATGTTGCGGTGCAGCCTCACGTGGCGCCGCCGATTCTCGTGCCGGAGCTACGTCCCGTGCCGGGGCGGCGTTATGGGGCGGCACGGCTGGACGCACCGGAGCAGCCTCACGCACCGGAGCAGCGTCACGAGTTGGAGCCACATCGCGGTTTGGTACCGCACTGTGCGACGGAGCCGACGGGCGCACCGGAGGAGGCGTATCGCGTACCGGTGCCACTTCGCGGCTCACCGGGGCATTTCTATCGATCGGAGTTCCCGCGCCCGGACCGCGACCCGTATTGCCATACGACGATCCCGGACTGCGTTGCGAGTTTGCCTGGCCGTCGTTCGGACGCATCACCGGCAACTGCCCATTGTTATTTCCACCCGCTTGCGGCGGACGCGGAACGTTATGTCCCGGCCTGTCGCCCTGGTTCACATTCGCCGCTGGCTCCCTGCCTGCAGGCGGTGCCTGATTCGCCGGACGATTCGGAGCATTGTTTGGCTCATTCCTCATCGCGGGCTGATTTGCCGCCGGAGGCCTTCCAAACTGCTGGTTCCCGTCAGGCCGATTTACAATCGGCGCTCTTCCCTGCTGATTTCCGCCCTGCTGATTCATTCCCGGCAGTCTCCCCTGGTTTGCCGGAGGCTGATTGCCCGCAGGCTGTCCGCCCCTTGCTGCCGAAGGAGGATTCGATCTGCGCAAGTTGTTCCTCGTCTCCGGGCTCAACGGCACGCCATTGTTCTTTTCCAGCAACGGACGCTGCTGATCGAAACTCACCGGACGAGGTGGCGGAGCCTGCTTGGAAATCACCTGCCGCGGGGTCACCAGATGTTGCGGAACCCGAGCCGGAGGACGTCCACCAAGAACCGCCTCTTTCGTCGGCGCCACGGCCGCAGCGGTCATCACGTTCGAGCGTCCTACCTCATTCTGCGGAACCACAACGTAGCTGCTGCGGCCCGCCGGCTTTCCCGCAGCAAACGTATGGCTCTGCGCTCCCGTAACCGCGCCGCGCACACCCGCGTTTTCGTAGCGAATGTTGTTAATCGTCGTATTCCTCACGTTCACGTTATTCGTCGTGTAGTAGTTGTTAACGACCGTAACGTTCACTTCTCGCGAGTTGGAGATATTTACGTTCCGCGCGTACCTCGGACTCACGCGATAGGACGGAAGATACGGATCGCGATAGCCCAGCGGGAACCATCCCACGCCGCCGCCGATCCCAATCGACACTCCAAAACTCGGTCCCCCAACCCACGCCACCAGCGCCGGAGCATACACCGGACGAACTCCTACCGGTCCCGGAACCCATCCCCAGCGGTCGTGAACACAAACCCAGCGGCCATAGTGGAACGGAGCGAATCCCCAGGGCGCGTCATCCACCCAGGTCCACCCCCACGGCTCCACCCAGGCCCAGTGGCCTTCACGATAAGGAGCCCACCCCGAGTGTACCCGCGGATACCAAACCGTGCCATACGTCGGCGTCGGTTCCCAATTTCCGCTGTCGTCCAAATCCTCGTAGCCAACCGTTCCTGCCGCCACATAGCGCGCCGAAGCCGACGATTCTTCCCGCCGCTCTCGCACGTTGCACCAGTCGTCAAACCCGTCGGGACCCGGCACGCGACCCGCCGTGTAAGCCAGCGACTGTTGCCCGCTGAAGCGGAACTGTTGTCCGCTATGCACCCGCACAGCGTTTCCCTCCCCGGTAGCCTCACCATCGCCGCGCCGCACCGTGATCCAGCTCTGGTCCTCACTCGGCACTACGTCAAAGCGATAATCGCCGGGCTTCATCACCGTGTACGCGAAGTTCGGTGTATCCACTTCGATAATTTCGCCCGCATTCAGATATCGCACTGACAGATTTAGAGCACCTTGATCCAGTTCGATTTGCGCCGTGTTGTCATCCAAATTGCTGAGCGTGACGCTAGTCTCGCTTCCCAACCTCAAGGCAGCCGATCCCATCGTTAACTCTGCACGCGCACCCTGGTCCGTCCATATCCGGTCGGCAGTGGTCAATGGTCGATTCAGGTTAGCCGCCACCCAGTCATCAACTCCACCCGGCTGCATCGATACTTCGCCCTGCAAATACTGAAGGCGCATTACCCGGCTCGGCGGATCGCCGCCCGGTTCATCCTGAGCGGCCGCCAAACCGCTGATCGCCAATATGGCGAGCACAACTAGAAACTTGAACCGCAGCGATGACTTCATATTCTTCTCCTTACTATGACAACGACCGGAAAGCAGCAAGAGATCACACCATAACCTTGCACACCTTCTCTGAGATGACCAAACCCCGGGACTCGCCATATGTTTCGGACCCGTCAAAAACAAAACCGCCCCATTTAGGGCGATCTTTTATAAAGAAGCCGCAAGCTCAGGCAACTCTTTCCGCCACGCTGATGTTTCCGATAGCCCCTCTTGCAAAAGAAAATGGCATCATAAAAAAGTGACTGACCGCACAACGAACTCCAGGTCACCAAATAACTCTACACTTTGCCCAAGACGACAAGGCTCCTGAGCCATGCCCAGGAGCCTTGTCGAAATCCGGAGGAATTACTCGTTCGCTCCGTGGCACTTCTTATACTTCTTCCCGCTCCCGCAGGGACAAGGATCATTGCGCCCGACCTTCTCCCCGCGAACCACTTGCTGCACCGCTTCCGCCGGACCTGCTCCTGCGCGGCGCGCCTGCTCCAACTCCCGGGTCTTTCTGCGCTGGAATTGCTTCTCAACGTCATCCAGCGAAGTCTGCATCCTTCGCGGCGCTGGCGATTCCGCATCTGTCTCCACCGCCGAACCGGAATATTGCAGCGCCTCCGCTGTCCCTGAAGTGCTGTGTGTGGGTGCGCCGCCCGCGGTCGCAGCGTAACCGATCTCGTCGCCATTTTCGTCCACTACTCGCATCATGTACAAGTATCGAACTGTCTCTTCCTCGAAGTGCTCCATCATCTCTTCGAAGAGCGTGAACGATTCCCTCTTGTACTCCACCAACGGATCGTGCTGCCCATAGCCGCGCAGTCCGATCCCTTCTTTCAGGTGGTCCATTTGCAGCAGATGGTCTTTCCACAACTGGTCCAGCACACTCAGCATGATGACGCGCTCGTGCTGTCGCATGGCTTCTGAGCCAATCAACTTTTCCTTCGCATCATAGCGCGCAATCAGGCGTTCAAAAATCGCGTCTCCCAGTTCATGATGGTTCAGCGACTTCGGCTCAACGCCTTCGGCCAGAATATCCACGCCAAAGCGCCCATAGATTTCGGTTTTCAGTCCCGCGACATCCCAGTTTTCCGGATGCGTCTGTTCGCCAGCGAACTTCTCCAGGATTCCGCCCAGCAAGTCGCGAACGTAATCCTGTTGAATCAGTTCTTTCTGCTCGCTGCCTTCGAGTAATTGGCGGCGCAGGCCATACACCGCCTCGCGCTGCTTGTTCATCACGTCGTCGTACTCAAGCAGATGCTTACGGGCCTCAAAGTTCTGGCCTTCTACTGCCTTCTGTGCGGCTTCAATGCGCCGCGTAATCAGCCCCGACTCAATCGGGATACCTTCTTCCATACCAAGCTGCCGCAGCAGGTTTGACACCCACTCCTTGGCGAAGATGCGCATCAAGTCGTCTTCCAGCGACAGGTAGAAACGCGACGCGCCCGGATCGCCCTGGCGTCCCGCGCGTCCACGCAACTGGTTATCGATGCGCCGCGACTCGTGCCGTTCCGTACCCATGATGAACAGGCCGCCCGCGTCGATCACCTTCGCATGCTCTTCGACGGTTTCTTTTCCGTACTTCGTCAGCAGTTCCCTCCACGTCTGCGCGGGAATGCTGAACTCCTGTCCCTGGTAATACCAATAAGCGGTGGTCGGATCGTCGGGCCGCGCGTCCACGCCGCCCGCCACGGCCTTCACCGCCGTCGCCAACCCGTTCTTGAGCGCCTCCTGCTTGGCCATAAATTCCGGGTTGCCGCCCAGCAGAATATCCGTACCGCGGCCTGCCATGTTGGTCGCAATCGTGACCATCCCATAGCGTCCTGCCTGGGCCACAATCTCGGCTTCCCGCTCGTGGAACTTCGCGTTCAGCACCACGTGCTTGATGCCTTTTTTCTTCAGCAGATCGCTGAGCCGTTCCGACTTCTCAATCGAAACCGTGCCCACCAGCACCGGCTGCTTCAATTCGTGGATCTTTGCAATCTCATCGGCTACGGCGAAGTATTTCTCCTTCTCCGTGCGATACACCACGTCTTTGTTTTCCTTGCGCAGCATCGGCTGATTCGTCGGAATCACCACGACTTCGAGCCGATAAATCTTGTCGAACTCGGCAGCTTCGGTCTCCGCCGTTCCGGTCATGCCGGCCAGCTTCTTGTACATGCGGAAGTAATTCTGGAAGGTGATGGTCGCCAGCGTCTGGTTCTCACGCTCGATCTTCACCCCTTCTTTTGCTTCCACCGCCTGATGCAGACCGTCCGACCAGCGCCGCCCCGGCATCAGGCGTCCCGTGAACTCGTCCACGATCAGCACTTCGCCGTCCTTCACCACGTATTCCACATCGCGCTTGTAGAGATGGTGCGCCTTCACCGCCACTTCCACGTGATGCTTCAGGTCCCAGTTTTCCGGGTCCGCGATGTTCTCGATTCCAAGCAGCTTTTCAACTTTTTCCCAGCCTGCCTCGGTCACCATCGTGTTCTTGTGTTTTTCATCGATCACGAAGTCGCCGGTATAAATCTTCTCATTCGGCTCGGCTCCAGGCAGTTCCTCGCCCTTCACCAGCTTGGGAATAATCACGTTGATGCGTGCATATTTGTCGGTTGACTCTTCGCTCGCTCCGCTGATGATCAAAGGCGTACGCGCTTCGTCGATCAGGATCGAATCCACTTCGTCGACGATGCTGAAGTTATGACCGCGCTGTACGCAATCGCGCATATCAAACTTCATGTTGTCGCGCAGGTAATCAAAGCCGAATTCGTTGTTCGTTCCGTACGTGATATCGGAGCCGTAAGCCGCCTTGCGCTGCTCGTCGTCCAGGTCGTGAACGATCACGCCCACCGTCAGTCCCAGGAAGGTGTAAAGCTTTCCCATCCACTCCGAGTCGCGTTTCGCCAGGTAGTCGTTCACCGTGACCACGTGCACGCCGCGTCCTGAAAGCGAATTCAGATACACCGGCAAGGTCGCAACCAGCGTCTTACCTTCACCGGTCTTCATTTCGGAGATGCGCCCGGAGTGCAGCACCATGCCGCCAATCAGTTGCACGTCGAAGTGGCGCATATTGAGCACGCGCCGTCCCGCCTCGCGCACCACGGCAAACGCCTCTTCCAGAATCGTGTCCAGCACCTCTTGAATGGCGCTGTACTGCTCCTTCTCCCACTGTTTGCGGCGATCCGCATCCATCTCTTCATCGGACGGCTCCTGCATCTGGGCCAGTCGCTCCTGCACCCGACGCCGGAATTCCTCGGTCTTGGCGCGCAGTTGCGCGTCCGTCAGCTTCTGTATTTCGGGCTCAAGTGCATTGATGCGCTGCACGCGAGGCAGCAGCTTCTTAACTTCGCGCTCGTTATGTGTCCCGAAAACCTTTGCAATCAGAGAGTTAATCAATGCTATGTTCCTTCAGATGCTTACCGGGGAATAGGCTCGGTCAAAATTGCGTTTTAGCGGTGTCAACCAACCCACACCGCACCATTGGAAAGCCTACCATATTGGATGAACCGAAGCGCATTCTGCCACTTGCTCCATCACGCGATAGTATGGAAGGTTGCTGAAAACAATTCGGATACATTCCGTTAACAGGTGGCATTGCGTGATAGTTGGCGTTCCCAAAGAAATCAAAGATCATGAAACTCGAGTAGGCATCACCCCCGCCGGAGCTAAAGCCCTGGTCGATGCCGGGCACAAAGTTCTGGTTGAAGCCTCCGCCGGAGAGCTCTCCGCCTTCCCTGACAGCGAATACAGCGCTGCCGGAGCCGAGGTCCTCCCCACGGCTGCCCAGGTCTGGGCCTCTGCCCAGATGATCGTCAAGGTCAAGGAGCCCATCGCTCAGGAATTTCCATACTTCCGCGAAGGACTGGCCCTGTTCACCTATCTTCATCTAGCCCCCGCGCCCGAGCTGACTGATGCCCTTCTGAAGAGAAACATCACCGGCATCGCCTACGAAACCATCCACGACAAATCCGGAGCTCTACCCCTCCTTACTCCCATGTCGGAAGTAGCAGGCCGCATGTCAGTGCAGGTCGGAGCAGCCTATCTCCAAACCGAGCATGGCGGACGCGGCCTTCTCCTCGGCGGAGTACCCGGAGTACCTCCTGCCAATGTCTGCGTGATTGGCGGCGGAATCGTCGGCACCAACGCTGCCCGCATGGCCATGGGATTCGGAGCCAAAGTCACGCTCGTCGATCTCAACCTCAACCGCCTCCGCGAACTTGACGACATCTTCAATGGACGCCTCTATACGCTGGCCTCCAACTCCTACAACGTAACCCGCGCCGTACAGGAGTCCGACCTCGTCATCGGAGGCGTTCTCATCCCCGGTGCCACTGCTCCCAAAATCGTCACCCGCCAAATGGTGAGTACGATGAAAAAAGGCGCCGTCATCGTGGACGTGGCTATCGATCAGGGCGGTTGCGTCGAGACCGCCCGCCCCACCAGTCACAGCAACCCTTCCTACACGGAATACGGCGTCGTCCACTACTGCGTAACGAACATGCCCGCCGCCGTCCCCCACACCTCGACCCTTGCCCTCACCAACGCGACCTTCCCCTATGTAATGAAGTTCGCAAAGTACGGCATCGAAGCCGCTCTCCGCTCCGATCCATACCTCCAGGAAGGCGTGAATACCTATCAGGGCAAGGTCACTTACAAAGGCGTCGCCGATTCTCAAGCAAAACCGTGGAGTCCCATCGCCGGCTTGGTCTAGCCGCTTCGTATCCATCGATCACAGGCACCCCATCCTAAACTCGCGCTGCTTGCGAGTTTAGGATGGTTTTTTGCTCTTTCTCTTGCTGATTGCCTTTGCTGCTGCCTGTGGTGTCAGTTTCCCGTGTGCCCAACTGAGCGTTCTTTATCTTGACTTCCCAAAACAAAACGGCCGCCCGCGAGGACAGCCGTTTTCATCTCGCCTAAAACCTAAATCAACCCGCTCTGCCGAGCCATCGCGAGAGCCTCAATAGCCGCGCCTCTCGCTCCAGCCGTATCCCCATTCGGCATCGCGTAAATCGGAATCCCCGCCTGCTCTTCGCGCTGTGCAGGCATTCCCTTTCGTATCTCCGCCAGGAACCAGTTCTTGAACTGCTCACTGGCCTCCAGCACGCCGCCCCCAACAATGAACGCATCCGGATCGAACGTATTCACCATCATGTCGAACAACAGTCCCACCGCATGAGCCTGTACTCTGAATATCTCCAGACTCATCGCATCGCCGCCATCGGCCAATCCGCGAACCAGCTTCGCCGCCTGATGAGCGTTGTTCATCCTGGAAAGCTCATGTCCGGGATACTTTTTCAGGAAGTACGGCAGCAGCGTCTTCTCAATCGACGTCAGCGAGGCCAGCGATTCCAGATCGCCAATGCGGCCGCAGTTGCAGTGCGGCTCCATCCCTGCAATTGCAGGAATCGACTGATACGGAATCAGGCAATGTCCGAGCTCACCACCAAATCCCACTTTGCCCTTTAGCACGTTGCCTTCAATGATGACGCCGCCACCTGTTCCGGTGCCAATCACTACCGAGATCGAGGTTTCCCTGCCCTTGCTACCAAACAGAGAGAAGTGTCCCCACAAAGCGCCCGCATTAGCATCATTCAGATACGTAACCGGCTTACCCAGCTTGCGCGCCAGGTGCTCCCTTATGTCGTAGCCCTTCCACTGCTCATGCGCAAAGTTCGTCGAACCGCGTTGGCTCAGTACTCCCCCCGAGCTCGCTGGCCCCGGAGTATCCAGCCCAATCGCGACGATATCGGCAACGTTGATCCCGGAGCGCTCCGCCACTAACCGAAGGCCATCTTCAATCTGCTTCAAGCAGACATCAGGCCCCTGCTTTGTCAGTGCGGGATGCTCGCACAGCCCCTCAACCAGGAACTGTTCGTCTTTGTTGACCAGGGTATAGTTGATGGCGGTTCCGCCAAGATCGACTCCAGCCACTACTTGCACGATTTATATCTCCAATAATGCCGTGATTGCTCGCCCCGAGTAGCCTAGCAGAAAATTATCGTGTCTTGTCCTCGAGCGCGGGCAGATTCCTCCCTGCATTCCCACTTCAATCCACTCTCGACTCACAAAGCGCAAGCCATCCATCAGTAAACCTATTAGAATCTCCAGAGCACCGAAAGTTCTTCGTGGAGGCCATGCATTGGCTCGGACGGTTTTGGTTACAGGCGGAGCAGGTTTCATCGGCTCCAATTTTGTATTGCAGCGGATCGCCGCAGGTGATCGTGTTATCAATCTGGACAAGCTCACCTATGCCGGAAATCTCGGCAATCTTGCTTCCGTCACGAACAACCCCGCGCACATCTTCGTGCAGGGCGGCATCGAAGACGCGGAGCTCTTACGCTCACTCTTTCAGCTCCACCATCCCGACGCGGTCGTGAACTTCGCCGCCGAAAGCCACGTTGACCGTTCAATCGCCAGTCCTGAAGAGTTCATCTCCACCAACGTCGTCGGAACCTTCCGCCTTCTTCACGAATCGCTCAATTACTATCGCATGCTTCCAGCGGAACTCCAGGCGCGCTTCCGCTTCCTTCACGTCTCCACCGACGAGGTTTACGGATCGCTCAGCAAAACCGATCCCGCTTTTATCGAGAGCAAAGCCTACGAACCCAACAGCCCTTACTCCGCCTCCAAGGCCAGCAGCGACCACCTCGTGCGCGCCTATCAGCACACCTACGGACTGCCCACGCTTACCACCAATTGCTCCAACAATTACGGCCCCTACCAGTTTCCTGAAAAGCTCATCCCGCTCGTCATCCTCAACGCGCTCAACGGTAAGCCTCTCCCCATCTACGGAGACGGCCTCAACGTCCGCGACTGGCTTTACGTCGGCGACCACTGCGAGGCCATCGCTCTTGTGCTTGAAAAGGGCATCTCCGGCGAAACCTACAACGTCGGCGGCGACAGCGAAAAGGCCAACATCGACGTCGTCACCACCATCTGCTCCATCATGGACGAGGTTCACCCCCAGGGCGCTCCCCACAATCGCCTCATCACTTTCGTCAAAGACCGTCCCGGCCACGATCGCCGCTACGCCGTCGATGCCTCGAAGATCAAGCGCGAACTCGGCTGGCGCCCGCAGGAAACCTTTACCACCGGAATCCGCCGCACCGTCGAGTGGTACCTTGCCAACTCTGCCTGGATTCAGGAAGTGACCAGCGGAGACTACCGCAAGTGGATCGCCGCCAACTACGAAGCCCGGGGTGCAAAATGAAAGGCATCATTCTAGCGGGAGGCTCCGGCACCCGGCTCTATCCGGCCACCATCGCCGTCAGCAAGCAGCTCATTCCCATCTACGATAAGCCGATGGTCTATTACCCGCTCAGCACTCTCATGCTGGCCGGAATCCGAGACATCCTGCTCATTTCCACTCCCTCCGACCTGCCGCGATTCCGCGAACTCCTCGGCTCCGGCGCGCAGTGGGGAATCAAAATCCAGTACGCCGAGCAGCCCCGCCCCGAGGGTCTAGCCCAAGCCTTCCTCATCGCCGAAGATTTCATCGCTGGCGAACCTTGCGCCCTCGTCCTCGGCGACAACATCTTCTACGGACAGGACATGTCCAAGCTGCTCCAGCACGCCGCTGCCCTGGAAAACTGTGCCAGCATCTTCGCCTACCTCGTGCAGGACCCAACCTCCTACGGCGTCGTTGAATTCGACTCCACCGGACGCGCCATCAGCGTCGAAGAAAAGCCCGCGCATCCCCGCTCGCGCTTCGCCATCACCGGACTCTACTTCTACGACTCGCAGGTAGTCTCACTCGCAAAGTCCTTGAAACCTTCCGCCCGTGGCGAGCTCGAAATTACCGACCTCAACCGCCTCTACCTCGAGCGCAACCAGCTCAACGTCGTCACCTTCGGACGCGGCACTGCCTGGCTCGACACCGGAACCCACGACTCCATGCTCGAAGCCTCCAGCTTCATCGCCACTCTCGAAAAGCGTCAGGGCCTCAAGATCGCCTGCCCCGAAGAGATCGCCTACCGCATGGGCTTCATCACCGCCACCAAACTCTGCACGCTCGCCCAACCGCTCCTCAAGAGCGGCTACGGCAAATACCTCCTCCAGATTCTCGAAAGCTAACCCAGCACGAGATCGCATTCGAACAAATGTGATCTCGTGCGTCGTTTAACTTCCCTCTTTTGGCAAGCTGAACGGGGCACGAACGGGTTCATTGTAGATGTTTCTGCCATCTGCTCAGAGGGTCGCTGAGCCGAAGGCGAAGGATCCCAGCAATGCCCAAGTCTCCCGTGTGGCCTCAAGCTTTTCAGCCCGCCATCGATTCTCTTTAACAAAGACCCGCGCGAAGCACGTTCCAAGCCTCCCCGTCCCAGACCAGGCTTGTCTACCGCTTTGCCTCATAAACCAAATTGAACGGAGTCTGCGCCGCCCTCCGGAAACTCCCGAACCCCGCACTTTTCACGACCTCCGTCATTCGCTTTTCTCCGCTCTGCGCCCCCAGCGCCAGTCCAACTTCCTGCGCCTTCGAAGCCGGTGTGCAGATCATCGTAGAAGCAGCGTAGAACACTCGCCCCACGGGATTCAGATTGTCCTGCAGATCATCGTTCGCAAACGGCTCGACAATCATCCACACACCATCCGGTGCCAGAGCCTGCAACACGTGCCTGGCCGCGCCAACCGGGTCGCCCATGTCGTGTAGACAATCGAAGAACGTGATTAGATCATAGGTGCCCGAAAATTCCTTCGCCGTGGAAACCTGAAACGCAGCGCGCTCCCCGACCCCGGCTTTCTTCGCCCGCTCGCGCGCCCGCTCAATCGATGCCTGGTGATAGTCAAAGCCCGTGAACTTCGACTTTGGAAAAGCTTCCGCCATCAAAATCGTCGAAGCTCCATATCCGCAGCCGACATCCGCCACCTTTGCACCTTTTTTCAGCTTTGCCATCATTCCATCGAGCGCCGGAATCCAGTTGCTGATCAGGTTCGTCGCGTAGTTGGGACGGAAGAAGCGCTCCGTTCCCTCAAACAGCGCTGGATGGTGCTCATGCCAGCCCACGCCCACGCCGGATCGAAATGCTTCCGTCACCTTGTGCTCGTCTTTAATCACCGCCGACACAATCTGGAACGCTCCCGGCATATACACCGGACTATCCTCGCGTGCCAGCGTCATTGCCTGTTCCGGTGACAAGCTGAACTGCCCTGAGCTGGCGTGATACTGCACATATCCTGACGCTGCCTGCGCGCTCAACCACTCGCGGACATATCTCTCATCCGTCGCCGTCATGGACGCCAGTTCAGACGCGCCCAGCGGACGTCCTGCACGATCCATTGCTTTGTAAAGACCAAGCTGGTCGCCCACAAGCACCAGTGCGGCGCTCAACGCCGCACCCAGGTCTTCAACAATCCGGTGAACAAACTTCTCAAGCCTTTGCTGATCCGATTCTGAACCGAAGTCAACCACATTTCCTGCACTACTCATGAATCACCTCACGGGAAGGGACATTCGAACAACACTGAAAAGCGCCCAATGGCTGCGGCGGTGGACCCCATTCGAGCGGGCAGCATACTCCGACTCCAGCTCGGCAACAAGCGCGGAAACAGCGGCTCTGACCAGCCTTGCCGCTGTTCCTCAAATGAAATCACTCGCGCTTCGCGCAGCAAAAAGCGATGCCCCATGCGGGACATCGCTTCTATACAACTGCGAACTGAATCTAGCGCGCCGCCGCCCTGCCCACCAACGGAGCTGGCGCCGGTTTGCTGACCAACGGTTTACCCACCGGCAAAATATCTCTGCCGAACACTTGCAGGAACACAACGTGTCCCATCATGTACAGCGCCAGCAACGCGCAAACAATCAGGTCGATCGCCGTAATCGTCAGCACAGACTTCATTCCGCGCAGGAACACGAGATCCAGCCCGATGAAGCCCAGCAGCAGCGTGAAAAACGTTAGCGACATCGCGAAATGGACCGCGAGCGATGCTACAAACATCACCACCGTATAGATCGTGTAAGCCAGCAGGAAGTAGCCAATGTCGGTCGCGGTGATCTTCAGAGGCGCGCCGATAATTGAATTCGGCATCCCCTGCAAATCCAGCAAAAGGTAAATAAAAGCGAGCGCGAGCCAGAAGGCTCCGTAAGCGGTAAATGCGCTGTATCCGAAATTGTTGCCGACCTTGAATTCCTGGAATCCGGCGATCAACTGCGCCGCTCCGCCAAACATCAGCGCGGCACAGAAAACAACTCCGCTGCCGCACCATCCGAGGTTATGGAATTGAAGTAATAGGGTAGTGACACCAAAACCGGCCAATCCAACGACTGCCGGGTTCCCACGGATCTGACCTTCCATTGGCAAATCTCCTTTAAGCTTCCCCATCTTTTTAAGTAGGCGGTTCAAGCGCACTCCTCACCCCACAAGCGATGGAAGGCTCCTGCCGCTATACATTCGGAATAATCAGGTGATCAGACTTTCGCTTTGGTGCGGCCATGCCGGAGAAAGATGTTGGACGTAAAGTCCAATTTACCTGCCTGGGATCGAGCAGTTCTATGCTCCGAATCGTTCACCCCTAAACGGTCCGGCGCCACGCGCATTCCGTGAGCCCATCCTCGGATGACGGAGTATTGCCCCGCTCACTCACGAATCTGCTGAGACGCGGCTGCATTCTGCCTTTTTTTGCTCCCGCGGTAAAGAGAAATCAGCACGGAAAGGAAACTTACAAGTGATTGACTGCGACCCATCGGCAGCTTACGTCTATTTTTACATACTGGCTAGAATGCAACCTCCCTCGCAAAATACCATTCACCCTGGAGTTAATCGTTGCCGCCTTGGACGACATTTTCCGGGAACCGGAGCGCAGCCTCAAACCACCTTAAATCCCCGCCAGACCCCGTTGCGCGCGGGGAGCGTGGACTTGCGGGACTATGAATGCGGGTGGCGAGCACGCTCCGGCCCCGGGGACGTCCGCCGAGATAGTACTCCCAATTGCATTTTTTCTAGCGTCGAAATCCTATATTGTCGCTCTGCTTCCCGCATTGGTACTGCACTCGGCCCTGAACTGCGCGGCTTTCTGTCACGCGCGCGGTTCGGCTACAATGCCTCAAACCCGACGGAGGCTTCCATGCACAAGACTGCTGCTACTCTGCTCCTCACCTTGATTGCCGTTTTCTCTGCCGTCAGCTTTGCGCAGGCCCCGCCCGCGCCCGCGCCCGACAAACCTTATGTGATGGAGTACTACTACAAAATTCACTGGGGCCATCAGGACGAGTTCCTCGAGCTCTTCAAGAAAAATCACTACCCCGTCCTGCAGAAGGAAATCTCGCAGGGCCGCATATTATCAGTGCGTCTCGATACACCGGCCTTCCATATGCCCGAGCAGGAACGATGGGATTACCGCGTGACCATCACCTTCAAGAACGCGCAAGCCGCCTACACGCCTGTGGACGAGCACGCTTTGCAACTTCAACTCTTCCCCGATCAAGCGACCTTCAAACGCGAAGAGCAGCGGCGCTTTGAAATCCTGGAAGCCCATTGGGATCTGACCCTGTCGCAGATACCTCTCGACACCAAGTAGCTCAACCCCACTAAACACGCGCCAAGACGAATGCCCCTCGCTGAGGGGCATTCGTACATCTTCGGAAAGTTTCCAGCTTCGCTACGCCGCGATGACTGAACCGTTGGACGCGGCCACCAGTTCGCGAATCCGCATTCTCGCCTGATGCAGTCCATTGCGCGACTCGTTTTCACTGATCCCTAATGTACGTGCGATTCGGGCGTGATCGTAACTGTCTCCGTCATGCATGCAGAAGATCATTCGTTCCGTATGCGGCAGTTCCATAATTGCCCGTTCCAAATCCACGCGCTTCGTATTTTGACGGATCGCGCTGACTTCTTTTACCGTGCCGCATTTCAGCTTCGGCGGATCCATCGATACAGTATCTTCACTGCGCAGTTCCCGCAACAATGCTTTATCGATCATCTCTTCCGTCGGATTCTCGCTCACCGAAAACGCACGAAGGAACGTGCGCTCCGAAATATCTTCCGCCATCAGTTCGTTATCCGTCATCCAAAATGCGAACGAGTACACGCGATTCCGATTTGCTTCGTAGATGGCCTGGTACTGCTCCAGACGCTTGCTCTCCGCGCTGGGTCGAAACTGTACGATTGCGATGGGCGGCAAAGCCTGATATGAGTTCGACAATGGAAGCTCCCTGATTGCAATGAGCCCCTTGGGAAGCGGGCTGGTTATGAACGCCATATCCAACAATGAACAGCGTTCTGGTGCTTCGCAACAACTCCAAACTAAAAGCCTAGGCAATGGCTGTTGCAATCACTTTGCCCAATGACAGACAAACATTCGGCGATTCTGTGGAAAGCTAATCAAGCAACGCTGAATCAATAACTTGCAAATTTCCATAATCCCTTGCAACCAGGAATAAAGTAGAATTTTCGCCTTACCACCCAGTACAGGCATGGGACGTGTCTATCTAAAAGTGGAACCATAATGCCAACATTGAACATTTCTGGGAAATTATTACGCTGATCAAAATTGGTTAGCATGTTGTAATTACAGGGAAGGCTTGCATCCAGGCTGCGAGCACCGAATTGTGCAAGTGCGTCCCCCTTTTCCGAGCATTGAATTGGACTGGATATTTTCTCTCGGAAGTCGCCGCATTAAGCCCGCCATAGCTGACGAACTTACTCCCATTTGCGACAAACTGTGTATCGTAAAGGCTCTTCCGAGTAATCTTCTCGTGAGTGACTTTTGAGTTTACGGATAGAATGCTGCCATTGAGAGATTATGACCAGCGCGAATTTTGGTCACGAGATAAGGCCCATGTCGGTTGAACGAATCCTTGTTGTAGATGATGAAGAAGCGATCCGCGAAGTGGTTTGTTCGATGCTGCGTTACGCTTCTTATCCGTGCGTGCAGGCTCACTCCGGCCTGGAGGCGCTCTCGATTCTCCGTGATGACCCGGATTTCCAGCTGATCTTAACCGATATGATGATGCCCGAGCTGGACGGCATGGGCCTGCTCGACGTCGTCAGGACAAAATATGAAGATTTGCCGGTAGTGATGGTGACCGCCGTTCACGACATCTCCGTGGCGCTTTCGGCAATTCGTCATGGTGCCTACGATTACCTTTTGAAGCCGTTCGAGCGTGAGCAGTTGATGGCGGTTGTGGGGCGCGCCCTGGAAACGAATCGCCTGCGAGTGCAGAACCGTATTCACCAGTCGAACCTCGAAGCATTAGTGGACCAGCGCACCGCGGAGTTGCGCGAGACCATCGCCGAACTTGAACGCTCTTATGATGTAACGCTGGAGGCACTGGGAGGCGCGCTGGACCTGAAAGATGCAGAGACGCAGGGCCATTCCAGACGCGTGACGTCCTACGCCATCGAGATTGCACGGGCAATTGGTTTTGCTCCGGAGAAGATGCCAGTGCTGGCCCGCGGCGCGTTCCTCCATGACATCGGAAAGATGGCGGTGCCTGATGCCATCCTGCGCAAACCATTTCCGCTCAACGATCAAGAACAGGAACTCATGCGAGGGCATAGTTACCAGGGCTACCAGATGCTGAAGAGAATCCCATTTCTCAATGAGTCCGCGGAAATTGTGTATGCCCATCAGGAACGCTGGGACGGCAGCGGTTACCCGCGAGGACTGAAAGGCGAGGAGATTCCGCTGGGCGCTCGTGTCTTCGCGATTGCGGACGCTCTGGACGCAATCACCTCGGATCGTCCATATCGCCAGGCACAGAGCTTTGACGCCGCTCGCGACGAGATTGACGCCTGGTCTGGACGCCAATTCGATCCCAGGATAGTAAGAGGCTTCCTGACGATTCCCGCGTCGGTATGGGAACGCAAGCGCGCCGAGATAGACTCACAACAAGAACACTTCTGCTATAGTGGGCATCTTTCGCAGGCAAAGACCGTTTAAGGAGCTCTGATGGCAACAAAGCTGGAAAGACAACAGGTGGCCGAAGGGCTACAGAAGTTGCCCCACTGGACTTTGCAGGGAGATCAGATCGAGCGTCTTCTGAAATTCGAGAATTTCGTCGACGCCATGATTTTCGTAAACAAAGTGGCGGAACTCGCCGAGGAAGAAGGACATCACCCGGACATCCGAATCGTTTACAACCGCGTCACGCTCGCGCTCACGACACATGACGCGGGCGGTCTCACACAGAAGGACATGAAGATGGCGCAACGGATTGATTCCATCATTCAGTAGCAACTCCGCACAACGTGGCGCCCTGTGCGTATTTCAATGAATTGTACGAACATTCCGTATATCGGTGGTCCCGGTGCGATCATGTTCGATGTTATGGCTCGTTCCAGCACCTTCTACTTGGATTGTATTGTTTGTAGCGGGAAAAATGAGCTATTCGCAAGCTCAACCATGCTGCCGATTCGGCTCAATCAGAACAGCCCTCAGCTCGCTTTTCGCATCCAAAATACCATAAAGCAGCGCAATTCGAAGGCGATGACTCAGTAGAAGTCCGCAGGTAAATCTCCGTAGCTGGAGGCCGCTACGAATAGCAGGGCAAAACAACAATCAGCTCTTGCAGAATTAAGCCAGCTGGCGCTGCAGAGCACAGATCTCTCAAGAGTGCTTGAGAATGCCGTAAGTTCAATAGCGGAAATCCTTCAGCTACGCTTCTGTGAAGTGCTTGAGTTTAACCCTTCGAAAGATGAGCTGTTTCTGTGTGCCGGGCTGGGCTGGAAGCCGGGCAGTGCCGCCATGGCCACGAGACAGGTGAACCGTGAATTTCAGGCGGGATACACATTCCTGACCTCGCGGCGCGTTGTAGTGGATGACTACGATGCGGATTCACCGTTCGTACGCTCTCCGCTGCTGGAGAAGCACGGCATTCGGAGTGGCATCACGGTGAGTATCCCCGGACATGATCCAGCGTTCGGAGTGCTCGGCGCATTCAGCGCATCGAGCCGCAGCTTCACCTCGGACGATGTCAATTTCCTGCACTCTATAGCCAACGTCATTGCTGTTGCAATGCAGCGCAAGAGTGCCGAGGAATCCGTGCGCCGTAGTGAGCAGTACTTTCGAGGCCTGCTGGAATCGGCGCCCGATGGTATGGCGATTGTGGATGCCGAAGGACGCATCCTTCTACTAAACAAGGAGAGCGAGAGACTCTTTGGTTACGAACGCTCTGAGTTGGTGGGCAAGAAGATCGAGATGCTAGTTCCAGAGCGGTATAGGCAGTACCATTCGGGCCACCGCACCAGGTTTTTCGCCGACCCGCGCCTGCGTCCAATGGGAGTCGGGTTAGAGTTGTTTGGATTGCGCAAGGACGGCTCGGAATTCCCGGTGGAAATCAGCCTAAGTCCTATGGTCACGCTGGACGGGACGGTTGTAACCGCAGCTATCCGGGACGTCTCAGAGCGAAAAAAGGCCGAGGAGCACATTAAGAAGTTGAATGCTCAATTAGAGGAAGCTCTACGCCGCTCCGAACGGCTGGCTGCCACCGGACGCCTCTCTGCGAGCCTGGCTCACGAGATTAATAATCCTCTGTCGTCGCTGACCGACATTCTTTTCGTTATCAGTTCCCAGGAAGGGTTGACGGACAACTCCAAGGCGATGTTGCAGGCGGCGAAGAAGGAAGTGGACAGGCTGACCAACATTGCGAAGGAGACACTGGCTCCGCATCGTAACTCGGGTGAACGAGTCAAGATTGATCCCGGCGAGTTAATCGATGCGTCGCTGGAATCGTTTCATCGGCAGATCGAGCAGGGAAAGATTGCGGTGGAGCGCCGGTTCAACTCAAAGGAGTTGATTGACGTCGTTCCCGGAGAACTGCGCCAGGTGTTCACAAATCTCATCTCCAATGCCATAGACGCAATGCCGGGAGGCGGCTCGCTGAGATTGGAATCTTACACGGATGGGCAAGATGTAAAGCTGATCTTTGCCGATACGGGCTCCGGAATCAAGCCGGAAAAACTGGAAGAGGTGTTCGAGCCATTCGTTACGACAAAAGGCGAAAAAGGGTTGGGAATCGGACTTTGGATCTCACGCAACATCGTGGAGAAATTGGGTGGCACGATTGTCGTTCGCAGCAGCACAGCCGAATCTAATCACGGTACGCAATTCACAATCTGCATTCCAGCCGCCCGGCCAGTACGAAACTCAGGTACCAACAACGTCCGTATGATTTCGTAAATGCGGATCGGGAAAAGCTCAAAAGAGAGAGCGTGGACATTGTGCCCACGCTCTCTTTCGGAAAAACATTGTCTTACTCTTCTCTGCCATCCTCGAAGGGCTGATCTGCGGATGGTTCAGCCGCAGGCCCCACGTCGGAATCCTTTTTTGTCTTCAACCGAACGACTATAACCTTTGCAAATCCCTCGTCGAACTTCGGCGGACGAAGTTTCTGCGCCATCCGTAGCATCACTTCATCGGGCACGTTACGAGAGCGCTTGCGATTGCGTTCCATGCAGATCTCGGTTGGCACGTCGAAGAATACGGCGTGGGCCTCGTAGCCGAAATCGTGGGCCATCTTGATCCAGCTATGGCGCTCCTTGGGCGAGAGGTTGGTCGCGTCGATAAAGTTCATCGGGCGCCCCGCAATGAGACGAGCGCGCAAGAGCGAACGAAGCGAAGAGAACACGAGATCCTGAAAACGCTGCTCGGTGGCATCGTCAAATAGAAGCCCACGCACCAAGTCACTCGAAAGCGGAATGATGTTGTGGCGCTTGAACCATGAACTCTTACCGGAGCCGGGAAGTCCAATGGCGAGAACCACCACGCCCTTCTTCCCTTTCGGTGAATCTGCCTTGGCAACGGGCTCTGCGGAATCCGCTTCGGGCTCTTCCGCACCGGTTTCTGGTTCGTCGATTTCGGCAGCTTCGCCAGTCGCCTGTCCCGGTTGAATTGGGAGCCCCGGAGCAACTACCGATGACTGCGCGGCCTTTTCCTGCTGGTCGGTACGAGTGCGTCCACGACCGCCACGGCCACGACGACGCGACCGTTCGCGGCGCGCGGCGGGACGATTGCCTGGACCACTTTGCGATTCCGCATCAAACGGGTCTTTTTCGGGTTGCGCCTCATAAACAGGCTGCTGCGCAGTCTCCGCCGGAGCATCTTCGCGACCTTCACTGGAACCTGGCCAGCTTTCACGATCAAGAAATGTCGGCTGCAACGGCGCGGGGCCCTGCTGTTGATCTTCGGACTGCTGCGGATTGTTATTCTTCTGATTGCGACGCTTCACGCGATCGCGCATCCATCTGCGCATAAGGGACTTATACCACGTTCGCCGCGTTCGAGCGAGTCCTTCTGTTAGAATCCGGCTCACAGTTTGCCCAAGTCAGAAGGCGGTGCTAGCATTTCAATCGGCTGCAAGGAGCGTGTGCGGAACTGCGCTATCGTCCCGCTCTCTGCATTTTGTAATGCCTGGAGGCAAGAATGGCAATTAAAGTTGGTATCAATGGCTTCGGCCGAATTGGCCGCAATGTTTTCCGCGCATCTCTTGACGATTCGAATATTGAAATCGTAGCTGTAAACGATCTGACGAGTCCCAAGACTCTGGCCCACCTTCTCAAATACGACTCGATCCTCGGCAATCTTAAGCATGATATTCAGGCCGACGGCGATTCCATTATCGTCGAAGGCAAGAAAGTAAAGGTCTTTGCGCAGAAAGATCCCGCGTTGTTGGACTGGGATTCGATGGGCGTCCAGGTTGTCGTTGAGTCAACCGGCCGTTTCACCAACGCGGAGGACGCGAAGAAGCATCTGCGCGGCACCGTAAAGAAAGTCGTCATCTCCGCTCCGGCGAAGAATGAAGACATCACCATCGTGCTTGGCGTGAACCAAGACAAGTACGATCCCGCGAAGCATCACATTGTTTCGAACGCATCATGCACCACGAACTGTCTGGCTCCCGTCGCCAAGGTTCTGCAGGATAGCTTCGGCATCGTGAAGGGCTCGATGACCACCATTCACAGCTACACGAATGATCAGGTGATCCTGGACTTCCCGCACTCCGATCTGCGCCGCGCCCGCGCTGCCGCCCTGTCGATGATTCCAACCTCGACTGGCGCCGCGAAGGCCATCTACCTGGCGATTCCGGAACTGAAGGGAAAACTGGACGGCTTTGCCGTACGCGTCCCGACTCCAAACGTCTCAGCCGTTGACCTGGTCTGCGAAGTGGGCCGCAACGTAACTGTGGAAGAGGTCAACGCGGCGATGAAGAAAGCCAGCGAGACCGCTCCGCTCAAGGACTACTTCGTTTACGAAGAGGAAGAGCTTGTCTCCTCAGACTTCAAGGGCGATCCCGCCTCCTCCACCCTCGACGCAAAGCTGACCCGCGTGATTGGCGGCAACCTGGTGAAAACCTTCGCCTGGTACGACAACGAATGGGGCTACAGCAATCGAGTAAAAGACCTTATCCTTTTCTTCGGCGAAAAGGGGCTGTAATACCGGGCGGGCTGGAGCAAATTGCCTTCAGCCCGTTTCCACACTCCTAACAGCATTGTTCCGATGCAAGCATCCGCAGTAACGAAACACTCAGGTGCACGCCATGGCCAAGCTTTCGATCCGCGACCTGCAATTTAACAATCACAGAGTTTTAATGAGAGTGGATTTTAATGTTCCACTCGAGAACGGCCGGGTTTCCGATGACACGCGCATCCGGGAGACGCTGCCCACCATTGAGTATGCTTTGCGCCACGGTGCCAAGTTAATACTTGTTTCGCACCTCGGACGCCCCAAGGGTAAGCCCGACCCGAAATACAGTTTGAAACCCGTTGCCGAACGCCTTCGCATTCTTCTGGATGAGCGAATGGGCCGCGGCCAGAACGTGGGATTCTCTCCCGACTGCATCGGCATGCAAGCCACTGAAATGGCGAACCAACTCGAACGCGGACAGACTCTTTTACTGGAGAATGTTCGTTATCACGCGGAAGAAGAAAAGAACGATCCCGCGTTTGCCAAGCAACTGGCGAGCCTTGCCGAGTTCTACGTCAGCGATGCATTCGGCTCCGCTCACCGCGCTCATGCCAGCACCGAGGGCGTTACCCACTTTATCGCCAAGAGTGCTGCGGGTCTTTTGATGGAACGAGAACTCGAGTACCTGGGCAAGGCGACGGAACATCCCGCGAAGCCATTTTTGGCGGTTCTGGGCGGCGCAAAAGTCAGCGACAAAATCGGTGTCATTCGCAATCTGCTGCCCAAGGTGGACGCACTCATCATCGGCGGCGGCATGGCTTACACGTTCTTGAAGGCTGAGGGGCAGGAGATCGGAAAATCTCTGCTCGAAGCCGACAAGATTGAACTGGCGAAGCAACTGATTGCCGAAGCCAAGGAGAAGAACGTCCGCCTGCTGCTTCCTGTGGATCACGTAGTGGCTGACAAATTCGATGCTTCTGCCTCCGGCACCATCATTCACGAAGGTCAATCGATCCCCGCAGACAAGATGGCGCTCGACATAGGACCGGCAACCATCGAACGATTTTCAGAAGAAATTTCCCGCGCACGTACAATCGTCTGGAATGGTCCGATGGGCGTTTTCGAATTCGACCAGTTCAGCAAGGGCACGACGAAGATCGCTGAAGCCGTGGCGGACAATCCAGGCGCCACCTCGATTGTGGGCGGCGGTGACAGTGTGGCAGCGGTGCACAAAGCCGGCGTGGCCGATAAGATCACACATATTTCAACCGGCGGCGGCGCTTCGCTCGAATTTCTGGAAGGCAAGAAACTGCCCGGCGTGGAAGCGCTGACTGACAAGTAGATGAACACACGTCAATCGTGAAAAACATCGTTCGGTTGGACCTCGGAGATGGTTCGAATGTCTTTTTCGAGGCCGGTGACATCACGGAGCAGGCTACCGACGCCGTCGTCAACGCCGCAAATTCCAGTCTTATGGGCGGCGGTGGCGTCGATGGAGCGATCCATCGTGCGGGCGGCCCTGTGATTCTGGAAGAGTGCCGCAAGATAGTCGCTCGCGACGGACACCTGCCGCCCGGCGAAGCGGTTCAGACCACGGGCGGAAATCTGCCAGCGGCGTTCGTGATTCACACCGTCGGTCCGATCTGGCGCGATGGAATGCAGGGGGAAAGCGGCATTCTCGCCAACGCCTACCGTAATTCGTTCCGTTTAGCCGACCGATTGGGCCTGCAGTCCGTAGCTTTCCCCGCTATCTCTACCGGAGTCTATGTGTATCCGCCTGAAGCGGCGGCGGCTGTAGCAGTTTGCACCGTCATAGATGAGTTGGGCCAGGCGCGCAGCGTTCGCGAGGCGCGCTTTGTGTTGTACAGTCCTGAAATGTTGTCGATATTTATAGAGGCTGCGAAAGGCGAACAGCGTCGTCGTAGAGCTTCCCGCTGGAGCTTCGCAACCGTGGCAATCAATTGAACCATTCCTTCGAAAGCAAATGAGGCGATCATGAGCCGCAAGAAGATCATCGCAGCAAATTGGAAGATGTATAAGACCCCCGAACAATCGCGCCAGTTCATGGAAGAGTTTGTTCCGCTGGTTGCTGGACATAGCCGCGACGAAATCGTTATCTGCCCCCCATTTGTCGATATCGCAGCTGTAGTCGAGAAGGCCAAGGGAACCAACATTGAAGTTGGCGCGCAAAATATTTATTGGGAAAAAGAAGGTGCATTCACAGCCGAGATCAGCGGAGAAATGCTGGTGGGAGCGCAGTGCAAGTGGGTCATCATCGGACACTCAGAACGTCGCCAGTACTTCGGCGAGACTGATGACACGGTGAACCGCCGTCTCAAGGTGGCTCTCGAAGCTGGACTCTCCCCGATAGTCTGTGTCGGCGAAGTCAAGGAAGAGCGCGAAGCCGGTGTGACAGGCGACGTTCTGCGCCGCCAATGCACGCGAGCTTTCGCCGGAATCTCCGCCCGCAAGGCAGCCAAGATGGTAGTTGCCTACGAGCCCGTCTGGGCGATTGGCACGGGCCTGACCGCTACGCCAGAGATGGCGAATGAGGCGCACCAGTTGATTCGGCAGGAAGCGGTCAACGTCTTCGGCGAGGAGTTTGCGCAGCAGCTTCGCATCCTCTACGGCGGCAGCGTGAAGCCGGAAAATGCACATCAACTGCTCTCGCAAGAGGAAATCGACGGCGCGCTCGTCGGCGGTGCAAGCCTGAAAGCCGAGTCGTTCTCGAAAATTGTCAAGTGGTAGCATAACTGTGGAATTCCGTCCGTGCAGGGCAAGCGTGGCCGGAATTCCACAGTTATGTGCGGTACCCGGTGCTCAGGGGCTTCCCAAGTACGCTGAGTTTGTTATACTCGATTTGCCTCTGTATACGTTCTTTGGAAGCTTAACCGGTCGTTGCGACCCGAGCGTCAGGCCCGGCGTGCGCGGCGATAGCAGTGCGGAAGTGGTGGAATTGGCAGACACACCATCTTGAGGGGGTGGCGCCGAGAGGCATGCGGGTTCAAGTCCCGCCTTCCGCACCATAAGTTCCTCCTCGGTCGTTTCAGGCTGGAGTTGAACTTTCCAAACCGTCCCAAGCAGGCAGTTTAGAAATATCCGGTGTGTAGCCGCCGGGAAGGAAAAGCATGATTCTCGTTCTGGTAACTATCGTTCACGTTATTGTTTGCCTCTTCCTGATCGCAGTCGTTCTGTTGCAGAGCGGCGCAAGTGCGGACCTCGCGGCCGCCTTCGGCGGAGGACTGGGCAGCCAGACGGCCTTTGGACCGCGTGCAGGCGCCAACCTGCTAACCAAGTTCACGACCTGGGCCGCAATCATCTTCATGCTCACCTCGTTCAGCCTGGCCATTATTTCCACCCGTCACGGTGGCGGAAGCGGTTCTGTTCTAGACAACAGCAAGCCCGCTCCGGTTAAGACTGTTCCTGCAAAGTAGAATTCGTTCCGACGAAAATCCCCGCCACGGCGGGGATTTTCGTTTGCAGTCTCGATTCCTACTTCTGAAGATATGGATTTGCCTCGCGCTCCTCGCCAATGCTGGTAAGCGGACCATGGCCGGGAACTACGATCACGTCGTCGGGCAATTCGAGTACTTTTGAGTGAAGTGATCGCAGAATCTTTTCATAGCTGCCACCCGGAAGATCCGTGCGTCCGATCGAGCCAGCAAACAGAGTGTCGCCCGCAATCAGCTTCTTTTCGGCAGCTAAATAGAGGCATAGAGAGCCCTCGGTGTGCCCCGGGGTCAAGATGATTTCCCCACTGAGCGAGCCAGCCGATACCTTGTCACCAGTTGTCGGGCTATCGTCGATCTCCACCCTGCCGGGATTCTTCATGCCCAGCCATTGCGCCTGCATCGGAAGCATGGCAACCAAGTCGGCATCGTTTTCGTTGAGCAGAATGGGGGCTCCGGTGGCGGCCTTCAACTCCATCGCGCCTCCAATGTGATCAAGATGCGCATGTGTCACCACGATCTGTTTCACCTGCAGGCCGTGCCGCGCCACAATGGCGAGAATGTCGGAAACATCCGCACCGGGGTCGATGACCATTGCCTCATGCGATGCTTCGTCACCGAGAATGGAGCAATTGCACTGTAGCGGGCCAACCGCAAGAATCTCGTGAATCATACAGAGATGATAACCGCGTCGTGAGAAGGTTTCAAAAAAAGACGAGTCCAGAATGAGCACGCGTATCAAATGCTTAAACGTGAGCATCCATGGCCCTGAGCACCCGGCCAATTCCTTCGCGAAAATCCTTTTCCGGCGCGATAAGGCTGGCGACAAGGTAGCCCGCGCCCGGAAAGTCGAAGAAGTGTCCGGGATGAATGATTAAGCGCTCCTGTTCGAGCAGGGCGATGGCAACGTCCTCATCGCTGCGGGTTGCCGGAGTACGCAGCACAGCGTACCACCCGGCATCGAGCGAGAGACGGGTGGTCATCCTGGCATTTGCAAGTTGGGCATCGAGTTCGTGCAGGTTGCACAGAACACGCTCGCGTAGCTGACACTGAATCTCCTCCCGTGTCTTCAGCAGTTCAGGAATTGCCCACTGTATCGGGGCATTCGGCGAGAGATAGGTGTCGGCGATGACGTCGAGGCGTTCGACGGCCGTCCGCACGATTTCCCGCGGGCCATTGGCGGCAACCCATGCGACCTTTACCTGAGGAAGTGCGCAGATCTTGGAAAGGCCGCTCAAGGTGAACGTCAGTGCGCCGTCATTTGCGGCAAAGCTCAGTGGAGTTTCGCCGGTAATTCCGTAGTCGAGAAACACTTCATCGGCGATCAGCGCCAGGTCGTTTTCGCGGCACAATGCGTTCAACCGCTCCAACTCCCAGCTCCGGGTGAAGTGCCCGGTGGGGTTATTGGGATGTACCACCATGATGGCTCGTGATCGCGGTGTAATCGCCCGGCGCAGCGACTCGAATTCAATCTGCCAGCCATGGTCGTACACCAGTTCATAAGGGACTAGCTCTACGTCTTGGATATCAGCCAGAAACTCAAAGAGCGGATAGCTTGGCGAAGGCACCAGCACCTGATCTCCGGGATCGCAGAGCAGCCGGAAGCAATACGAGTAAGCCTCGCTGGTGCTGACCGTAAGGATGATCTGCTCAGGAGAGAGCTTGATGTCGCGCCCGGCATAATAGGCCGCCACGGCATCGCGAGCCGGCAAAATCCCCTTCGAAGCCGGCTCATATGCGAGCGCATTCGGATGCTGCAGCGCCCGCAGGATGCGTTCATTCTCAAAGCGCAAACCCACCGTGGTAGGGTTTGAAGCGGTCAGGTCCAGCAGCGTATCGCCGCAACGCCGTGTACTCTCCAGGGCCAGTGCGAAGCGGTTGGCGGAAAGATTCCAGTTTGTTCTTCTTGCGAACATGCTCTACGACGTTATCGCGCAATAACGCGCCGGGCAAGCAACATCCTCGACGAGAGTGACTCTGGATTGACCGCGCATCGCTGGCTTCGATAGTCTTGCGATGAACATTCCAGGACAATCCTTTGAACGCTATTCTCAAGTTCTTCGAAGTCGAGGCTCGCGGCAGCAGCGTCCGTCGCGAGATTCTTGCCGGGCTCACGACCTTTACCACGATGTCTTACATCATTGTGGTAAACCCGGCTATCCTGAAAACTGCGGGTATTCCTGCTGGCCCCTCGATGACCGCTACGATTCTGGCATCCGTCTTCGGATGCTTGTTGATGGGCCTCTACGCCAATCGGCCCTTCGCCATTGCTCCCTACATGGGCGAGAATGCCTTCATCGCATTCACGGTGTGCCTTGGCCTGGGCCTTCGCTGGCAGACCGCGCTGGGCGCAATCTTTCTAGCAGGCATCGGATTCATCCTGCTCACGGTGCTACGGCTGCGGCAATGGCTGGTCGAATCCATTCCCACCTCGTTGCGTTACAGCTTTGCCGTGGGTATTGGCCTATTTCTCACCTTCATTGGGCTGAACACCACTGGCATCGTGGAACTTGGAGTTGCGGGCGCTCCGGTCAAGGCAGGCGCGCTCACGGGAGCCCCCGTGCTGGTGGCCATATTTGGATTCCTGCTGATTTCCGCGCTGGTAATCCGAAAAATTCCGGGCGCACTTTTAATCGGAATCGTCATTACCGCCCTGGTGGCTTTCGTGACGCGCGTCGCTCCGTGGCCCTCAGCGTTCTTCGGAGCCCCCGTCAGCATCTCGCCCATCTTCGCCCAACTCGACATACGCGAAGCCCTGTCGCCTAAGTCCCTGCCCATCGTGCTCGTTATCTTTATCATGGCGTTCGTGGACACAATGGGCACACTGATCGGAGTGTCGGCGAGGGCTGGATTCCTCGACGAGAATGGCAATCTGCCGCAGATCGAGCGCCCGATGATGACCGACGCGGTATCCACCGTGCTTGCTCCACTGTTCGGCACCACCACAACGGGAGCCTTTGTGGAATCGGCAACCGGAATCGAAGCGGGCGGACGCACCGGGCTGACCGCCATTGTCGTGGGTATCTGCTTCGCTTTGTCGGCCTTCGCTGCGCCATTTGTCTCGGCAATTCCGCCGCAGGCTTACGGCCCGGCACTGATCATCGTTGGCCTTTTCATGCTTGCGCCGATAACCCGAATCGACTTCACCGACTACACTGAATCGATTCCAGCGTTCGCCGTGGTCTCATTGATGTGCTTCACCTACAACATCGCTGTCGGCATCACGGCGGGGTTCCTGCTGTATCCGTTCTGCAAGTCATTGCAAGGCAAAGCTCGCGAGATTCGCTCCGGTTTGTGGGTTCTGGCGGCACTCTCGCTAATGTTCTTTGTCTTTTACCCATACAAATAAGGGGTGGAAAACGAAGCATATTGCGAGCGCATCTAATCTTCCAGAAAGGCTGTGATCCGTGCGCGGATTCGTCCTAGGTGTGATCGTCGCAGTTTTGATTCTCGTGCTTGGCGGATATCTGTTCGTGCGCAGCGGCGGAGTCTCGCTGGCAACGACTACCAAGCCTTTGCCGATGGAGGAGAAGGTCGCGGATATGGCTCTGCAGGCCAGTATGGGAAAGGCAGCAGATCAGAAAAATCCGCTTCCGTTGAACGATGAAAATATGATCGCCGGCGCTACCACCTTCAAGCAGAACTGCGCTGTTTGCCACGGCACCCCGGAGCATCCCCAATCCATCATTTCGAAAGGGATGTTTCCGAAGCCGCCTCAGTTGTTCGAGAAGGCGGATATGATGCTCGATGATCCGGAGGGCGAGACCTACTGGAAGGTAACCCATGGCGTTCGACTCTCGGGAATGCCCGGCTTTGAAAGCTCGCTGTCGGATACGCAACGCTGGCAGGTAACGATGCTCGTGGCACATGCGGACAAACTCTCTACTGCGGTGCAGACGGCTCTCAGTCACTGAGCGACAAGCCGCGTCCTTACTCCGGCTCCTCCAACAACTCGCTGAGTTCCGCCCATTCGTTCTCCAGGGCTTCCAGTTGAAGGCGCTTTTCTTCCAGCAGCGAAGAAAGGCGTTGTGTCTCTTCCGCGCTGACGAATCGGCTCAGGGCCTCTTCGGACTCAGCAATGATCGCTTCTGTACTGCTGACCTCTGCTTCCACTTTTGCCAACTGCTCGACCATCTGTTTGCGCTTCATCGGATTGACGCGGCGCTTGGGTTCCGCTGTCGGCGCAATCACCGGCTCGGCTACAGCCGATGCGGAGCTGCTCGTACGGCCCAGAGAGGCGCGTAACGAGTCTTCCATCGCCTGTGCGCCGTTCTGCTTGCGCCACAGATAGTCCTCGTAATTCCCTGGGAAGATATTTACGCCACCATCCGCAACCTCGAAGACTCGCGTCGCCAGACGGTCGATAAAATATCGGTCGTGCGAGACGAAGACACAGGTTCCGGTGAACTTCTGCAGTGACTCCAGCAATACATCTTTTGCGCGAAGGTCCAGGTGATTCGTCGGCTCATCGA
>Ga0255336_100846_pt1 | contig 32999 bp, 30 predicted proteins | sample MeOH1_35cm_T3_17_FD_189102 | JGI IMG/M metagenome (GOLD analysis project Ga0255336, IMG submission 189102) | Sandy soil microbial communities from University of British Columbia, Vancouver, Canada - MeOH1_35cm_T3_179 | ecosystem: Engineered > Artificial ecosystem > Sand microcosm > Unclassified ...
GCAGCATCGTCCAACGGCCACGAGAAGATCGTGTGGCAGCTGCTGGACCGGGGCGCCGACGTCAACGCCCAGGGAGGAGAGGACGGCAATGCGCTGCAGGCAGCGTCGTCTGGCGGCCACGAGGAGATCGTGCTGCAGCTGCTGGCCCAGGGCGCCGACGTCAACGCCCACGGAGGAGAGTACGGCACTGCGCTGTAAGCAGCGGCGATCAACAGCCACGAGAAGAGCTAGTCATTCTACCATCTTCTCAAGCAATCTACTTTGAAATCCAACCTTCGGTTTCAGTGAAAGTAAATGGAGGGAAATGGAACCGAGTATGACCAGTAAGAATGGCAGCGAGGTAGCTGATTGTCAGGAGGGTAAAGTCCTGACGAGCATATATGTTATGGGCTCCCAATCCTGTCAAGGATTGACGATCCCTCAAGGACAGTGGAGCTCGTCCTGACACTAATTGCCTTCCGGTTTACGGATCTCCTACTCAGTAGGTATATGTAGATAAGTTATGTATAACGCAGGTGGGGGAATGGAACGAGGGTAGCTACGGCCGAAGGGCTCAGTTAAGCAGCAGTTCACCATAACTCCCTTACCCAGCGATCCAGCGATTTCCAACCCGTGTCAAGGATTGTAGTCACGTGACCGAAGCTATTGCTAATGCTGCCTACTGCTGCCTGCTAGGCAGATGGCTGATGCCTGTGGGATCAAAGCATTCCTAATGTCCATATAAGGAGCTAGATAGCTGTTCTAGATGAGGAGGACGGGAGATTTCCAGGTTGCTGACTGTTGGGCCAAACAAATCACGTGACCTGCCTTAAAAATTCTTGGCATTTCATTCTCGTATCACAAGGTTTACGCTAATGTACTGTACAGCCTTGGGACCAAGATGCTGCCTTAACAAACTTTCTAAGAACACGCTGATTGTTCTTGGATCACTTTACTCAAGGGCTTTCCTTTTCAATGTTGACCTGGATGGCATTATGCCTGATGTCCATGAATTCAACATGCAATTGTGCTCCACCAGGACTCAATTGACTCCAAAATTGATAATCAAAAGCAAAATTATGCGTTGCTTTCCCCGTGAGCATTTCAGCTCTTGTAATCAGCTCCAGCCCGGGAAACAGTCGCTACTACCAAATTTGGGGCCAAAACCAGCTGGAACCAATAACAAGCGCTCTAGAATTCCTAATGCAAGATTCTACCGAAAAACAGTCTCTGAGTTATCACGGATTGAATTTTGGTGTGGATTGGTGGTGGCCCACTAGCTTGGGTGGCCCACTAGCTTGTGATTTACGTTATATATACCTAAGGTGCAAATATCCTTGGCATGTGTCAAGACGAGCTCCACTGCCCTTTGGGGATCGCCCAAAAAGACTGGAATCCTGTCGATCCTTGACAGGATTTGGAGCTCATAACATATATGCTTGTCAGGGATTTCCCGTCCTGACAGCATGTTACTTACACAAATTGTCAGCCTAGCAACCGTGCTGTTGCCTAGGCAACCTACGTGTACTTAAGGCACCCCTCCCTCCCTCCATAGACACAATCTTCACACGAGTTCCTTCCATCCACTCCTCTCCCAGAGGTTGACACAAATGAATCATCGTGGAACTCAGCCGGTGAATAGACGCCGTCTAACGTTGTGATTGCTTGCAGCATTCACGAGTTCTTGAGACGCAATCTGACAGCCAATCAGAGCCCTTGATTCACCAATTGAGTGATTCCTCCAAGACACTTGAGAGATGAGGTGTAGTCTGTTGGAGCCTTGACATCTGTCAAAATTGTGATCACGTGACTGCATGAGTAGGTTGTATGCAGGTTAGTCTATGCAAGATAGATTGAAGCCCTCTCAATGGGAGAGGGTGGGGATTTCCAGGTGGCTGATTTCGCTGACAGTTCAGCCAAGTATTTACGTGACCTGATTACGAAGTTTGACAAGATCAGCCCGAATGAATGCGTTGTTATGGATGTATCCGAGTTAGGGGTCCACGTGATGCCTGGGCGAACCGGGCGTGCCTTATGGGGGCGTGGGAAGGATGATAGAGCTGAGTAGTGCGATATGAGATACGAGATTGACTACGAAGGACTATGAAAACTATGGAGATGTTGCTCATACTTATAGAATAGGAGATTCGTGGTGATCGCAATTCCCCGTTAGGGAAGTCCGGCAAGGCCCGCTCGGCCGACCTTCCCGTAAAATGCGTCCACTATATCCAACGCCGAACCCGAGTCGCCGGTGTCTCTGCTGACTTTGGGCAAGGGTAGAGAAGATGGTGTGGTTGACCACGAAGGCGCATGTGGCCCCCAGCGCTCTCCTACCGTGAAGCTCATCGCCGCCACGGTTGCCCGACAATTGAGTTCGCAACAGGCAGCATGAAATCTCCGAAGCCTGTCATCGCCCGTGTCTCCAACCACCTTTTCAAGGAAGTGCAGGGCATCGTTGATCAGTTGCTTGTCCGTGTCAAGCTGGTGGTGCAACTCATGTTCTGGAAAGGTCAAATTGTTGGCCACGAGAATGATCAGCGCGGACAGATATGGGCAGGTTATATACCTGACTCCGTGTTAGTCAACTTGGCCGGGAAAATCCTGGTACCACTACGGCGCCACTCACTCGGCGAGCGCGGAATCAGATTGGTTGACGAGACGGAACAATCTCATACACGCTCGTGAAGTGTTCACGTCCTCTGGCCAACTTGACGGCAGCGGAGATTGAAACTCCTGCTCAGCAGGTGGCGGCTGGTATCCAATGGCATACCTCTCACTGTACTCGGTTAACCGTCTTATCCATTCGGCGTCGTGCGAGAAGATGCGGCGCGCCATGAAAAGACAGTGGATTTGCGTGAAATACAGCATCGTGAAGTGCCGGGTCACGACCCCAGGCAGAGCACCGGGAAGCATGTCTGGCTGGAACTCGTCGGGGATGGCCCGCTTCCAATCGCGCAGCATACGGTCCAGTCGTTTTGTATTGGCCTGCCGTTCACCGTCAGGCAGCTTCTTCGCCTGCACCGAGTACGTCCAGTCGTACACTCGGGCCTGGATGCGCGCGAGGTGAATCCGGCAAAGGAAGAAGTTGAGCCAAATGCGCCCGTCACCCATTACTCCGGTCCTGTCGTCGACGGTGACCAAGTCTGGGAGGTCGACGTCCACGTCGTGGTCCTGCTGCATGTATGGCTCTTCAGCCCGCATGCTGACGTCTTTGTCAAGGACATATGTGATCCAGAAGACGCAGTCTCTCTCCAACGCAACGTGAGCGTCGAATTGATCTCGACCGTGTTTCGTATGGAGTCTCAGTCTGTGCGCCAGCTTCACGGCGGTGGCGACGAGGATCGACGCTGGACGAGGGTTGCGCGTGCCCTGAAAAAGTATCACCAGTCCCAACACCACTTGGATGCCCTTCAGATCTTGGTCCCGTGTCATGAGGCTGTTCAGGACCGACTGAGCGTTATTGATGCATCTGCCCACCACTTGATTGGCGTCGGCAGCCTTGCTGGAACCCCCCTGTCGCAGTGATAAGGCGAGGACGACGTTAATTGCGGCCCAGGAAGCAGGGTCTTCTCGCTGAAAGGGACTGGAGTACCACTCCTGTAGCATGCGCATGAAGTGGCCTTGGTGGAAAAGTGGGACCACGCTGTTGAAGTTGACAAAATAGTCCTCAATGATGGGGAGAATGTCTTGCAGAGGCGGCAGATGATAACCTTCGGTCTGTGCGACGGGTGAAGGAACATAGTCAAATGTGAAGTTGGTATCATCTGCCAGACTGCCGTGCTGAAGTTCGACTGACGACGGAACGTCAACAGCGTCTATTGCTGTCTCGTCGACAACAGGTCCGTGCTGAGGGGCCCCAACGCCAATTCTAAGCTTTGCTTCAATTTGGGTGAGCCGACTTTCGATGTCAACAAAGTTGGTCGAGCTGTCATTGCCGTCAGCCGACATTCTCCGTCTATCCAGCAAGTCGGACAGGCAGCAGGAACAGGAGGAGATCCGTTGTATCTCAACTCACATTTCCCGTCCTTTGATCTCTTTCTTTTGTCTCTGTGGTTGTGGCGAGTATGTGCATGGTGCTTTGTATATGGTACAATGTGAGCATTCTGGTTTCTTTGCGTCACATTTGATCTTTCTCAAGTGGCAGAGGTCGCAGGCCTTCACAAGACAGCGAATGCATAGTTAACAAAGGCCATCCAACTTCGTCAGCAAGGGGTTACGCGACATACCCTTCTTCTCCCAAGACCTTGATATCGGTCGTGGCTATCCATGATTCAAGCAACTTCTTCAGTGCTCCTCTGACGCCAAGCCAGGCGTCAGAATGGAGACTCTCAAATATCACAGCAATGCAGCGAAAAGAAAGGTGTAAAGATATCAGGTATGGTCCGAAAAGAATTCTCCATGAGTGCTGACGATGGTATGAGATCAGCCTGTCCTGCTGGTTGAAATGCTTGATGTGGTTGACTCGGTCACTTACAAGCAAGTCGACTCTTCACAGACCCAAGGATGTTCATGAGAACAAGACATTCACTTCCAAAATGACAACCATACCGGGCGAGCCGACTGTCGGAATGTTCACAAGTAGTAATAGATGTGCTCGATCAAGTGGGTGTATTAGTATTTGAATCGGCCTTTTTCTTGTCCGCGGACTTTGAGCTGCATTGCTTACGAATCAGTCCGACTGCCGGTGGGACTGCTTTGGCCTTGGCTGATTGTCCATCGAAACTACATCGGGACTCCTTCAAGGAGCCAGTTCAATAGCTTCGTGCTTTCGATCTCCTCCTTCCTTTCCAAGAGCTCCTGTGCGTCCCAATTCGCCCACACAAACTTGCCCTTCAGAAACTTGGCTTCAGAAGACGCCAGCCACACGCAGAACTCGGCTGGCAACTCGGCTACCCAGTCAATCAAAGTCACGAATTAGCCGAGACTCGTGTCAAGCAGTGGAAGAGCAACATACCAACATCGGGTGCCTCCGCACGCATCCCATTGGCCTCGGTAGGAATCCACCCAGGCTGGATATTGACAACATGCAATTGCGGGTTCTCCGCCGCGAGGTAGTCCACCATCTTGAGGTTCGCGGCCTTGCTCGCCGAGTACGCAGCGAAGCCCGGCATGGGAGCAAAGTGAGCACTCGCCGTTGAGATGCTGAGCAGGACGGGCTCCGGGCCGGCCAGCGGCATGAACGCCTGGATGGCGTTGAAGGCACTCAGCACGTTGAGCTCGAAGCCGCGCATGAACGTCGCGGCGTTGTAGCCCAGGATCGGGCCCGGCTCCGGCAGAGCGCCCGCGTTAGACACGAAGATGTCGATCTTGCCGACTTTATCGGTGATAGACTTCAGCGCGGTGTCGACCTGGGTGCGGTCCATCAGGTCGGCGGTTTCGTAAAGGACGTCCGTTCGCTCGGATGCCGCGGCGGAGATCGCGGTCGCGCTGGTCTTGAGCCTGTCGAGCCGGCGACCCAGGATGGCGACGGACTTTGCGCCTGCCTGGGCAAAGGCGATCGCGATGGCCTTGCCAATCCCCGTACCGCCACCGGTGACGATGACATTCTTCCCACTGGCTGAGAGCTCTGGTCGTGTTGGGGAGATGAAGGGGTATGGTTTGCTATGCCATGTTTTGGTGAATGAGATGATCGCTGGAGGGTCAGCTATTTTGTCTGCCATCCCGAAGATTTCACAGTAATCACTGGCCAAAACCTTTGACCCTTGTCCAAAATGATGATGGAGATTGTGAGATTGTCATCTCCCTCTCGTGTGATTCCAGTTCTGGTCGAGCCCAAGTCTTTATACAAGCCCCTACGGCCGACTTCTCTGAACTTATCCATCAGGCAAACTCTCAGCTTTGTCAGGAAAATCGCCGCGGACTTGGCCCCTTCCGTGTCAGCCAGTCGTTACATTGCGAATGTGCTCAGAAAGCTAGACCTTGAGCCGTTGGGACATGACAAATCATCGTGTATCTCTGGTCGTCTGGTGCCGCTGGAGATCCGTTCCGGAGTCCGCATCACAAATCGAACATTGTGCTTGGAAGAATGAACCGGCCTGCCTCCACTTGCTAGCACGTCGTGGTCGGATGCTTTCCGAGTTAATCTGACGTAGAATAGTATCCTCAAAGCCGCGGGGTTTGCGCTGGATGATTAGACAGCGTCCAAGCTCATTTCCGTGGCGTAGAGCTGCTCACACCACAGACAGGGCCTGGGCGGAATGGCTGCCACAGGCGTCAAGGCTCGACCAGGGATCTTATTTGGATACTGTGTTCTCGAGCTCTTTTCCCCTATGCCGTGACCATGTGTACACTTCGGGTCAGAATATTCTTACGAGCATCCACTGGTCAGAACGAGAAAACAAAGCAGAGGCAATACACGTGGAAGACTGAATGCAAGCTTTGACCATTTCATAACGCTCCTAGTTTCAATGCATCGAATACGCGACCCAATAAGGCATCGCTCAAGAGGATTTCTGCCCGATTTGGTCGGTCAGAGAGAGGACTGACAGCTCTACTCTGCACTCTGGTCCTCGTGGAACACCAAGCAACGCACTTCAATGCTCTCCCTCGGGGCTTCATCGACTGTTTCGGGATTAACAAATGCGGTGTGGGGCACTCTCCTGGCACGGCCATCGAGCTTCGAGTCGAAGCACTTGATCAGCAGCACTTCCTCCGGGCTCTGTCCGTAGAGGTAGTACCATTTGTGCTCCTTGTTGGGTCGCACGGTGTACGTCTCGCCCCTTCTGTTCGGATAGATCAAGCCGACACCAACCAAATCAGTGTCGGGGACGGTCTGAGCTTTGGCCACCGCGAGAGGGTCTTTCAAGATGGGCTTGATCGGGCGCCAAACGTTGATGATCTGGTAGCGGGTCGTCAGGAGTTTCTCCGCTTCATCCGGCAAATGATGAGGAACTCTCGACTTTGCCGCGCTGTACGATTGGTCGATGTGGACGCGGTTCACCGGGCCACGAAGGTTGACGGCCGCGGTGGCTCGCTCGTCCTTGGGGGCACGGCGGATGGTGTGGTCAAAGATGAAGACGCGAGAAGCGCCAGTCCTGCTCCAGTCAGGATCGAACCCCCGGCTCGACGGCCAGTCACTCACGCATCTTTCAGCAACTGCTCGGTCTCGGGATAATACTGGGCTTTGATCTGATCATCATCCAAAAAGTCCTTCTCCACACTCTTGTGGGGATAGATCTGGAAGCCATCCTTGTCAAGCGTGTAGTTTTGCTCTTCGCCCCGAATATCGGTGATGGTCACATCGAGCGGTTCATATGGACGCTCATACGTCTCTGGCTGGTTGACATAGCTTGGAGGAGGGGGGCTGCCGTCGCCCGGATCCTTATAGTAGTTCAACTTGGTGTGGACATGATGCTTCACCTGAGACGTCGACGACGTCTTTAGCTGTGTGTTCACAGGCTCAAACGAAGTGGAATGGCCCGTTGGCTGCTGGACTTCTGCAGATGCCATGGTGAATTGGATGACCGTTGGTGGAGTTAGTATGCCTCCAACTTCTGACGTAGTGAGACGGGCGACGCCTACATATATGCCCATGGGCATAAATATTTCTGATTTGTCAGATCGCACGCCATAGGTGAGCACGTATGCGCCATGTTCACACACCACGATGTGGGGAAATAGAACTGGGACTATGCCCGAGCGCGAGGACCAATGAGATCCAATCGATTCTATGGCGTGCCCAGATACTGGCGTATACTTAGGAGGGCATCCGAGCAATTCGTGCAGCAGCTTATAGAACAGCCAATCATCTATCATTTAGCTTATCAATCAGTCTGTTGGATTACTTTTCCTTTCGGACCAGTTTCGTGATGGTCGTCCCGTCGTCGAGGACGTCAGGCTCATCTTCGAGTCGGTATCCCCCGTACCATGGCAAGGCGATCGTCCAGACGAACCAATAGATGACGCCAAAAACAAGTCTGCCGAGAGTTAGCCGTGCCGCGGCCTTCACACGGTGGGTCAGTGCTGGTTGGTCTTACATGGACACGCCCACAATGGCGTAGGTTGCATAGAAGAAGTTGACGTCGGCCGTCCCCTTTTTGGGCGGGAACAAGGGCGCGATGATGAGGAAGAGGCCGAGCGCCAACCTCAGCCACACCGCGGGGAGCCAGGCTCTGAAAGGCCGATGGAGTTCTGGTTTTCGATAGCGCAGCAGGAGCAGGCCGACGCCGATGGCGAGGGCGAAGAATTGTCCCGCATAGCCTTCCACGTCCGCAATGAACGAATACACCGTTCCCGACGGTGGCAAAGAGATCACCAGGAGCGACGGGATGTAGTGGACGATGAGTCCGCCCAGCGGGGCATTGAAAGGCCGCGAAGACGCCAGCAATTCGGGACAAGGCAAGAAGCCCTGTCTCGCGATTTCCTGGTTCACTCGAGCCTGTCGGACGTCAGACTGTGTGGGTAGGACAATGCGGCATGCGTGTACTCACCACACTGAAGGTCACCACCATGACATTACCGGCGGCACTGAGGGCAATGGCCAGGGGGAGAAAGACATTGCCAAACCCCGGCCCAAAAACCTTTTCGAAGAACAAGGCGGCGATCAGCTCCCGGCTTTGTTTGACCTCTTCCAGCGGCACCACGGCCAGATAAGCGACGTTGACGAGAAGGTACATGATGCACGCGGTCAACAGTGCGGTGGGACACACGGACTTGAGTGTCCTGACGGGGTCCTTCACTTCATTGAGAACGTTGTTGATGTTGCCCAACCCGGCATAAGAGTAGAGAATCTTAAAAAAGGCCGTCGAAAGGTTATTCCACGCCCAATCAGACCCGGTCCACAAATCATCCCACGCATGGGTGGTGGCCGGCTCCGTAACAGCGAGGGACGACGTATAGGGGCGTAGAAGAACGACAAAGACGCCGGTCAGGACCATGAATCCAATGAGAATGACCTTGACCCATCCGAGGATGTTTTGAATCCACATGCCGGTTTTGTAGAAGCAGCCGTGGATCACGGTGATGAACGTCAACAGGCCCACAGCCAAAAGCTTCGTCGTCACGTCGGTCGGCTCGGTGCGCGTCGCAAAGAGGGTGTACTTGGCGAAGACAATACAGTTGCTGGCCGTGAATCCCAGTAAGACGGCCTGCACCGCCACGAGCGTCGAGGCCAGGAAGCGTGGCTTTCGGAAGGTATACTCCAGGTATACTTTGGACCCACCCGATCGTGGAAGCATGCAACCGTACTCCAGGTCGATGGCCAACCCAGCCCAAGCGACCAGAGCTCCCACCACCCAGAGAGTCAGGGCCAGGCCAGGGCTTCCCACATTCTGGACAATGGTTCCCGGCATGGCGAAGATGCCGCTGCCGATGACTCGTGAGATCACCAGTATGTATGCGCTTCCCCAACCGATATTTCTGCCCACGACGGAGGTTTCGGGCAAAACATCATTCTCGATGGCGCGATCATCCTTTGCTATTTGCAACAGTGTCTCCGAATCCAACGACGCCTGCTCTTCTTCTCCTTCATGGCCACGAGGATAAAGCAATGGCGACGTCTCGATTTCCGACATTGTTCAGCGCGAGGGAGAGAGTTCAAGGCCGATGATCCACGGATTCAGCCGGCCTCGTGGGAGATAAGGAGGGCGCCGATGTCGAGACGGATCGGAGGATGGGACAACGCATGCGATTTATCATGGAAGCTTAGGAAGATGTGATGGAATGTATATTGCAGGAGACTTACCAAGCAGAGCATACCGACATTGCATGTGCTCAGGGTCATCCATTGCACCTTGTCAGCAGGATGCGCGTACGGCCTAACGTGCCTGACTGAAGGTATCCGGCTTGCCGTTCAGCGATGGGATTGCTAATTCGGGGGTTCCATCACGTCATTTCAGGGGGTGGTTGAGCAGCATTGTGAGACGCCATGAACTTGAATGGGTGGCAGTGGCTAAGCACAGGCCTCTGTCCGGGTGCTGGAACACCCGAATAGGTCAGTGGTACCATCTCATCCGATCTATCATTTATCTTGAATGAAACTTGACTTGACCTGGTCAAATTCGGAGGTCCGAGGTTATGAAATCATGTGATATCACGTGTTCTCCAACACCACAAGTGCGAGTCAATGACATCCATCTTCTGCTTTGCTTGGGGCATATAGGATGCATCCAAAGCTTTTGTGAGGATGCCAATCGCCTCGCCGCCGACCCCAGAGGGGAATCCCGCGCATCGAAGCTTGAAACACAATGGGTGCAAAGCCACGTCTCCAAGAACATTACCACCCGAATATTCCAATACAATAGGGGTAATTTGAGGTCATATCCATGCTCTATTCCCCAGTCGCTTCACACAAATTTCCGGTGCCCTTGGCGCGCGAATGTCATTCCGCTGGTGCGAGAGAGATGAGATCAAAGGCAGACTCTGCTCCTCAACATGAACCATTACTTATTGATTCTGTTCTTTATGTAAAGGCATTCGACTCATTCCCAACTTCCTCTGGAGACTCCCTGCTACAGTACTGATTATATGGTGAAATCATTTAGAAAGGTCGCTCATTCTTCTTGGTTAACGACCGCCAATCTGGTACTTGGACACGGGTCTGATCCAGCAAACAGCCAAATTGACGGCAATGGTGATGACACCAATGATCCAAAACGACTTGCCATAGTTGGTGCCCATGTATCGGAAAACGATGGCAAAGATGATCCCTCCAAAGTTTCCCGCGGCGCCGACCATTCCAGAAACGACACCATTGGCGTATGGGTTGACATGCGGAACCAAGGAAAAGTTGGCACCGTTACCGCCTTCAAGGAAGAAGGCCAGACCGGCCATGAGGCCAAACATGGTGGATTCGTGGTGTGAGTTGAGAACACCGATGACGATGAGGAAGACGCCAGTGATAACGGCCAGGAAATGAATCCAGGCTTTCTTCACCCAGAGGTTTGGCAATGCTTTATGGAGAGTGTCGGACACGATGCCTCCCATCGGACGGCACACCACGTTGAGAAGACCGAACATGGCCGCCCACCGACCAGATTCTGTTTGACCCAAGCTCTTGAAGTTCTTCTGGTAATATGTTCCCAGGATCGAGTTGATGGCTAATTCGGCCCCAAAGGAGCAGAAGTAGCAGCCGGACATGGCCAGCGTCTGCAGCTGGAACATGACCGTCAGGACTTCCTTTGGCGTCGGCTCCACCACAATCTCGCCGCGGGCGGTATCCAGCATCTGCTGCTCGCTCAGTTGGGCTTCGTGGTCGGCATAGACGGACAGCTTGCGCTCGCCGGTCGCTTCGAATTGGATCTTGTCGCCCTGATCACCAGAGGGCAGTACAGACCCTGGCTCCGCCGGTGTCTTCTCATCCGTGATTTTGCCCGGCGTGTCCACGATCGTGGCTTGAATGCCGTGGGCCGCGAGGTTTTGCTGAGCAGCGAGGTGTCGGTCAGCCCACTTTCCCGTGGGCGTATCCGGGCAGAGAACGAGCAGACAAGTGCCGACGAAGACGATGACAATGCCCGGAACGACAAAGGCGACCCGCCATGCGGTGTGTGGCGTCAGACCACGGTTGATCAGCGAGTCGTAGATGGACGGCATCAAGAAATATGTGACCCCGCCACCAGCATTGCCGAAGCCGGCCGTGATGGCGTTTGCAGTCCCCACGATATTCTTGTCAAAGAAGCCCGTCGACCACACCTGGCACGGGACGAAACTGCCACCCAGGATTCCGACAAAAAAGCGGACCGTGAAGAGTTGAGCACGGGTATAGGCCGCTCCGGCCAAAAAGGTGGGAATGGCACCAATGAAGAGCGTTCCTGCGAATGTCCAGCGGGGGCCAAATCGATCACAGCAAGGTCCGGCGATAAGTCGCACCAGGAGAGTGGCGCAGAGGGCGATAATGTTGGAGTTGGCAATGTCCACCTTGGTCAAATGCAGATCCTTCTGGATGGTGTCTTGCAACTGGAGGTCGAATCAGCCACCACCACCTTGACCCAGTCGTAGAGAACTTACCAACGGAGGAAATGCATACCACGACCAAAAGGCGACGAAGAAGCCGAACCAAGAGAAGAAGAAGACCCGACCGTACATGTTGATCGGATTGAAGAACGGAATCGAATGTGCCTTTTGATTGACTGGGTTGACTGCCGGAGCCTGCACCAGAAGAGCTGGATTGAACCCCATGATGGCGGATGTGTAGCCTTAGCTGGACTGCTGTGGATGGATGGAGCCGCTGGAGAAGCAGTGTTTACACCCGTTGACGAGGCTTTTTCAGGAGGGGAAGACAGTTTGATTTAATATACATCCCCAAGGACGGTGACCTGACACTGGAATGCCTCCGCGCAACAGACGCGATATGACGTGGTTCGACTTCTCCGGGGATTCAACGCTGGCCGCCCTGGAGACCAGTTCAATCCAGACAGGCAAATCCGCGGCCGATCTCGTCGAGGAGATCTCAGCCAGCGGAGCGAATAGGAAGGCTCAAACAGATGCAAGCCACGTTTGGAAACGGCCGGGGGGTACTGATAACGGAAGAAATATGGGTCCCTAGGCGACGGTGTCAGCGCTGGAGCTCCAGCGATGGTCACTGCAGCTCCGAGGCAACGTCTTGGAATGAAGTATTCGATGTTTCTTTTTGAATCACAATCGCCACACGAGCTGGCCGTCAATGTTGGCCGCTCGTTTCTCGCCGCTGCTCGACACAAGGGCTCAACGAGGCATAACTCCACGGCGTCCTAGTGTAGCCTCCGATTTGAGACCCAGCAGAAGTGACGACTGTTCACTGATGAACCAGGGTGCATCAGCAGATCCCGATGTCGTGCACAGATGATGATTGCGCCGTCAAAGTAGACGAGAGAAGCGGAATCAACAGTCTTCATCGGCGGGGGCGCACATCGCCCGGCCAGTCCAAAGGTTGAGCCTGGATTGGCCAGAACGCACGCTGTGAGTTCGACTCTGGATGGAGAGAGCCTTCTCAACTGATAACAGATGTGGAGGAGGATGCTGAGAGCGGTGCGTGGGTGGAAAAGTGTGCAGAGACTGGTTGGTTGAGTCTTATCTAGGCTTGCAGCCCCTGTCTTATCTTCGGTCCAGACGTCTGTGGAGCCTGTCTCTGAGGATAAAAGACAAGGGCCGCCTTCCTTTTCTATAGCATGCCTGTTCTCCGCGGGATAGAAATACGATCTTGAAACTCTATTCCAGATCGGACTCGAGGTCTAATTCATTTGAGCCCAAGGTTGGCAATTTCGGCGCCTTGGATCCGTGACCACAGGCAGTCCCAGCTCCGGCCGTCTCCAGCTGATGTCGAGGCTTGTTCATGCGGAAGAATGGACGCCGCAGGGAGTCGTCCTCGAATAGACGTGCGACTCAGTCATGATTACTGTCACCGAAATGGATGCTGGCATATATCGTTGGCATCATAAGGCGACCAATATGTTGTCGGAATCCCCTTGGCATCACAATAGCTCAGATCCCCATCCGCCCATTTGGCCGGGCACCGCACTCTTTGTCCTCAAGTTCTGCTCGTGCTCATTCAGGGTGGCGACGCGGACAGGTTCCAGTTCGCCAGTTCTAAAGGCACACAGGCACTGCGGAGACGTACTCACAATGTGCATCCAGCGCAGCCCTTTGTTAGACTGCTGACCTCTGTGACTGAAGTGGACCGCCTTACCAAACATTCGAAGACTCTTCATTTGCGACCAGTCCTTCTCCTACACCGTGAACGGCTCTGCGCCATAGCATTCTAAATTGCTAACCAGAGTTAAAGAGTGTCATACCTGCTCCTTCACACTACCTAGACTATGACTAGAAAGACCTATGATATTTGCAACGTCTTTCGAACCCGACGGGGCTACAGCAGTGACGCAGATGGATGTTGGACGCTTTAAAGGTACCGATTCCATCCGGAGCATTCGCACGCCAATTGATTGGCTATGGCCGCTCTAAAGGCCATGCTCATCGCTCTCCATACCTCAATAGCCCGTCTTACAAAGCCGAACGAACATAGTATCCAAGGATCATACCGCTTACGCGTTTCCCCAAGCTGCGGCAGCCAATGCAGGACGGTGCACACCCAAAGCTGGAACGTGGTGTGCGAGACAATCTCGTGGAGCTCCGATGACAGTAACCTTTTGGTGAATGAGACACAGCGCAAGAGAAGACCGAAGAGAAGTCCACTGGCTCTACGATCTTGAAGCTGGAGCCTTATTGCTCACGAAATGCGACCACCAAAGCATGGTCCTTATCCAATGTAATCAGTCGTCATCGTCCTAATGGCTGGTTGTTGTTGGGCCGCGGAAGATTTGTCTACGATTCAGATATTAGCGCACAAGATGTGGAGAGTGAGTTTTGGACATTGTGTCGGTCATTCAAATTTGAGAGCGAGGCGGCCGCGTCTCCTGCCCCGTCTCTGGCATCTGTAAAGATTTCGGCATATATCTCTTTCCCGAGTTATTCCGTTTATATCACCTTGGGACACCATTTCGACACCCCATGCCCGATGCCTGCGTAGGCCCTGTTCCTTGAATTCCACCGGGACGTCTCACAGCGACCCTCCTGACGGCCGGTGACACAGTCTCTTGGCGATTTGAGGTTGTCAATGGCTCTAGATTCAACCAGACCGCCTTAATATGGGTGAACCAATCTGCTCACGGGGTCTGATGAATGGAGCTGCTTTTGGTGGCAGGCTGAAGTATGCCATGATGGCGGAAATGCTCATTGACAAGTTCCTGTTAGATCTCGGGTGATTCTTTATCTTTCCGCCTCCGTTTGACACGCTCGCTGGAAGATGTCGTGAATCCTCCTATCGGGACAGCCGCCAACTGATCAATGTCATCGTCTCGGTCGTGCTTGACCGTCGTCCTCTGAACGACTGTCTCGATTACTGTCGGCCTCGAATCTCCAGAGGTTCCAGTGTCGACCTTGGCTGTCAGTCTCTCGGCGAAGACCCGTAAGTCTGCTGTGAAAAGAACACTGTGAGCCCAGCCAGCCTCCTGACCCCACAACTTCCGGAAGTGATTGGCGACGGCATCATACGTGGTTTTGGTCAGGCTGCGGTGCTTGCCTTTGCCGAATTTGTAATCGCGTTGTGCAATCTGCCATACATGGGTGTCGACGGGGACCGCTTCGCCCCATCCCAAACCCATCAGACAGACGCAATCGGCGACTTTCGGCCCAACGCCTTGTAGAGCCAGCAGCTTCTCGTGTGCTTCTCGGTAACCATCACGCCCTTCGGGTTTCATGTCGCCAGCAGGAGAAAGCGGTCGTCCGTATGCTGGACATTCCGGGTTGCGGATGCTGTCCAGCCAGCCAAATTCTCGCTCCTCCGCGATGATCTTTGCCGTTTGGTAAATGTACTTTGCCCGATATCCAAAGCCGAGTTCCCGAAGATGAGCCTCGACGTGTTGTCCCGTCAGAGCGGACGGTGTCGGAAAGTCGTGATATTTTCGGCCGTCGAGGGTCGCAATGTACGTGCCGTAGTGGGTACACAACTTGTCCACCATTTGCGAGATGCGGATGATATTGTTGTTGCTGCTGCAAATAAATCCGACCAGCGCTTCCCATGCATCCTGACGGAGGATACGAACCCCGGTGAACTGGGGTGCCTTCTTTTTAAAATTGGCGTCAGCAGCCGACCACTGCGCGTACAGGTCTTGCAGGTTCGGTTCAAGGTTCAAATAATGCTGGACCAAGTCCTGAGTATCGTCCGCCTCGTCGTCCCCGGCGGGTGGCACCGACGAGGGAGGGGTCAAAGGTGCGTCATAAGGGGGTGCTGGCCATATGGAACGATAGTGGATATGTGATTGATCCTGAGATAACTGTACAAGGCGGCCGCGCAGAACGCATGCCCATGTATCATCTTCGCACGGACGCCAGCGAAACGATTGACCACATCTCAGAGTCGTCGCGAGGCATAGTTCCGTCAATGCCACTGGCAGTTTGCGCCATTCTGTAATTCGACTCATGGAAGACAGGTTGTCCGTCGTCTTGCCTGATGATGCCATCGACCAAAGTGGGTGGACAGGAGTCAGGCCTGGCGCGTCGACGCGCAACAGTCCTGCCAAGCATCCCCAAATCTTCGCCCAGCTCACCCCTCTTTTTGGACTCGGGGTGCCGCCGCTTTGTGCTCACCCCGGTCGGGTGGGGCTCACCAGTGACTCACACTGGTGGGGCCCACCCCTCACCTGTATCCAATTGAAAGCCAAGATACTGATGCGCCCACCGGATCTGAACGGAGAAGTCGGAGCTAGTCAGGGCGGACACACCGGGTGAGCTGGAGAATGTAGATCCAAGGGGTTATCAAAAGCAGCGTCGATGAGCTCGACATTTATGGTTAGAATCTTTTGCCACACCAGAAGCATAGACCTGGAACAACTGGATCTGACCGCATCCAGAGGGGAAATATAACGCACCTCCTACTCGCCGCTTTTCATCTCTTCCTTTCTGACCCTTCAGAGTTCTCTCTGCCAGAAATCAGGTGACGGGCGGGAACACGCATCATTATCACACCACAAGTCCGTCATCGTCGCCGCATTCAGAGAAATGATTGCATCACAGATCTAGATTGAGGAGGAGACAGGAAAATGTCATCAACATGTGATAATCGGATGACCCCAAGCGGCATTATTGTGCACAGCTTCACGTCATCCACGCACCACTGGCAATGTTTGGCCCACGAAATGATTTTAAATGCGGTCTGGACAATCCCCACTACGAAAGTATGGAGTTGACGACTTCGATCAAATACAACCATTATATGAATCTATCAGAATGACTGCCAAGATTGCCATTGTCGGCGCGGGTCAAGTCGGCGCCGCTGCTGCATATGCATTATTACGTGGCTCTTTGTACGGAGAGCTACTACTCGTCGACGTGAAACTAGACTTGAGAGAAGGTCAAGTCCGAGATCTGTCGGATGCAGCATACTGTGAGGATAGCAGCACGCGTATTCGAGCAGGCACGTACAAAGAAGCAGGTCAATGTGATATTGTGGTCATCACCGCAGGGTCAAGGCGCACCATAGGTAAGAAACCGAAGGAACATGGCAATCTCTGACTCCGGCTAAGACACGCTGATCAACTTTCGCAGGCGAAACAAAAGTCGAATCGATTGAGCGCAACAGCGCGGTTATGTGCAGCATCATCAACGCCATGAAGCCGCTTCGCAAAGATGCCATCGTGCTGATTGTGTCGAACCCTAATGATGTGCTCACCTCACTTGCCCAAGAGATTTCGGGACTTCCAAGATCTCAAGTCATAGGATCAGGTACCTCTCTGGATTCGGTTCGACTTCGCAGGCTGTTGGCCAACCAACTTGATGTGCGTATCTGCGCTCTTGATCGAAATTCGGACGTGACTGACGTGTGTTGCAGATTGCCAGCAACCAAATCAACGCATACGTATTGGGCGAGCATGGAGATTCTCAATTCGTGGCTTGGTCATGTGCATCGATCGCCGGAGTCCCCATCGACAAAGCCATGCCGCCCGAAGCTCTCGACCGTGCTCACCTTGCTGAAGAATGCAAACATGAAGCGCAGCACATCATCAAGGCCAAAGGATCGATCGCATTCGGTATCGGCTCCATCGTGGCCGGTATCTGCTCTTCCATACTGTTCGACAAACGCGATGTTCGCCCCGTGAGTCACTTCCAACCGGATCTCGGTTGCTGTTTGAGTTTGCCAGTGGTCCTTGGAAGAAAAGGAATTGTGCACACGATCCAATTGCCGTTGACCACCGGGGAAAAGACCAAGTTAGTGGAATCTGGAAAGATGATAAAGGAGACTGTTCAAAGCTTGACGGAAGAGGATAGGGTCAGTGGAATGGCTGCCATATGATAGATTGTCCAGAAAGAGTGCAAGGCATCATAGGAATCCGGCTTTGGATGCAGTGGGAACGGGATATTATCATGAACGTTTTGGGAGTGGATATTTCCGCTCGTAAGTGATCACTCATACAATGTAATTACATAATGAACATCCCAAATCAGCCAACAAGGTCCCTTCGTGTTGGCCAGTCATCAGAATCATGCCGGCCCATTTGTCTTTGCCTTTTCACTTGCAAGCACATGCTTTTTGACTTCGAGAAAACTGTCCGGACTGACCGAGACGGAAGTAATGCCGCAATCGACCAGGAAGGCCGCAAATTCTGGATGATTGCTCGGAGCCTGGCCGCAAAGCCCAATCTTGCGGCCGGCCTTGCGAGCCTCTGAGATGACTGTCGATATCATCCACTTGACGGCCTTGTCCTGTTCGTCAAAGAGATCAGCAAGCTCCGCAGAATCACGGTCCACGCCGAGGGTCAGTTGGGTCAAATCATTGGATCCAATGGAGAATCCATCGAAATGCTTCGTGAATTCGGCCGCCAAGATGACGTTGGATGGAATCTCGCACATGACGTAGACCTGCAGGCCATTCTCACCACGCTTCAGCCCATTTTCAGCCATGACTTGGAGCACTTTGGCCGCCTCGCCAACCGTCCGGCAGAAGGGAACCATCACGATGGCGTTGGTGAAGCCCATTTCCTCGCGTAATCGCTTGAGTGCCCGGCATTCGAGGGCGAAGCCCTCCTTGTAGCGCGGCGAGTAGTAGCGCGAGGCACCACGGAAGCCGAGCATCGGATTCTCTTCTTTCGGCTCAAATTCTTCTCCGCCCACCAGGTTGGCGTACTCGTTGGTCTTGAAATCGCTCAGACGGATGATTGCGGGCTTGGGGTAGACGGCTGCGCAGAGGCATGCGAGGCCACGTGCCAGTTTGTCGACAAAGTATTCCGGCTTGTCGGCGTAGCCTTTTGTCAGTCGGGCAATTTCCTGCTTGGCCTTTTCATCCTTCAGCCGGTCAAAGCGCACCAGTGCCATCGGATGCACCTGAATGTGATTACTGACGACAAATTCCATGCGGGCCAGGCCGATGCCGTCCGCTGGGAGTCGCCACCAGCGGTAGGCCGATGCGGGGTTGGCGAGATTGAGCATGATGTGCGTCCGGGTTGGTGGAAGTCCTTTCACGTCCAGCTCCTTGGTGGTGATGTCGGAAATTCCCTCATAGACGAAGCCATTGTCACCTTCAGCACACGAAACCGTGACGTCTTGACCGGTATGTAAAACGTAGGTGGCATTGCCCGTACCGACAACAGCCGGAACGCCCAGCTCACGGCTGACAATGGCAGCATGCGATGTACGGCCACCGTGGTCTGTGATAATGCCCGCCGCACGCTTCATGATGGGCACCCAGTCCGGATCGGTCGTTTCCGTTACCAGGATTGAACCATCGACGAACTTGTTGATATCCTTGGCATTTTCGATGAGGCATAGACGGCCCGACACCGCCGCCTCGCCGACAGAAAGGCCGGTCGTGAGGATACGACCCTTCTTGCCGATCGTGTAGGTTTTGAAGACGCCCGCTTCACGACGTGCCTGTACGGTTTCTGGACGTGCCTGGACAATGAACAGTCTGCCCGTCCTGCCGTCTTTGGCCCATTCGATGTCCATTGGACATCCGTAATGCTGTTCAATCGTGCATGCCCAGTGTGCCAGTTGAAGGATTTCCACGTCACCGAGCACAAAGGAAGCTCGCTCCGCTTTCGAGGTGGGTACGTTACGAGTCGGCATGTGTTCGTCACCATAAACCATCTTGATTTCCTTTTCGCCGCGCGTTTTCTCAATGATCGGAACGTACTCAGCATTGGCAAGAAGGGGTTTGAACACCTGATATTCATCCGGGTTGACCGTGCCTTGGACGACATTTTCGCCCAGACCCCATGCCGCGTTAATGAGCACGACTTTGTCGAACCCACTTTCGGTATCGATGGAGAACATCACACCAGAGCCGCTGAGGTCTGATCGAACCATCTGCTGCACGCCGATAGATAGTGCCACCTTCATGTGGTCAAATCCTTTCGTCTGGCGGTAGCTGATGGCCCGGTCGGTGAAAAGTGAAGCATAGCAACGCCGGCAGGCATTCAGAAGTGCATCTTGGCCGGAAATGTTCAGAAAGGTTTCTTGCTGACCAGCGAAGCTTGCATCGGGCAAGTCCTCGGCTGTGGCACTGGAGCGGACCGCAACGCCCAGATTTTCTGTGCCCGCTTGGGCCGAGAGCTCCTGGTAGGCAGTTTTGATGGCAGCGGCCGCGTCAGCAGGCCAGTCGCCGCGGAGGAAGAGGTTTCGAACTTCCTTGCCGGTTTCAGCAAGACTGACCTTGCCAGATTGCCATTCGCCAATCAGCTGGGTCATTTTCTCCCTGATGTTGTTGGCATCCACATAGTGCCAGTAGGTACGAGCAGTCGTTGCAAAACCCGGTGGCACTGGAATCCCCTTTGTGGTGAGAGCACCGATCATCTCGCCAAGGGAGGAATTTTTGCCGCCGACCAATGCAACATCTTGCCGCCCCAAATGTTCGAAGTTACGGACAAAGGTTTTGGAGCCGCTCATGTTCTTGATGTTTCTGTAATAGTTTTGGCAACTGATGGGAGTTACAAGGTTGTGAGAGAAATCGAAGAATATGAAATGAAGTGTCGCATGTCAAATTGTGGGGTGTGAGGACTGATGGCTAGATGAGTGCCGGTCGAAGCAGGAGATGTCTTAGTGTTATATTGAGCTTATTCAAGCACCAAACAGATGCATGTGAGCAGAAGTCAGAGTCTTCCAGAACGACGACCGGTTTTGGAAATCTCGGGAGGAAGGTCAGGCCTGAATCAGGTGAGAACATGAGATTGTCACGAGAGGAGAGAAACCAATGACATAAACCAATGACATAATTATTCCTTGCCTTGCATACTGTGACACACACTGTCTGTAATTACTTGCCTTGTCTCCTAAAGGAATAGTGAGCGCGGTTGCAAAAGGTGTAGCTGTATAAAGGGTGTCAAGGTAGAGTTGATGAAAGTTGTTGATCATGAAAGTGGGATTCTCGGGTTCAATGAGACTTGACTATCCTAATTCTATATGGGTTACTGCTGCTTTTATAAGCCTGCGGCTCTTTTGTACAACGTCTTGGCAAAGCTTGGCAGACTTCACAAATTCAAATATGTTAGCATCGGTCCACCCCGGGTATTGCTGGCTGCCTCAGCAAAACACCTCATTTCCGGAATCCTGGGGGAATTGTCAATCACTGATTGGCTATGAGACTTGCCGTCCCCAAGACCCTCAATGCCGCAGCCAATCACAGGCTGGACGGCTGTCTCTTCATTCATTTCTGTGATTGATACTGCCAAGCACTTATGGCACATCAGGCACATGAATATCTGCTGCTCAGTCGCAGCCCTCGCTCTCTCAGACATCAATCTCATCCATCTCACTCATACTCATACTTCCACTGTCTTGACGTTGTCTTGGCGCCGTTTCTCAGTTATCCAGCTCTGGATCACGCGACCATCTTATCCTGATCCTTAGGGTCAACTGGCTCAGGACCTCATCCTCCCAACTGGCTCAACTGGCTCAGGACAACTGGCTCAGGGCATCATCACAGGTCAACTGCTCGACAATCACGTGACCTTTCCATACTGGTCAACAGTTGTTCATCGCACATAGGATTAAGCAGGCTCTCAAGTCTGTTGAGCGGACAATTGCTCTGGCTGGCAAAGCCCACACTCTGACTACCCTAGGTGAACCTGAGTAAGTAGGAGAAAGGGGCCCCAAGTCTGTCGTCAAAAGCAGTGTCGATAAAAATCCTTTTGCGTGGAACTTCAAATGCAGGAACGAGTGCAATCATGATTTCAAAACAACGAAAGCAGTATTATCCCTACCCCGAGCACCGCCAGCACCATTTCCTGTTGACACTGAAGAATATGTCTGTTCGCTGAAACCATGAAGACGATTTCTGTTTCAAAGAGAAGGTCGTGCTCTCATGCCTTTGGACAGATGCCATCAGCATCGCCGCAAAACAGCTCCTTATCCCGTCCGCACCTCGGGATCCATCATTGCTTTGCGCAACACCTCTCTCACACGCTCATAAAGCCCTTTATCCTCCACTTTCCACAACTTGTCGTTCGGGAACACTACTGTGCGCAGTTTCTCGAGATACCGAGTCAATGGTTCAAAGTATGGGGTAATATTTGGAACCACTGTCTCCATGAATGAGGCTTCATCAAAGATGGTGCCAGACTTCACTTTCGCGAGTTCTGTCGTGCTCATGTAGTTCCAGTTTTTGAATTCTTTCACAACTGTCGGAGGCTCATTAGGCCCGTTGTAGTGCATGCAGATCCAGAAAAGGACCCAAAAGAACGACTCTAGGTCATGCATGAAAGAGTGTTGCGGGCCCTTGAGCGCTCCAATAGCCATGAAAACTTTGGTTCCGGTTTTCTGGAGAGCACCAGAGGCCTGTAGCCGGTTCTCTCTGATCGCGAGGTCGAGGTCAATCAAAAATCCAGGCCAGGTCGAATATTTCTCTTCGCTCACCAACACGTTGTTCAGTGATACGTCGCGGTGGAGGATGCCGGCTTTGTGGTTGCGAATACAGGCCGTGTGGAAGACAACAAAGTGGTCCAACTCTTCTACAACGCCAGCGCAGGCTGGTCCTGGATGGAATTGGGCAAGCAGGTCAAGGCGCGGTATTGCCAAAACTCTCTCGACAAGACTCACTTGAGGATCCGGAGGGTTTCTCTCCTGGGCCAGAAAGGCGAAGAGGTATCCGATGCTAGGGCGCTTCTTCGGCAACACGTCGTGAATCTACCTCGAACATGCTGACCTGCTTGCAGTCCTAGCTCCGAGCTACTCATCGAAGGGCAATGAGCCGCTGGAGGTCGCTAGATCCTAACCAGGCTCCCTCGGGTTTTAAGGATCCTAAATTTGCTCTCGCAGATATTAAACTGGCTCTCTCGGACCGTTCTTCCATACCCGCATCTCAGGCCGGGATCTGGTCAGTAGGTTCAGTAGCCACATCGCTGAGAGCCTTTAATTCTGTGATCAAAGTGGTTGCCATGTCCAGAACCCAGAGTTGCACCAACGACAGTCGAATTCGAACAGCTCTCGCCGCCGTGGCATCTCATCGACAGGTTCGCCAGGGGTTGCCTGCCTGAGACATTCAGAGCAGTAAAGTACCGCAGTCCGTGATGAATCGATATTCCTTATGTGCTCGGTCACACAGCTGGGGTTGCTTCGTCTGAAGTCGTTTCAGATGGAGGCGAAGGGACCGAACCGCATCCAAGGATCCGAGTTTGGTGATAAATGAGGTTACTGACGTCTGCGCCAGTAACAGATCACCCTGCACACGCTGCAGCTCGAGATTGGCGACTTCTTGCTGGTGATGTGCTGCTAACATGGCTAATCGACACGCTGATAGACTCGTCTGGATGCTCGTTTGCCCACTCGCCTGCCCACTTACTTGCCTCCTCGCCTACCTGTATGCTTGCCTCCTCGCCTACCTGTATGCTTGCCTCCTCGCCTACCTGTATGCTTGCCTCCTCGCTTACCTGTATGCTTGCCCACCTGCTTGCCCACTTGTTTGCCCACCTGCCTGCCACCTCGTTTCACAAGTGTATTCGGGTTCGGCTTGCAACAGGTAAGGCGCAGGATGATTTTTGGGCTTCGCAGGATTAACTCAAAGACGGATCTGAGTTCCTCTTGAATTAGCCGATTGCTGATCCTGGTGAATATCGGAGTCATCCAGCGGCGGTGTCGGAGATCCCTTCAATGCTGATGGCGTGGTTGAGCCGGGAATCTCGCTGGCGACCACCGTCTCGCCACTGTAGTCGCTTACCTCTGCCACCGACGAATCCGACGGCGGAGAAGGTGAGCGAATAAACTGGAAGAACACGCGGTCGCGGTCGACGTCGGTGGCCACGTTTATCGACGTGTCATCGAGGGGAAGAGGGTCGCCAGCTATCTATCCCGGTAGTAATATTCGTCAATTGGGTCGAGATTGGATCTTTCGGTACGCGGACTGGGGCATGGGCTCGTCCAAGACTCCACCGGGCTTGGTACATTTCCGCAGGATGGGCCGGTCGAGAGGGGTTGGGATATGTGAACTCACATTGTACGCTTCGCTTCTGTCATCCCTGACCGTCTCGGTCCCGATGACGCGAGTGAAGCCCCCAAAGAACCATTCTACCACGGAGTTGATGGAGTCAGAAGTCGGTATCTTGCGGATCTGAGGGTGGCTCGTCGCGATGTAGAAGCGTACAAAGTCTTTCACCTCGGTCAAGTCAGGACACGGTACGCCCGGTCCTAGGTACAACCGTCGAACATCTTCGTTAGGAGGAGTGAGGTTCTCCTCGGCGGCCTTTTCCTGCAACTCGTCGAGCCGCCATCTAGGACGTCAAGTCAGCGGAGGGATCAGTATAATAACGGGAGAAAAAGGGAGGAAAAAGGGAGGAAAAAAGGGAGGGAGATGGTGGGAATTCCCTACAGTACATAGCCGTCGAGGGTCGCATCTTGATCCTTTCTCGTCTTCTTGTTGTGCTTCCCTTTATTGCGGATCTTGTCCACTTCTACGTGTGCCCGTCTCTTGTAGCCATTGGCTTCGGCCTGGCCCGCAACTTCTGAGCAACCTGGGTCGACGTCTTATGGGTACGGGCACGTTGTCTGTCTATCCTGGAGAGAGCGAGGGAGAAGTGGGACGGCAGGGACGGGAGAAGCTTCCTTCACAGAGACAGAATGCAGGACGGGCTGGCAGGAGGCACTCGACGACAGGAAGAAAAAAGGCAAAAGCTCTTGGACAGCCGGCTGAGGAGGGGAGGCGGTTTTTGTCCATGGCGAGCTGTCGAAGGAGGCCAGGGCGGTGGATTAAAGGATGGCCACCGAATCGAGGTCGACACGCCCGCGGCCATTTTTGGATCCTGGCTCTGCAAAATTAGGACGCGGTCCCACAGGCCAAAAGCGCACCGTCGTCAAAGGGTGAGTGGGAAGTTCAGTCGCAGGTCGCGCGACGGGGAGAGGGGGGTGGTTACTCTACTTGAGCCGCCAAGCCTGCAAAGTTCAAGGGCTGTGCCGAAGAACTTTCGCCTGGGGTTGAGAGCAGCGATGTGAGCCTTTCTATTCTTTGACCTAAAGGGAGAAAAAAGAATCGCGACTCCAATTCCCTTGTCTTTACTGTATCCGCTTTCATACACCAAAGAAAAGGGACTTGAAAGCTTCGCATCAGGTCGCGGCGACAACAGCCTCGGGAAGACAATGAACGGGGACAACTACTCGTCCCGAGGTAGATGAATTTTCGGTGCATCATTTGAGAAGACATGGCTGACTGATTCAGACTCTGGTCGAGCAAGAGATCATTACGTGCGTGGATCCCTCCCAGCACATCTTCTGCCAACAGGAGGAGCTAATGGAACACAGACGTCGAGACACGAGAGGGATGATCGAAGAGATCGCGACCGGAATCGAGACCGGGCTGAAAGAGAGAGAGGTGAACGAAGGCGGTCTCGGTCCCCTCATCATCGATCATCGCGACGGGACTACGAAGCAGACACCTACTCGACCAGTCGAGATTACCGAGCACGAGAACGGGAGGACAGGTATGGTCAAGGCCGGAGGGACGAGCGCGAATGGGACCGGGATCGTGGCCCCCGGCGCCGTGATGATGGCGACAGACCGCCCCGGAGAGATCGCGACCTCTTCGACGACCGGCGCGGTGGCGGCAGGGATCGAGGCGACCGCGGAGGACGAGAGGATCGTGACGAGTTTGCCGCGCAGGCTCGGGGGCGCAAGGCCAGCCCTCCACCGAAGAAGCGGGAGCCGACCCCGGATCTGACAGAGGTGGTGCCCATTCTCGAGCGCAAGAGAAGGATGACACAATGGGACATTAAACCGCCAGGCTACGAGAACGTGACGGCGGAGCAGGCAAAGATGTCGGGCATGTTCCCGTTACCTGGAGCGCCGCGCCAGCAACAGATGGACCCGAGCAGACTACAAGCGTTCATGAACCAGCCCCAGAACAGTGCCAGCACGACCGCGTTGAAGCCGTCGTACGCCCGGCAGTCCAAGCGGCTGTTTGTGTACAACGTGCCGGCCTCGGCCACGGAAGACACCATCACGCAGTTCTTCAATCTCCAGCTCAACGGTCTCAATGTGACCAAAGGGGTCGATCCGTGCATGTCCGCCAACGTCTCCAAGGACCACTCGTTCGCTCTGGTCGAGTTCAAACAGCCATCAGATGCCACCATGGCACTCGCCTTGGATGGGATCACCATGGAAGAGCACCACACCGAGCTCAACGGCAATGGGGACGGACCGATCAAGGGACTCGAAATCCGGCGACCAAAGGATTACATTGTCCCGTCGGCCGACGAGGATGCGTACACAGAAGGAGAAATGTCGTCAGAAGTGCCCGACACCGCCAACAAAATATGCATTTCCAACTTGCCCCCCTACTTGACCGACGACCAAGTGGTTGAGTTGCTGAAATCTTTTGGCGACTTAAAGGCATTTGTTTTGGTGAGAGACGAAGGAACCCAAGAATCGAGGGTGAGTGATCCTGGCCGGAAGGCCGATGACCGGCCTGTTCGCGGAGCTAACGACTTTTCAAGGGCATCGCATTTTGCGAATATGTCGACCCATTGGCCACGAGCATTGCCGTTGAAGGCTTGAATGGCATGGACTTGGCGGATTACAAGATCAAGGTGACCCGGGCCAGCATTGGTTACACGCAGGCCTCTGGCTTGGAGATGGGTGTCAATGCCATGTCGATGTTTGCCGGAACGACCTCGAATGATTTTGAGCAGAGTCGTGTTCTACAATTGCTCAACATGGTGACGCCCGAAGAGCTCATGGACAATGAAGACTATGAAGGTGAGCATGCCCCCCGTCTATTCAGTCCGACCTTTGTCCCTAATGCTGACTTATCGTCAGAAATCTGCGAAGACGTTCAAGAAGAATGTTCCAAGTACGGTAGGATTCTGGAAATGAAAATTCCTCGCCCGTCCGGCGGCAGCAGACAGTCAGCGGGAGTGGGCAAAATCTATCTCAAGTACGACACGCCAGAATCGGCCCAGAAAGCCTTGCAAGCATTGGCCGGGAGAAAATTTGCAGACCGGACGGTGGTCACAACATATTTCGACGAGGTTTGCTGTTGTCTTCTTTGTTGTCTTCCCGTCCTGACCTTTTGCTAGGCAAGTTTTGACGTCAACGCTTGGTGAGCCCGGGAGCGACGGGAATGAAGGGATGTTAAAAACAGGGCAATGCCGGTCAGCGGTTTCAAGTCGATCTACCACTGAGGTCGTCCTCGGCGATGAGACGCATGCCCAGTCGTCGGTTGCTGTAAAGCGCGCCCTAGCCGGCCAACACAGCTTATGGTGTCTGTATCGGCATAGAGAACTGCCCTGGTCCGATGTCAGACCGTTGATGGCGGGGTTCTGAGTGACCACTGGTGTCGAGCTGGCGAGCTGGACCGAGCTGGGGCAATGGGATGGTATGTCTTTCAATAATATCCTTGCAGGTTCATTCGGGCATGGATGCCGCCGAAAGCAAAATGTACTTTTACGAGAGCGAAAATGGAATCCGTCAGACCATAGAAGACATTTCCGACCAGTCGCTGATCGTTTATCTGATGTACGTAATGTTCGCGGAGAGTGTCCACCCGTCAATGCCTCTAGGATGTGGTAGTTTCGGTGCAACGTTCACAGAAGCAGCAGGCAACTCTACGAAAGCGGGAACTGGTATTAGCACATGCCAAACTCTCGGCTCTGCGGAACTTGATTTGACCTTATCCACGCGACTGGTGACTGTACATAGGTAGAACGTGTGCCCCTTGGGAACACAGCAGTGTGAGGGTTTGGCGCTTGGCCTCCGGTACTCCTACAACACCATAGGCAGCGTCTTTATAGAATCAATCAATCAACCATCATAGATCGCTTGGTTCATCATCGGGCATGCCATAAAGATTTAGAGCGGACACCATGTAAAGCCTTGATCATGGCCCAATATTCGACGGTCGCCCTGTGATTCAATTCATGTCAGCCTCCACAAGGGGCATGATGAGATTCTATGTTTCAGGCCAACTGGTTGCCCAGGGAAGGGTGTTTCAGCCTGTTGTATCTCGCTCCTCAATTATGTGTATATAAAGACCTCTAGATTCCATCAAGACAAGGAGGACAGTTGACTCCTGATTTTCACAATCTGACAATTCATCTGTGGTACGTAGCAGGGGTTGAGAAGCTGGTCTCCGTTATCAGATTGGCTAATTGTCATGCAGAATCCTCAATACAGCCAGCGGCCGCTAGATTAAGAGCAAGATGCTTCGACCCCATTCAAGTGGCTGCTGAAATGACTCAGAAGTTGCTCGTCGAATGCAGAAGAGCACAAGGAGGTCCTAGAGAATGCGCCGCTCACAACTAGAGTAATTAATGTATCAATCACGTTCTCGCTGAAACAGACCATTGTTTAGAAGACATCACACTCAGTCACCAGACCACCCGATTTCTCACACCGCCCGCGAAACCTGTCAGAGCACTTCAAAAGGAATATCCCGGCAAGCCCTGCTCAAGATCTTTAAAGATGGCATAACTGTGACTCGCAAACTGGGAGTCAAGCATATCTGGACCGATTCTGTCAGCCAGAAAGATCCATGGATGGCTGATGAACGGCATTTATACCCGGGCTCAACTCAACATTCCCGCCACAGCGTCTTCCAGGTGCCAACACAAGCTCATCAGCCATCGAGCAGTCCATCACAATCAAAGACTCTGGATCTTAGGAGCCTCTTCTCTCACCACATGCTATCCACTTCGAAAACAGAGTGTTGTGATGACAATAGTCAGGCAGATTTGCGTCAGTAGTTAACAACACTGATTCAGAAAGCGGCAGAATGTGAATCCATTCATATACTCCTCGCCCCTCGGAGGCAAGCGTGAAGTCTTCTATGCAGTTTGCCAGATTGGTAGCGCAGACGACTATGGCCAACATTGTAGCCACTCGAACTGGCCAACCGCGAATAGTCAACTTGAGGGTCAACTGGTCTATCAACTGTCGGTTAACTGGTCGAGGTCAATTGGTCGGTCAACTGGTCGGTCAACTGGTCAGCTGGTCGAGATCACCGGGTCAATTGGGCAGTGTAAGGGTTGACATACACTTGTAACGATATTCCGTGGACGGTGCTACTTTGGCCCAGACACAGCGCCTCCTGTACATAATCTCTTCGACGGTTTGTCAATGTCTTTAGATAGGCAATTGTCAAGGAGAGACTGTTGGCCGGAGACAGCTGTTCTGTGTACAGTTAGACTCCCTGCTGTTGCCTAGGCACCCTACGTGTACATAAGACACCCTCTCTTCTTACTGTTTCACCACTATTTGAGATTGACAATTGTGTGCACTTAGCTCGTTCAGATAGCTCTATATAAAGTAGAGAGCAGCTCTCCCAGAAGGAGGAGGGCGGAGATTTCCAGGTTGCTGATTCACTGAACTATTCAGCCTCCAAAGTTTGACAGCAATATATTGGTCGGAATAGCCTCTACAGTCGGGTTCAACATCTACTGGTCAACTGGGTCAACTCAACACTGCGAGTTAATTCCCAGGAAGGGTGTATGACGCAAATAAGGGCTGTTGTGGATGGAGTGCAAGTGGGTAGCCCAAGGTCAAGCCTTTGACGTCAATCAGAGCTAATTGCAACAAGTCGTGGCCGGGGCGGTCCGGAGCGAAATGGGCTGTGAATGGGGCGGCCCGGAGTCTAACCCAGCTTGAGCCTCTACCTCGCCCTGAGGGCTCTCTTGTAGCTATATAAGACTACGTTTCTCCTATTCACGTTGGCATAATTACCCTGCATCCGCTGCTTATCGAATATTGGTTAGGGGAGAATTGCAGAAATTAAATCCGCTAGCAGGCTTCAGCCGCTGTGCAAGGCCATTGCCAAGATCCTTCTGGGGGGGTCCTGTCACGTGACTCAACGTATTATATCACGTGACAAAGACTGGCCTTTCTCGGCGCCAGTTGCGCCTGATGGTATCTCCCAGTCCTTGCTGACCTTGCTACACTCACTGTTGGGAACACAGGCAGTGTTCTTCACTTCATGAGCGCTTGGCCTCCGACACTCCTACAACACCATCGTAGACAGCATTTTAGGTAGTATCAATCAACCATCTCATCGGTGCTTGTTCATCACTTGCAAGGATCGATTCCATTCCTGCCTCCATGGACACCAACTCCTTCGATTTCCTAGGTGGAAAGCTCTAGCTGTTAAAGAGCACACAATGAGTGGGAACGCAGTGCCAGACCGAAAGCGCAGTCCACTGCGGTGGCTTCACAATCGACTTCGCCCCGGGAAACAGGCTTCCTCACCCTCAGCCTCATTACACATCCGTACACCATCCGCCTCGTCGAACCTCAGCCCAAACACTCAGCCAGAGTCTGTGCAGTCTTGCACACCGCCTGCTGGCCAGGGAGGGGCGCCAGACCAGGTGCACCCGCCACCTCCCGACCGCTCCGACCAGGATTTCTTGGACAAGGTGTTCAATCGGCTGTCCCTAGAGGAGCGAGGAATAATAGAAGAGAATCTACTGTCAACTCCCCAAGAGGCGGACCTGGTCATCGGACAAGCGTTGGAAGCAACCCAGGACAAGCAACGACAGTACCGCAACAATAGAGGGAAGATCAGAGAAAAGGCTGATAACCTCGTCAACTGGCTGAACAGATTTAAGCAGGTTGGCGACATCATGGCTAATGCAGATCCACTACACGCTGGCTTACCATGGGCGGGCATTCGCCTCTTGCTTGAGGTACGAGCAGATGTCTACTGTATCTGATCTTGACACTTTCTAACTGGCATAGGTATCCGTATCGGAGCAGGAGCAAATGGCTGCTCTAATGCTCGGTTTGGAGACAGCGCTTTACATGAGCAATCGGCTCAAGGTCTACATAGACTACCTACAAACCTTGCCCGCAGGACGCGCGAAGGAAAATCTCGAGGCGGCATTGATAGATTTTCACACGCTCATTCTACGATTTTTGGCCGCTGCAATCCGGATATACCAGAAGGGCCGTCTTGCTCGGGCCTTTGACGCGTTCTGGAAGCTCGAAGACGTTCGCAACTTTGAAAGTCACTGCGATAGAGTGGCACGGCGAGCAGAGATCGAGGCCAATAACTGCGACCGCACGTCGGCAGGGTCGGACCGTGCCAATGTTGAGAAGAAGCTAGAAGACTTGCAAAATATCCGAATGTCACTTGACATGTTGCGGACTCGGATCGATTGGCTCAACATCCCTTTCGCTGCTGGGGCCACTTTCGACTCCTATCAAGACGAGCTCGATGCGCGATGTCATCCCGACACCCGAGTGGACCTGCTTCGCCACATCCGGGACTGGGCTCAAGACCCACAGGGTAAACGTATCTTCTGGCTCAATGGTATGGCTGGAACCGGCAAGTCTACCATGTCCCGGACCGTTGCCCAGCAGTTTGCCGACCAGGGCCAGCTGGGAGCCAGCTTTTTCTTCAAGAGAGGAGAGGGCGACCGTGGGAACGCCTCGAAATTCTTCACCACTATCGCTCGTCAACTTATGGTTCAAGTGCCGCCATTACTCTCCTCAGTTCGGAAAGCGATCGATGCCGACCCTCTCGTCTTCGAAAGGTCGCTGAAAGATCAGTTTGAGAAACTGATTTATCAACCTCTGAGCGATCTTTCCACATACCCATTCAAGTTGGTTTTAGTGATTGATGCCTTAGATGAATGCGAACGGGAAGGAGACGTCAAAACAATTCTCCACCATTTATCACGGCCTCTCAACTCGGCCGGTATACGGGTCTTTATAACCAGCCGACCAGAGCTTCCTATTCGCCTCGGCTTCAAGAAAATGTCGTCCGATGCCCATCGAGATGTGGCACTCCATGATATACCAGAGGAGATGATTCGGCACGATATCTCTACATTTCTTAAAGACGAATTTAGGAAGATCAAGGATGATAATTACACTACAGAGGATTCTTTGTCAACCGACTGGCCCGGCGAACAGCAGATTCAATACATTACCCGGATAGCGACTCCCTTATTCATCGTTGCGGCAACCATATGCCGGTTCGTTGGCGACTCTTCGTGGGCAACCCCCCAAGAACAGCTTGCCGCCGTCTTGGAATACAAATCCATGTCTCAGCTGGAGATGACATATATGCCTGTTCTCAATCAGTTGCTGGTTCCCTTGCCCGATTCAGAGAAGAGCAAACTGCAAGAATCTTTCCGTAAGATCGTTGGCTCTATAGTGACCCTCGCTGACCCCCTCTCCACGTTCGGACTTGCTAAACTTCTTGACGTGCCCAAGGAGAAAATCGATCACATACTACATCGACTACATTCTGTCCTTCGAATTCCCCAGGATCAGCATTCTCCAGTACGATTGCTGCACTTGTCGTTTGCCGAGTTTCTGAAGAGTGAAAGGTGTCGACTGACCCCATTCGCGGTGGACGAAATAGCAACGCATAGGATGCTAGCGGAGCGATGCCTTAAATTACTATCAGGCCCCGAAGGTCTTCGAGAAAATATATGTCATCTGGAGCCCGGTCAGCTACGGAGCGAGGTCGACTCCAAAACCATACACCTCCCTGAACAGGTCCAATACGCCTGCCGCTATTGGGTTCACCATCTAGAGAAGAGCAAAACCCAGGTTCATGATCAAGATAAAGTCCACTCATTCTTAAGGGAGCATCTCCTTCACTGGTTAGAGGCTCTGAGCCTGATGGGGAATGCCCGTCACTCTATTGACATGATTAGCCAACTTGAAGACCTTGCTGTAAGTAAACAGTTTCATTGTGCTGCCTCTATAAACGCTAAGCGACTCGGCCAGTCGAGGTTAAGCGAAGTATATTCTCTTATCCATGATGCCAAAAGATTTATTCTTAGACACATGTCTGTCATCGAATCAGCGCCTCTGCAAATTTATAGTAGCGCCATTCTCTTCAGTCCTAAGGTAAGCATCATACGAAATTTATTTCTGCGGAACATTACCTGGGTAAGAATATCAGCGGGCCTCGAGGAGAATTGGGACTCTACATTACAGACGCTGGAAGGCCACTCCGCCTGGGTCACCAGCGTGGCGTTCTCGCCCGACGGGAGCAAGCTGGCCTCAGGGTCCCGTGACCAGACGGTCCGGGTGTGGGACGTGGCGAGCGGGCAGGCCGAGCAGACGCTGGAAGGCCACTCCGACTGGGTCACCAGCGTGGCGTTCTCGCCCGACGGGAGCAAGCTGGCCTC
>Ga0255336_100847_pt1 | contig 32869 bp, 33 predicted proteins | sample MeOH1_35cm_T3_17_FD_189102 | JGI IMG/M metagenome (GOLD analysis project Ga0255336, IMG submission 189102) | Sandy soil microbial communities from University of British Columbia, Vancouver, Canada - MeOH1_35cm_T3_179 | ecosystem: Engineered > Artificial ecosystem > Sand microcosm > Unclassified ...
GTCACGTTGTCTCCAACGAGAGGAAGCAGATGTACCATCTGCGACCCGGTGGTGCGGTATGTACCAAAACCGCCCGTGTACTCGTACACATACGTCACTTTCTCGTCCATACATGTCCCGTTTGCGTGCATGAAATTTGCGCTCCGCGATCGTCTCGCGAGCTACCGCCACGTCTGATCTGGTCAATTGAAGGCTGGCAGCGATCGTCTCGCCGCGATCCAATGAGGCATTGGCAAAAAAACATAAGCCTCATCTGCAGATGAGTCGGGCGGGGATTACCGTACTGAACAGCGATATCGGCCAGCGTGCCGAACTGCGCACGTCCGCTCGAGCCGCGCGATGCGCATGCCGGCCGCGGTCATAGCTTCGGCGGCTGTCCACAATAGATACGTTTTCACCTCGACCTCGATTTGAGCGTCGGCGATTTCTATATCGGAGGCGTGAATTGAGAGCCCGGATGCATGCGTACGCAATGTTGGCTTATGCATCGTTGACTCTGTCGTGGGAAATCGAATCTGGCGGTTCAGGAAAAAATGCCTGCCGCCCGAGGGGCGCCAGGCGAAATCGAGGGGCGGGGTTGCTTCAGAGAAGCGCCCCCTCGAAAGACCGAAGCAGAGTTTAATCGGCCGAAGCAGACGGCGGACGTGCGTGGCGGATTGAGTCAAAATGTTGACTGAACGGGACATGAGAAAGAACCATCCGGGTAGCAACGACTAACACGTAGGACTATGATACCGGTCACTAACCGTAGATGGCTCACCGCCTGTCGCTGACGCAGATTGTCGGCATATCCGCTTGCGGGAACCGCATTCGTGGCACGGCGGGTCCATTCCAGGGAGTCCTGCCATTTCGGCTCCGGCTGCATCGACGACGTCCTATACCTGATTGGCGACAACCGGCACGACAGGCAGGCGGAGAACACATGCCTGGCTCGTTGCGAGCGGACGTCCGCAGGCCGACTTCACGTATTCATTCAGTTTCAACTGATCAATTTTAATTTAATTTGATGTGGCTTTACATATGGGCAATGAACGTCCGCCTGTCCTGGCATCATCGAGCACTACTATATTTCGATGATGAAATTATGTACGTTTGTGATTTGCAAATATCGGATATGAATATGGCTATTGAATAAACGGTTTGTTCAGATGCCCAGCCTTAAGGAATGTCGTTACTAAAACCGGGATTTCCTTGCTCTTCCGTACGTGACCTTGTATTTCGTCTAAAGGATTGATCATATCCGCCAACATATTGGTCGATTCGGCCATAAAAATACTCCGTAGACCATCCTTATGTACGATCAATCCGGATAAATAATCAGAATCAAAGCAAGTCGGAACGGACAACCAATTTCCGGGGAAAATCTGATGGGGTGGTCTTCAGTCGCTTACCGCAACAGCGCAATGGTACCTCAAGTTTTGCCAGAAGCCGGTACTGCGAAACGTATTGGTATAGTTTTGTTTAGCGGCTTTGCCCTTCCTGAGGCGGCGGAGATCGCCGAGGTATTTCAGTCGGCGAATGCGCTCACAGAGGGCGAGCAATATGGCAGGACGCGTTACGACGTCAGTTTGTTATCGGCCGCCGGGGGCAGGGTCGCGAGTTCTTCATCCGTGTTCGTCTGGACGGAGAGTATCGGAGGCCAGCGCGACTCGGAGCGCTTTCACGCCTTGTTTGTAGCGGGCGGCGGAGGCGTAATTGATGCGCTACGCGATGAACAGTTGATTGCGTGGCTTCGGCGGACGTATCGGCGCGGGGAATTGGTATTCCCGATCGGTGAAGGGAGGGCGCTGCTCGACGCCGCCGGCTTCGGACAGGCGGCCGGTATCAGGCGCTACGGCGAACGCGCGGGCGAAATCGTGCGGACTGGCGCCGGTATTGGCTCTTCGAGCGCTTCTGTCAGTCCGTTTCGAACCGCCATTGCGGTGATCGAAGGAGATTTCGGCGCCGAAATTGCGCGGCAGATTGCTGACTGGGTCGCGCCATCCACGGATACCCGATTTACGGCGATTGTGCGCAAGAATGCTTCGGTTGGCGTGAGCGAGAAAATCAAGGCGTCGGCAAAATGGCTCGAAGCGAACGGGCACCGCCATATTTCGATCGACGAGGCGGCGCAGATTGCGGGCATGAGCGAGCGTAATTTCCTCAGGCGTTTCAAGATTGAAATGGGTGTGACGCCGTCAGATTACCTGCTGTACGTACGGCTTGATATGAGTTGTCGCCTCCTTGTCGAAACCGATCTACCTGTCGATAAGGTCGCACGCCATTGCGGAATTGGATGTGGCGGTCGGTTGGCAAAGCTCTTTCGCAAGCATCTGACGACAACGCCCACCGAGTATCGTATGAGCAAGCGGGTTTGAACGGGAATTGCGTTTCTGTCTAGCTCGAAATTGGCTGGTTCATAATGTAATGACGAAATTCGTATCGTTTATTTCATGGAATTTAATTTATTTTTCTATATCTGTATTTTATTGGTGACAGTGCTGGAAATTCGGGTCGCGGGGGCTATTTTTAATGGCCATGACCTCGTGGAAATTAACCGGTCGCCATCCGAATTGTCCGAACCGGATTATATTTTTTCCATGATAATCCTGCGAGATTCGTTACCCCAGGACGGGAAAATTGATCAATGGGCGCATATTCAGACCAGGTGCGCGGCACCAGCAATTATCTGAAAAATTCCCCCGAATTCGAGCTGGATTAACGGCTCGGAGACGAAGGAAAGATCGGGGCGACGACAAACCGAGCGAGAGAAATCGCATTGAGTAGGGCCGCTGCGGCCAAAATTCGAGTCGCTTACGCCAGGCACGACTGCGTGACCAACTAAGGCTTTATGCTCCCGCCTCGTCGTTTCTGTTCGCGTGAGCGACAACATCCGCTGAATCGGCGGTCACTGCCGAACTACCGGTCTGAATGGAAGGCGCTGACCTTCGCGTATTGTGCCCTGACGTGTTCAATCGACCGGGCAGGGCGTTGCGTGCCTGCCAGTGGGGCCGGGATGACCCAACACGATTCGACCATATTAATGACACTCGGAGTCTCTCATGCTGAAAGTTACAAAGGCAGTATTTCCGGTAGCGGGTCTTGGCACGCGATTTCTCCCTGCCACGAAGGCGAGCCCAAAGGAAATGCTGCCAATTGTGGATAAGCCGCTGATTCAATACGCGGTCGAGGAGGCTATGGCCGTCGGTATCACAGAAATGATTTTCGTGACGGGCCGCAGCAAGCGCGCGATCGAAGATCATTTCGACAAGTCGTATGAGGTCGAGGCGGAACTGGAAGCGCGCGGCAAGGACAAGCTGCTGCAACTGGTACGCAGCATCAAGCCGAGCCATGTCGACTGTTTTTACGTACGCCAACCGGAGGCGCTCGGCCTCGGGCATGCGGTACTGTGCGCGGAGAAGCTGGTTGGTGATAGCCCGTTCGCCGTGATTCTCGCGGATGACCTGCTATACGGCACTCCTCCTGTCATGACGCAAATGATCGAAGTATTCGATCACTACCATAGCTCAGTGATCGGCGTTGAGGAAATTCCGGCGCAGGACACCAAATCGTATGGCATCGTCGACGGCAAGGAGTGGGAGCAGTCCATCATCAAGATGTCAGGCATCGTTGAAAAGCCTGAGCCAAGCACGGCTCCCTCAAACCTCGGTGTTGTGGGTCGATACGTGCTGAAGCCGCGCATTTTCAAACATCTGCGCGCAATCAAACCGGGCGCCGGCGGTGAACTCCAGCTGACGGATGCAATCGAGTCGTTGCTTGCCGATGAACAGGTACTGGCATACAAGTATCGCGGTACGCGCTTTGACTGCGGCAGCAAAATCGGCTATCTGAAGGCCACGGTGGAATTCGCGGTGCGGCATCCCGAGGTAGGTGCCGAGTTTCGTGAGTACCTCGAGGAATATCTGTCTCTGCTGCCGATGTGAACGGGAATGAACGCGCATATCCATACAGCTGGTAATAGTTGAGTAGTCGTTCGGAATCCATAGAGTAGTCGCGATTAGGTGAACTGGCACGAATCCGCCATTTCGATCCCGTGGGGCGGTCGTCCGTGACCGCCAACCTATTATCCAATTCGGCCAGCCACCAGTTTTATGCGGATCGCTTGTGTACGATTTCCCAAAACGGCCCATATGCAGCCGTAGGAGGCCACTTATCTTCGGGGGATGGCTGGATGGCAGGATTCTTTTCCCGTACTAGTCGCCATGCGACTCAGGCTCAGGCGTTACATGACGTTCGTGCGCTGAAACGCATCGGGATAGCCCTTTTCAATGGATTCGCGCTACCGGAGGCCGCCACGGTAGTGGAAGTTTTTCAGTCGGCCAATGCGTTCTGTACGTCAATGCGCATTGGCGGCCCGCTCTACGATGTTTACTTGCTGTCGGTTGGCGGTGGAAGAATAGCGAGTTCGTCGTCGGTATTCGTCTGGACTGATAGTATCGAATCACGCGGTTACGCGGACGATTTTCACGCACTCTTCATTGCTGGCGGCGCAGGCGTTCACAACATGCTGAGCGAGGAGCGTCTCATTGCATGGCTGCGTTGGCTCGATTTTCGAAGCGAAAAGATTTTTCCTATCGCCGAAGGACAGTTGCTTCTGGATGCCGCCGAATTCCCGGACAAATCCTCTACATTGCGCCGTCGCGAGGGCGATCATACTGTTGCCCGGAGCGGTTTGAAAGTGTCGACTTCACAACGATCCGGTACTCCGCTGCGTGCGGCACTGGCGATAGTCGAAGAGGATCTCGGAGCCGAAGTCGCGCGCGAGATCACGGGGGTGGTCAGAATGCGTTTCGAGGCGCAGTTCACCGCCACGCCGAACAGGAGCGCATTCGGTGTGGTAAGCGAGAAGATTCAGTCTTCGGCACAGTGGCTGGAGATGAATTGTGGCAGGGCGATCAGGATTGAAGAAGCAGCGCAGTTCGCCGCGATGAGCGAACGTAATTTCCTGCGTCGCTTCAAGATGGAAATGGGCGTGACGCCGTCAGACTATCTTCTGTACGTTCGCATCGACAAGTGCTGCCATCTTCTGTCTGAAACAGACCTGCCTGTCGACAAGATCGCACGGCGCTGCGGTATGGGCAGCGGCGGCCAACTGTCGAAAGTGTTTCGCCGGTATCTGGGCGTCACGCCCACCGAATATCGCACTAGCAAGCGCTCTTCCAACCCGGCTTGAAGAGATCATGCCGCCGTTCGCAAGGGCTGTGGTTGGAGAACCTTTAATCGTCAACGAAGAAGGCCCTCGCTGCGAATGGCGGTTCTCCTCAGTACACTTCGGCCACGCTGAAGCGGGTGCCTACGGAATCGCGCTTCGACGTGATCGGCGCCGTGTTCAGATCCCACTCGATGGCGATATCCGGGTCGTCCCACTGCAGGGTGCGTTCGTGCTCCGCCGAGCCGCGCTCGGTAGTCTTGCACAAAACTTCCGCAACGTCCGACAGCACCAGAAAGCCGTGCGCGAAACCGGGCGGAATCCATAGCTGACGACAGTTGACCGCCGAAAGCCGCGTGCTGATATAGCGGCCGAACGCGGGCGACCAGCGGCGCAAATCGACCGCTACGTTCACGACTTCTCCGTTGACGACACGCACGAGCTTTCCCTGCGGCCGCTCAATCTGATAATGCAGTCCGCACAATACGTTGTGGGGGTAAACCGTATGGCGCTCCTGCAGGAAGCGATAGCCACGCGCAACGTTCTCCTCGAAGTCCTCCTGATCGAAGCTGTCAAACGAAACGCCGTGCGTGTCCGAAACAATGCGTGGCTCGATCAGTTTGACGTCGCGAATTGCCGTGTGCTTGACCTGGATTGCCATTGTGACGAATAGGATGAGGGATTGCGGACACCCTGCACGGTGTGCTGCGGGAGCCATGCTATTCATATTACAAGCGACCGTTTATCCCTGAGCGCCAAAAGATTGGTGTGATACGCCATTTGCGTATTTTGGCGGAGGCGGCTGTTCGATGCATGTCATACAAGGTCGTGACGGTGGCGGAGGCCATAGTCCTCATCTACGGATTTCGAGGGGCGGCGGAATCCTTCAATGTTTTGGCGGACCCGATCAGATTGGGTATAGGACTATGCGTCGCGTGATTGCAGTTCCAGCGTGGCGTTAGACATGTACCTGTTGGCGGCGCGTTGCGTCGGCTTCACCTGCTGCATGGCGGGGGCGCCCTGCTTATTTCCAAAGACACGCGACTGCATGGCCGCGTCCACTCAAGCTACCAATAATGAACCGGCTCCTCGAATTTGATCTTCAGGCGCGTACGGAACTGCTCGCCTATCTGGTTGCGTCGCAACTGGTTCTACGCCAGAGAACCGGCCATTGGTTGAGGCCCGAGCAACTGGTCGAATCCACCCGACTCTGGCTGCGCCTGAATGGCCGTCGCGCCGACTGGCTGCAGCGCGTGACGCTGGCATGCCGCGCGCAACGGTTGGCTGAGCAACTCGAGCGAAGCTCGCGGGAAACATGCGACGCACGCAGTCTGGCGCGCATGTTCTTTGGCGGTGTGAGGTTGGACTTGGGTTCCCGGGCGGTGATGGAAATCTTCGTCGCATGTGTGGCCAATCTGCCGGGGGAGATTGTCTTCCGTAAGCAAGGCGGCTGATAGGGAGGCGAAGCTGCGCAAATGGAGTGACTCGTTACGCTCTATTTGCGACCCCGCTAGTCTCACCGACTCGACATGTCCTGCAAACTACGCCGGCACTCATGCATGCACCGACCTTTCGACCTATCTCGTCATGTCGCAACTGCTAAGGCCATTGCCTAACCGGAAAGTGGCTGACGCCCGAGCATGCCGTCGAATTCACGCATCTCTGATTGGATGTGAGTGACCCGCTCGATCTGCTGGCGCGCGTATCGTTGGCGAGCCATGCGCAAGCGCTCGCGGCGCAAACGCTGCGCATGTCGAAACAGCGATTCGACGCAAAGACTCCGGCGGCCGCGTTTGTCGACCGCGACCGGTCCGGCGGCTATCAACACTTCGCGTTCCGGCAAGTGACCGTTGCGCACTGCGGCGCGCTGCCCGTGCAATGTCTTGACGTTCTCGAACCGCTCCAGCAGCGACGACAACTCCGCCTCGATTTCCTGCTTAATCACCTGCCCGACTCCGTGCCGAACCAAATCGTCCAGCCCCAATAGACCCCTGATAGCCCAACGACTTCATTTTCTGTAAACTTGCTCATGGTGGATGGTTTGCTGTTTGCTAGTTTTCCACTGCGACAATCGAATTCTCAGTTGAAGCTTCCACCGCCTTCAATCTCCCGCGCCCAAACTTCCCCGTACACCAGAATCGAGCTTATCTCACACTGGAGATGAGGCAAGCAACGTTTGCGCACGTCATGGGTACGGGACCACTGGCGCGGGGGCGTGGCAGTTCGAGGGAGAGGTTTTGCGATCTACGAAAATTATGTTGGCGAAATCCGCCACATAAGTCATCTCGCCGGATGGGTCGTGAACAATGCGCTCGGCAGGAGTCGGCCGACCAGAGAAGCACAAATGAGCGACACCGTACGCTGTCGTCTGCATCGTCGGCAGCAGCAGCCTCACGTGATTCGCAACCTGTTCAAGGAAGAGCATTTGCGTTATGCCGCCTTATAGATTGCGCACCATTTGATGTACTTCTCAGCGATTCAAAATCGCCACTGGCTCCGGCGGGCTGATCCCCTGGCGTCTTGGCCCATTAATTTTGAGGCTCTATTCTCTGGGTCTATTCCGACAACAGCTGGTCTCAGACGGAAACCTCCGCCTTCCTTCGATGCATCACGTTAGACTGCGCTCGGTTTCGGACCTCTTGGAGGGATTTCTCAGTTAGCACCGAAACCCCACAGCTGCTTGACCACCGCAAAGACGTGCTCGACCCGCGCACGTATCTTCGACTTATTGCAGTTCTTCGAGCGTCTGGCGTTATCGACTTCATCACTGCGCTTGCGCACGCGCTGATTGGTAAAGTCCTTCTTTCGGCGCTATGCGGCAAAGCCGGCATCAGATGCTTGTCATGCACGTTCGCCGCCGCCACTACCGCGCTGTGTGTCAGTCCCGTCTGGCTATCCGCATCGATGTGCAGCTTCATCCCGAAGTGCCACCGCTCACTTTTCTTCGTCTGATCCATTTCGGGGTTCCGCGCCTTGTCCGCGTTCTTCGTGGAACTAGGCACACCGATGATGGTGACATCCACGATGTTGCCGGTGTCTACTTTCAGCCCTCGCCCTTGCCGGACCTCGCCGACCTTGGCGAACAACTGCTCGCGGAGTTTGTTGCACTCCAGCAGCCGGCGAAACTTCAACGGCGTCGTGCCATCGGGAGCCGGCTCGCGCCCCCACCGCCCAACGACCAAAGCAGTTCTAATTGGCCCAGTTTCCAGGATAGCTGATCGCAGCGTCAATGCCAGTAGTTTCACATACCTGTCTAAACTTTTCCGGCTTTCGGCGGCGTTCCTGAGAAATCGCCAAAGGTCATTTAACCGACACGAGATGTCGGTTTTTGAGGCCGCAGCGTCGCCGTTGCCCTGCGCAAGTTCATAGAGTGGCGCTACGTGCCTATAAAAATGGACGCGAGCAGCCAAGGTTGTTGGCGTAAGTTGCCACGGAAGCTTGCTGATATTTGCCTGTCGGACGCCCCTCACGCAGTTGGGCGTAAGTGCACCTGACATGGCGGGCGCATGACAGGCCATTTCGGCAATCTGGCGACGCATGGGCCAAAGCGCCAACATGTTGGCATTATCCGTCAGTCGCATTACCTCGGAAGTAGCCACAAGTATGATGCACTGCAACCGAAGTCGAGAAGGTTTTTAAAGGCCAGTAACAGTAATAGCGCTCCTTATTAAAGATGTACGCTTTATTCGTCGATAAATTCGAAATGATCGAGCGGCCTTCATCGCAATTACGCCATCCAAATCGTTTAATAAGCAATTCAAAAAAGGCGGTATTGGTGGTTCTATTCGCGCTGCAAACAGGAGTCGATATGAATGACACGTTGTTGGGTGAGGCGGATGTTGCAGACGGTGAAAACAAGGCAGGTCAGACGCCAAAGCACATCGCTGCTTCGGCTGTGCGTCTCGTTCCTGTGGTGCTGGCCGGTGGCGCAGGATCGCGACTTTGGCCCATGTCACGCGAACAATTTCCAAAGCAACTGATTGATCTGTTGGGACCTGATTCGCTATTGCAGGCCACCGCGCAGCGGATGAAGGGGTTCCATGCCACCGAAGGCACGGTAGGCGCGCCCATCATCGTGTGCGGGGACGAGCACCGCTTCATTACCGCGGAGCAGCTGCGCGCGAGAGGTATCGACGCACGGATCGTGGTCGAGCCGGCGCGGCGCGACACGGCGCCCGCACTGACGATAGCCGCTGCGGATGTGTGCGTGAATGGTGACGACGCCGTCATTGTCGCCATGCCGGCAGATCACGCGATCGAGGACGTTGCTGCGTTTCAGTCAGCGATCTCGTTGGCGGTGCAGCATGCGCAGCGCGGTGCGATTGTCACGCTCGGTGTGCCGCCGACTCGCGCTGACACGGGCTTTGGCTATATCCGTCTGGGTTCCGGGCTTGGCGACGGCGCACATCGTATTGCACGGTTCGTCGAAAAGCCCGCCGCCGAACAGGCCGAGCAGTATCTCGCCTCCGGGGAGTACTGGTGGAATAGTGGAATTTTTGTGGTACGTGCGAGTGTGTGGCTTGCTACGCTCAAGGTCATGCGGCCTGCCATGCATGACGCGTGTGTATTGGCTCATACGCAGGGTACTAGCGACGGCGTGTATTTCCGTCCCGACGCGAACGCCTTCAAGTCGGCGCCGTCGGACTCGATCGATTACGCAGTGATGGAACGTCTCGGCACTGACGAGCGGTTCGCGCACGGCGTGGTGGTCCCGCTTGACGCGGGCTGGTCGGATCTCGGTTCGTGGGACGCGGTATGGGAAGCGCTCGATAAAGACGCAGACGGCAATGCCGCGCGCGGCCGGGTCGTGTTCGAAGGCGCCACGTCCAGCTTTGCGCACTCGCAAGGGCGTCTCATTGCATGCGTCGGCGTGACCAACGTGGTGGTGGTGGAGACCGATGACGCGGTGCTCGTCGCCGACCGCTCGCGCGTGCAGGAAGTAAAGGACGTGGTCAGCCGAATGAGAGCGCTGCAGGCGCCCGAGGCCGATGCGCACCGAAAGGTGCGGCGCCCATGGGGTTATTACGATTCGATCGACCGCGGTGAGCGGTTTCAGGTCAAGCGGATCGTCGTTAATCCGGGCGGCCGTTTGTCGTTGCAACTGCATCACCACCGCGCTGAACACTGGATCGTAGTGAGCGGCACTGCGCTCATCACTCGCGGCAATGAGGAATTCATGCTCAGCGAGAACCAGTCGGCCTTCATTCCGCTGGGCGTGACACATCGCCTGGAGAACCCCGGAAAGTTGCCGCTAGAGCTCATCGAAGTGCAGTCCGGATCCTATCTCGGCGAAGACGACATCGTTCGTTTTGATGACACATACGGCCGCGCGTAGTGCGTAGGTGGAAAGCAGTCCAACTTTAACGGGGAATCGCGAGATGCGGGGGATACGGGGGTTCTTGGCGCGGCTTGTGGATATTGTTCTCATTGTGGGGGGCGCCATCGCGGCGTCGCATATCCGCTTTGAGGATCTGACGCAGATCCGGGGAGACGGCGCATTCATTACCTTTTCCGTCGCTTTCGCATTGGTGGCATTTCCGGCATTTGGCTTGTACGAGTCATGGCGTGGCCGGTCTCTGCTTCGACTAGCCGGGCAGGTTTCGATCGCGTGGCTGGTCGTGCAGGCGAGCGGTCTGGTGCTGATGTTCTCGCTGCATCGCACGGATTTTATTTCGCGGCTGTGGTTTGCCTATTGGACCGCGACAGCGGGCGGCGCGTTGATTACGTCGCGCTTATTGGTCCATGCGGTGCTGCGCAGCGTGCGCTATGCCGGCCTGAACTTGCGCAATGTGGCGGTGCTCGGCGTCGGGGTTCATTGCCGTGAAGTTGTAAACAAGCTCATGGCGGCGCCGGCCAGTGGGTTCCGCGCATCCGCGATATTTGACACCCAGCCCGATGGCGGCGCCGCGCCGAACGGCGTGCCGCTGTTCGACGACTTTGGCGAGTTCGCCGAGCATATTCGGGGCAACGGCGTGCGGGAAATCTGGCTGGCTTTACCCTTGTCGGAAGCGTCGACCACGCTGCACTTCGTCGATGAGTTCCGTAACGATCTTGTGAACATCCGCTTCATTCCCGACGTGCGCAGCATGGCGCTATTCGAATGCAGCGTGATCGACCTGATCGGCGCACCGGCAATCAGTCTCGTCGCATCGCCTTTGCCGGCACGCGCAATTCTGCAGAAAGAAATTTTCGATCGCGTATTTGCCGCGCTCGCCTTGATTGCGTTGCTGCCATTGCTGGTGATGATTGCGGTAATGGTGAAGTGTTCTTCACGCGGCCCGGTATTTTTTACGCAATACCGGAAAGGCGCCGATGGCCGGGTATTCAAGATCTATAAGTTCCGCACCATGCGTCCGCACGCCGAAAAAACCGGCGTGGTTACTCAAGCTACCAAAGGTGACCCAAGAATTACGCGTGTGGGCGCGTTGTTACGGCGAACCAGTCTCGACGAACTACCGCAGTTTTTTAATGTGCTGCGCGGTGAAATGTCGGTAGTCGGTCCTCGCCCGCATGCAATCGAGCACGATGAGTTTTATCAGAAAGTCATCAATGGCTACATCCATCGTTACCGGATCAAACCGGGCATTACCGGGTGGGCGCAGGTGAATGGATTTCGTGGCGAGACGGATCGGGTCGAGAAGATGCAGATGCGGGTGGAGCACGACCTTTACTACTTGCGTAACTGGTCGTTTGCGTTGGACATGCGGATTGTCATGACCACTGTGGTCAAGGGACTAGTAAGTAGCAACGCGTACTAGTCACGCTGGCAAACCACGGAGTTTTCTGTTGTTCCAGGCAGAAAAGTCGATCGCGAAGCGAAGTAGAGTTAGACGAAATTTAAGGAATACCTGATGGGATTTTTGGGGAAGTGGGGTGCAGACAGAGCGAGGTCTCATGTTCGTCGCTGTACTCGTGTGCTGGTGAGCCTCGCGGTGAGCGGCGTTCTGTCGGCTTGTTCCGTGGCGCCTGGCATGCGGATGGTAACACCGGCAACCTTGCCGCTTGCCAGCGCAAGTTCAGATACGCCGCCAACCAACGTACAGATTCCGATCACCGATATCAACATTGCATTGACGGAAAAAATGCGCGAGTCCGATCTGCAGGCGAACACGCAATTGTATGAATTGATGGGAAAGCCGGAGCCATACACACTAGGTGTAGGCGACGTGCTGCAGATCACGGTATGGGACCACCCCGAGTTGACGGCGGCATTGGGCGCGCAAACGCAAACGAACAATCGTCCCTATGATCCCGCCCAGGGCTTCGTGGTCGACAACAACGGCAATATACAGGTGCCCTATGCGGGCAACGTGCATGTTGCCGGCTTGCGTGTCGACCAGAGTCAGCAGGCTGTGTACACAGCAATCAGCAAGGTGTTCGTGCGTCCGCAGGTGACGGTCAGAGTGGCTTCGTTCCGCGCCAAGCAGGCATATGTGGACGGCGAGGTGCGTACGCCGGGAGTGGTGCCGATTAACGATGTGCCGCTCACGCTATTCGAAGCGATCAACCGAGCCGGCGACTTTAGTACCACGGCCGATCAAAGCCGCATGATTCTCGTGCGCAACGGCGTGTCGTACCGGTTGAATCTATCGAGCATGTTATCGAGCGACCAGAACCCTTCAAAGATTCTCTTGAAGAACGGCGACTTGTTGCGAGTCGTTTCGCGTGACGACAACGGTGCGTACGTGATGGGCGAGGTGAACAAGCCGATCACAGCGATTCCTATGAAGAGCGGCAAACTGACCTTGAGCGACGCGCTATCGCAAGCGGGCAGCATGAATACCGCGAGTGCGGACGCGGCGCAACTCTATGTGATTCGCGGGTCATCCGGTTCGACACCGCAGATATTCCATCTCGATGCGCATTCGCCGGTTGCAATGGTATTGGCCAATGAATTTGATCTACAGCCGAAAGACATTGTCTACGTGGATGGGAACGGACTGGTCCGCTTCAGCCGCGTGCTCAATCTGCTGCTGCCCGCGATCAACGCTGGCCTGACCGGCGCGGTCGTGACGAAATGATCGACTGCATCCTTGTTGTGTGTGAAGGGAACGTCTGCCGGAGCCCGATGGCGCAAGGGCTGCTCGCCAGGCAATTCCCAGGCGTGCGCGTGATGTCCGCCGGCTTGGCCGCGCTCGTTGGCCGCAGCGCGGATCCGGTCGCCATCGAATTAATGGCGGAGCGCGACATCGATATTGGAAGCCATATTGCTGCGGACCTGAGCTTGTTCCACGTGCGCTCGGCTGACCTCGTTCTTTCGATGACGCAGGAGCAGCGCAAAGGAATCGAAACGAATTATCCGTTCGCGAAGGGAAAGGTCTATCGCCTTGGTGAGCGTGAAGGAATAGACGTATTAGACCCGTACCGCAAAGGACGCGCGGTTTTCGAAATAGCCGTGGCGCAAATCGAGCGTGGGGTGGCGCACTGGTCCGATGCAATGGTTCGATTGACTCACTAATTTATGGCAACCGGAAAACAAAATCGATTCCTCGAATCGTCGAGTAGCGACGAGATAAATCTCTCCGCCTATCTTTCCGTCATCACAGAGGGCTGGAGGCTGATTGTTGCCGTAACGGCTGCCGTGCTAGTAATCGGTACGGTCTATGCGTTTGCCGCAAGGCCAGTGTATCGCGCTGACGCAATGATCCAGGTGGAAGACAGTGCTAATTCAACCAAAGATGCATTAGGCGAGTTGGCTTCGATCTTCGATACCAAGCAGACCGCCGATGCCGAGATCGAGTTGATCCGATCGCGGCTCGTGGTTGGCCAAACCGTGAAATCGCTGCATCTCGATATCAGCGCTCAGCCGCATTATTTTCCGCTGATCGGCGCGGTGTTCGCGCGACACGCTGCGACTAACGAACTGGCAGTGCCCATGTTTGGTGTTACGCGCTTTGCATGGGGTGGAGAGAAGATCGAAGTATCGCTATTCAATGTGCCGCACGCCCGATACGACGTGAGGTACAAACTGATAGCGCGCGGCGAAAACAAATTCGACCTGGTCGATCCTGACGGCGACATTGTTCTTCACGGACATGTGGGCGATGTCGTGCATGGCGGCGAATCGGCCGATCAGATCGAGCTGCAGGTATCGCATCTTGAGGCGCGGCCAGGCACCGAGTTCTATGTCACTCGCACCTCTACCCTCCTCACGATCGACCAGTTGCAGAGCTCCCTCGTTATCGCAGAGAAGACCAAGCAGTCCGGTGTGATCGGCGTTTCGCTCGACGGCGCGGACAGCAAGCGCACTGCCGAGATCATTAATACGATAGCCGCGGCCTATGTTCAGCAGAATATCGACCGGAAGTCCGCCGAAGCGGAGCACACCCTCAGCTTTCTGGATCAGCAATTGCCGCAACTGCGCAAGCAGCTCGATCAGGCAGAGGATCGCTATAACGCCTTTCGCAACCAGAAGGGGACGGTCGATCTGACCGAGGAAAGCCGATTGCTGCTGCAACAGATTGTCGACAGTAAGACCAAGTTGGTCGATCTGCAGCAACAGCAGATTGAAATGGTGCAGCGTTTTACCGCAACGCACCCGGGGGTTGTGGCACTGAATGCGCAGATCGCGTCGCTCCAGGCGCAGCAGGATCAGTTGAACAGACGCGTTTCTACTTTGCCAGACACGGAGCAATCTGCTCTACGCCTGTTGCGCGACGTGCGTGTCAATACTGAGCTTTATACAAATCTGCTGGACAGCGCCCAGCAGTTGAAGATCGTCAAGGCGGGCCAGGTCGGCAATGTTCGCGTGGTGGATTACGCGGTGGCCGGCGAGGTGCCAGTCAGGCCGAAACGGGCGCTCGTTATCGTGCTCGCAGCCGTACTGGGTCTCATCGCAGGGACGGCTGCGGCGTTTGTCAGGAACGCGTTGTTCGGCGGTGTGGAAAACAGCGATGAAATCGAACACGCGCTGGGCTTGCCGGTCTACGCGGCCGTGCCGCACAGCGATACGCAGATGCGTTTGTATCAAACCATGCGACGTGGCCGCCCGGGTCATCACGTACTTGCTTCGCTCGCCTCGGAGGATGTTGCGATTGAGGGAATCCGGAGTCTCCGTACTGCGCTGCAGTTCGGCCTGCTAGACGCTGCCAATAACGTCATTGTGGTTGCCGGCCCGCGCCCGGGGGTTGGGAAATCCTTTATGTCGGTGAATCTTGCCGTGGTGCTCGCCAGCGGTGGCAAGCGTGTGCTGGTGATCGACGGCGATATGCGACGTGGCGACCTGCATACCTATTTCGGCGTGGCCAGAGAACCGGGGCTTTCAGACGTCATCGCCGGACTGGATATTAGCAGTGCGGTCCTGCACGAAGTGTTACCGAATCTGGATGTTCTGCCGAAGGGGCTACTACCGCCAAATCCCGCCGAACTGCTAATGAGTGATCGCTTTAAAGCGATGCTCGAACACGTTTCGAGTCTCTACGACATCGTTATTGTGGACACGCCGCCGCTGCTGGCGGTAACCGATGCGGCGCTGATCGCCAAGAACGCCGGTACGACCTTGCTGGTGGTTCGTCACGGGCGCCACCCCTTGGCGGAGATTGTTGAATGCGTCAACCGGCTGCGCAATGCCGGCGTCGAGCTGAAGGGGGTGTTGTTTACCGATGTGCCGCAGAGACGTCTTGGCTATGGCACGTATTACTACGGTTATGAAAGCAGCACGGATTAGCCGTCGCAAAACCGAAGCAAGGCGCGAGAGCGGCTCCGGTAGATCGATTACGAGGAGTATCACACCATGAGTCATAAAGTTGCGTTGATTACGGGCATTACAGGTCAGGACGGTTCATACCTCGCCGAGTTGCTGTTGAATAAGGGTTATGAAGTTCACGGCATTAAACGCCGTTCATCGTTGTTCAACACGGAGCGGATTGATCACCTGTACCAGGATCCGCATGCGTCCGATCGCCGCTTCATTCTGCATCATGGGGATCTGACCGATTCGACTAGTCTGGTGCGGATCATTCAAAGTGCGCAGCCTGATGAGATTTATAACCTTGGTGCGCAGAGCCACGTTGCGGTTTCGTTCGAGGAGCCAGAGTACACGGCGAATGCCGACGGCATTGGCGCATTGCGCATTCTTGAAGCAATCAGGATTCTCGGGCTTGAAAAGAAGGCGCGCTTCTATCAGGCTTCGACATCCGAACTCTACGGGCTGGTGCAGGAAATCCCGCAAAAGGAAACCACGCCGTTCTATCCGAGAAGCCCCTACGCAGTGGCCAAGCTGTACGCCTACTGGATGACGGTCAACTATCGTGAAGCTTACGGCATCTATGCCTGCAACGGCATTCTGTTCAATCACGAGTCGCCGGTGCGCGGCGAAACGTTCGTGACGCGCAAGATCACGCGGGCGATTTCGCGCATTGCAACGGGCCTGCAGGAGTGTCTGTACCTCGGCAACATGTCCGCGCTACGCGACTGGGGGCATGCGCGCGATTACGTCGAAATGCAATGGATGATGCTGCAACAGGAGCAGCCCGAAGACTTCGTGATTGCTACGGGGGTGCAATATAGCGTGCGTCAGTTCGTCGAGCAGGCTGCTGCCGAACTGGGCATCCATCTGCGCTTTGAAGGTACGGGCGTCGACGAGGTGGGTATTGTCGAGCGCATGGAGGGCAATGAGGCGAAAGTGTCGCGCGGTGATGTGATTGTGCGTGTCGATCCGCGTTATTTCCGTCCGGCCGAAGTGGAAACGTTGCTGGGCGATCCCACCAAGGCACACGAAAAGTTGGGTTGGAAGCCGACTACGTCGTTCGAATCGCTGGTGAAGGAAATGGTGCGTTCCGACTACCAGGTTGCGAAGCGGGATGCGTTGGTCACTCTCGCGGGTTTCAAAACGTTTGAGTATAACGAGTAAACACCATGGATAAGAGCGCTCGAATCTTCGTCGCCGGCCACCGCGGAATGGCCGGCTCGGCACTGCTGCGCAATCTCGCTTCACGCGGCTACGGCAATGTGGTGACGCGCAACCGCGCTGATCTCGACTTGACCGACCAGGCGGGCGTTGAGCAATTCTTCCGCGAGGAGGCGATCGATGTGGTCATACTCGCTGCCGCGAAAGTGGGCGGGATCCTGGCTAACGATACGTATCCCGCGGACTTCCTGTATCTGAATCTGATCATCCAAGCCAACGTGATTCATTCGGCGTTTCGAGCGGGCGTTCAGCGGCTGTTGTTTCTCGGCTCTTCCTGTATTTATCCGCGTGAAGCCGGGCAACCCATCAAGGAAGAATACCTGCTGGATGGTCCGTTGGAACGCACTAATGAACCTTACGCAATTGCAAAGATTGCGGGTATCAAGCTTTGCGAGGCGTTCAACAGGCAGTTCGGCACACGGTACATCTCGCTGATGCCAACGAATCTCTATGGACCGAACGACAACTACGACCTGAAAACGAGCCACGTGCTGCCGGCGCTGCTGCGTAAGGCCCATGAAGCGAAAGTGAACGGTGCGAGCAATCTCGCGGTATGGGGAACCGGTCGCGCACGCCGGGAGTTTCTGCACGTTGACGATATGGCCGATGCAGCGGTATTCATGCTAGAGCGTGGAATCGAGGGCGGTTGGTACAACGTAGGCTGTGGCACGGATGTCACGATTGAGGAACTCGCCCGTGCGGCGATGCACGCGGTTGGCTTTGACGGCGGCATCGAGTTCGACATAAGCAAGCCTGACGGTACGCCGCAAAAGCTACTTGACGTGAGCAAGCTGGCCGAGCTTGGCTGGTGCGCAAAGATCGGTTTGCAGGAAGGACTTGCCGCGACATACGAAGACTTCTTGCTATGTCACGAAACGCAAGTTCTGGAACGGGCCTAGGCGTGTCCGCTACTCAATGAAACTGATGCGATTCGATGAAAGCAGCGTGACGTGGGTCTTTGCGCAGCAGGGTGTGTCGCGCCTGCTGGTGGCGTTCAAGTTCTTCCTGCTGGCGCGCTTGCTGGGACCCCATTCGATCGGCCTGATCGCAGCGTGCCTGATGGCCTTGTCGATAGCTGAGTCGTTGACCGAGATGGGAATGAGCCATGCGTTGATCCAGCGGCGGGAGCTACTGGATCAACGCGGCCTTGACGCACTGTGGACGGCAACCGCACTGCGAGGCTTTTTTCTGAGCGTTGTGCTGTTTGCTTCATCCGGTCTGATTGGACGGTTGATGAATATCCCGGAGGGCACCACCGTTTTGCAGATGGTCGCACTGGTGCCATTCGCCAGGTGCATAGCCAGCGTGCGTGTCGTCATCGCGCAGCGGGACCGGCGGTTCCGTACGGTCGCTTTGTTGACGAGTAGCTTTGTGATGGCCGATTTCGTTATGTCCGCCGTCGCCGCGCTGGCTTATCGCGAGGTGGTGTGGGTTCTCGCGGCCTTGCCGTTATCGGAGTTTCTGAAGGCTATCGCCTCACACATTGTGTTCAAGTCCAGACCTCGATTGAATTTTGACGCCAAGCCGCTGGGCGAGGTGATGGAATTCGGCCGCTGGGTTTGGGCGAGCAGCTTGCTCACCATCATTGTGAATCAGTTGGACCGGATTATTACGGTCAAGACATTTGGCGTACAGGTTCTGGGGTTGTACCAGACAGCAAGCCGTCTCGCACAATTTGGTGTGGCTGATTTCGGCATCGCGATGAGTCAGTACCTTTTCCCGAACTTTTCCGAGTTAGCGCGTCAGGACAAAAGCCGCGCGGCGCACTACGCATTGGCACTGTTTAGTCAGTTGGGAACGATCGCGCTCGTGGTCGCAACATTTCTCTGCGTGGCCGCGCGCGACATTATCCATCTGACTCTGGGGGGGCAATGGAGCGGCGCGGTCCCGTTTTTCCGTATTTTTGTTTATCTGATGGCGGCCGGTGTTCTGGTCGGCTTGCTGACTTCCTATTTGCGCGGTACAGGAAGGCCGAGCCGGGTCACTCGCGGAACGCTCGTGCAGTTGGTGTGCCTGTTGGTTTCGTCGGCGATTCTGGTGCCTTGGCTCGGGGCAATTGGTGTTGCATTTGCCGCGACGATCTCGGTTTTCGCCTGCACCGCGTTGATGCTCTGGGACGTTCTTGCGGATGACCGAGACCAGATCCGGGAGCTATTGCCGCTCGTTACGGAGGGGATGCCGGTGGCTGTCCTGATCGTGGTTCTGGACCGGGTGCTCGCGACGCTTCCGTATCATGCGGTGGGACTTGCGCTCGTTTGCGCGATTGCATTGGTGCTGCCATTTCAGCGGCTGCGTGCTGGAATTTTACTGTCCGTCTAGAGAGAGATTGTTATGCGCATCATGCACGTGGTGTTGACGCCGCGGCATTCCGGAGCCGAAATGCTTGCTGCTACGTTGGCGGAAGTACACACGGCCGCGAAAGTCGGTGCAACCGGCGTCATCGGGATCAACCCGTGCGAGGAGCCCTTTGAGCAGGTCTGGTCCAAACTGGAAGCAGTGGGCGTCTGGTGCGCAGCACCTGAACGATTGCTCGGGCGTGTGGGACGGCTTCGCTTCATTCGCGCTGCACTACGCGATTTTTGTCCTGACGTCGTTGTCGCGCACTCGGTTATCCCGGCGGCATACGCTCGCCTTGCGACGAAACTGACCGCGTCGGCCATTCCGGTCATCACTGTCATGCACGCAGCTACCAATGACGACTACGCGGGCGGTCTTCTCCGACTGAGTGAACGCATTCTTAAGCAGGATGCCGCGGCCGTGGTCACCGTCACCGAGACCGCTGCATACAATTATCGCTTGCGATGTGGTTCGCCGAGCCGGTTGTTGACAATCCCGAACGGCACGCAGCTCGATCGTTTCGCTTTCGATGCCGAGACGAGGCGACGGTTGCGGGCCGAATTCAAGGTCGACGACAATGTGTCCGTGGTGCTTCAGGTGGGGCGTCTGTCGTCGGTGAAGAACCAGGCCGCTAGCATACTGGCGTTGAAGGATATGCTTCACGCTGGTCGGACAGCCGAACTATGGCTGGCTGGATTGACCGAAGATCCCGCTTACGGCGACATGCTGAAACGATGGGTAGAGCAACACCATTTGACGGACAAGGTGCGGTTTCTGGGCAGCCGCGCGGACGTTCCAGCGTTGCTTTGCGCAGCGGATGTGTACGTCATGCCTTCCGAGCGCGAGGCCCACAGTGTCGCGATGATCGAGGCGCTCGCGAGCGGCGTGCCCATTGTCGCGTCGACCCTTCCCGTATTTGAGTTTGCTGCACGTTTCTCCGGCGTCGTGACAGTCGATCCGGCAAATCACAAAGATTATGCGGCGTCAATCACCTCGTTGCTCACGCAAGCGCGGAATCGCCACTCGCGTGATTTGAGTGCCTATTCGATTGTGCATGTGGCTCAACGTTATGCCACGTTATTTGGTGAGGTCATATTGCGTCCGCGATTGAGCGCCGGCCCGGCTCGGCCCGGGAGGGTGTGACATGGCGCGGTTGCTGCTGGTCGAACCCGAGGCAACGGGGCACCGTATGGTGCTGTATGTCCGCCTGATAGCTCAAGAGGCGCTGCGGCGGGGATGGAAAGTTACGCTAACGACGACGGAGTCAGCACTTGCGCATTCTGCGACACAAGCCGTGATGTCGGCGTCGGCATCGGGGCTGGGCGTTATAAAAATGCCGGAAATTCCGCGGGAAAACCGATATGGAAAGCTGAAATTATTGCGTGGTCAGCACGCTTACCTGCGGGCTTTTGAGCAGGCCTATCAAACGTATAGCAAGACGAATGCAGTTGATTTTGTGTACGTCCCTTACTTCAATTATATCGACAAGATTGTCGGATTGCGCGGGTCGCCGTTTGGGGCGACACCGTTCGGTGGCATGATTCTCGCCGCGAAGTTTCATCATCATGCATGCGGTATAGCCGGATCGCGCGACAAGATGGATGTTGTCAATCGAATGTTGTTCCGGAGATTGCTGAGCGTTCGGGCGATGGCGGTCGCGACGACGATAGATGAGCCGTTGCAGAAATACGTGGCACAGAACATGCCGGCATTGGCGCCGAGGCTCAGATATGTGCCGGACGTGTCGTTCATCGGCAAACCTGCACAAAGGCAGGCTGCCCGGCAGGCTTTGGGGCTGGAAGATGACCACTTTGTGATCGCCTCCTACGGGTCGCTCAGCCCCCGCAAAGGCCTCGCCCGGCTGCTGAGTATGTTTTCCGCGGTGGACATCCCCGCGCACTTCAGGCTTGTGCTTGCCGGTGCACAAGATGCTGAAGCCGCGCGTCTTATCCAGACTTTCAAGTCGGAAATTGGGGCGCGCTGGTCGCAGGTGGTGGAACTGAACAGATTCTGTACGGAGCAGGAAGAGGGCTGGGCATTCGCCGCAGCCGACGCAATGTGGCTATGCTACGAGAACTTTAGTGGCATGAGTGGCGTATTGATTCAGTCGGCCCAAGCCGGTGTGCCGGTGATCACCTCGAATTACGGCCTCATCGAACACAATCGACAAAAACATTCGCTTGGCCTTCGGTGGGATGACTTTCTTCTCGCACCGCCGCCGGCGCCGCGCTTTGATTGGGCAAAACTGGAAGCGATGGTGCATTCAATCAAGGGATCGTCTTCGCTGGGCCAATTTGCACTTCAGCACAGTCCAAAAAATTTCGGATGCAATGTAATGGATGCCATCGAGCACGTTCATCAAGTACGGGACACTCATGACTATCGTTAACTTGACACGCGTAAAGCACGGCACACGCGGTGGGTCATCACCTGCCATGCTTCAATCGGGCGAGAGCGGTGGCTCGAACAAGCGCCCCCGGGTCGCTATCGTGTACCACTTTTTCCCCCACTACCGTAAGGGTATTCTCGATGCGATCGGCCGGGACGACTTTAACCTGACGTTTTTCGGCGACCCAGTGGTGTGCTATCAGGGTATCCCGTCATTGCGTTTCGACGCCAATACGGATTTCAGACCCGCAGCGGTCAAGGTCGTCAATAACATCTCGTTTCAGTGGGCCGCGGTACGCGCCGCGCTATCGAGAGAGTTCGACGTGTTGGTGCTGCTTGCCAATCCGAATTTCCTGACTACCTGGCTGGCCGCAGCAATCGGACGTATGACCGGCAAGCGTGTACTTTTTTGGGGGCATGGCTTTCTCTCGGCGGACCGATCCTTGAAGAACCACATCAGGCGTGTGTTCTTTTCGCTCGGGCATGCGCAGTATCTGTATGGCTACCGGGCAAAATGCATTGCGGAGAATTTTGGATTTCGTTCCAGGAACCTCTACGTGGGGTTCAACAGTCTGGATTATCAGTCACAGTTGCGTACCCGCCGCGCATTACTGGAACGTCCGGAGAAGGGTCGGCAGCCCTCGGAAATCCGCATTCTCGGCGTTTCCAGACTGACGGACAAATGCGAATACGACGTTTTGATGCGTGCGGTGTCGCTGGCGCTAGAAACGTCGGAACTGCAATTCAAGCTGACGTTGATCGGGGGAGGCCCGGCTGAGAGTGGGCTTAGAGCGCTTGCTGCGCAGTTGAAGCTGGACATCGATTTCGTCGGCGAGTTGTATGACGAAGAGGCCGTAGCCGCTTATATATTCTATGCCGACGTTGTGGTCTCGCCTGGAAAAGTTGGCTTGACCGCCATGCATGCGCTCATGTTCGGGACACCGGTTATCAGCCACTCGGACATGGATCGCCAAATGCCCGAGGCGGAGGCAGTCGCACCCGGATTCTCAGGCATGTTGTTTCAACACGGCGACGTAGCCGAGTTATCGCAGTGCCTGATTTCAATTCCTAACGTATTCTGCGACCGGCGCCAGACTCGGAAGAACTGCTTCAGGGTTGTCGACGAAATATACAACCCACATAGGCAATGTGAAGTGCTTTCGGATGCAATTCGCGGAAAAGCGGCCGGCCCCGGCAATGACATGCAGGTCCTCTATGGAGATGGGTATGAAGGCCGATCTTAGGGCCGCCATGCGTAGCGCCAGAAGACTGTTCTGGCGGAAAATGCTCAGGCTCAACGACGTTCACTCCACGGTGCTATTCGGCGGATATGGCGATATCAGCCGGGATTTCCATGCAGGCGAATATGTTTACGTAGGGCCTGGCTGCCGGATCAACCCAGGGGTTCGTGTAGGTAGTTATTCGATGTTGGGGCCTAACGTGCAGATTGTGGGCAACGACCATATCTTCGATCTTCCTGGCGTTCCGATCATTTTCAGCGGCAGACCTCCCTTTCGCCCGACGCATATCGGCAAGGATGTCTGGATTGGCGCCGGTGCGACCATTCTTTGTGGAATCACCATTGGCGATGGTGCGGTTGTCGCATCCGGCGCGGTTGTTACTCGAGATATCGAACCGTTCACCGTGGTGGGTGGCGTCCCGGCTCGTCTGATCAAGCGTCGCTTTGCAATTTCGAGGGATGAGTCGATACACAAAAAAATGCTCGAAGCACCCGTTGCCGGCGGGAGTTATTGTGCACCCGTTGCAGTTCAGCAAGAGGCCTGAACGATGATACTGCAACGTGTGGACTCCAAGGTTGCTCCTTCCTTCTCGCTGAAAAATCGCCTGGCACGCGTACTGTGGGGCGTCGCCTACGTGCTGCTTTTTCTGCCTACGCCGCGGCCTTGTCATGCTTGGCGGCGAGTTGTTTTGAGAGCCTTCGGTGCGCAAGTCGGCACGGGCGCACACATTTATCCGAGGGTCAGGATCTGGGCGCCCTGGAACCTTTCGGTTGGGGCACTGGCCGGCGTTGCAAATGGTGTCACGCTCTACTCGATGGAAAGGATTGTTTTGGGGGAACGCTGCGTGATTTCTCAGGGTGCACATCTGTGCACCGGCAGTCACGATTTCAATGACCCTATGTTTCAACTCACGGCGGAGCCGATTTCCATCGGGCGCGACGCGTGGATTTGCGCTGAGGCGTTTGTGTGTCCGGGCGTGGCGGTTGCCGACGGTGTGGTGGTGGGTGCGCGGTCGGTGGTCACCCGTAGTCTTCGCGAGAGCTGGACGGTATACGCAGGCATGCCTGCGAAAAAGATCGCCACTCGAACTCGATCTGGAGAAATGCAATGAGCGGTGTCTCGGTTCTCATTCTGACAAAGAACGAAGAAAAGGATCTTCCAGGCTGCCTGGAGAGTGTCATTGAATGGTGCGATGACATTCACGTATACGATTCTCACAGCACCGATCGTACGGTTGAGCTTGCCAAGCTGCTGGGTGCGCAGATTACATCGAGAGAGTTTGATAACTGGGCCAGTCACCAGAATTGGGGCTTGGCCAACATCAAATTCAAGCACGACTGGGTGCTTTATGTCGACGCAGACGAACGTGTAACTGAGGATCTGGCCCGAGCGGTCCGCGAGTTGGTGTCGAGCGCTACCGATTGCGTTGCCTTCGAGGTACAGCGTCGCGATTTCTTTAGCGAGCGCTGGCTAAAACACGTTCAGGTGTCGCCTTACTATGTTCGCCTGTTCAAGCCGGCCTACATTCGGTACGAGCGAATGGTGAATCCTGTCACCGTGGTCAATGGCAAGACGGGCAGGATTGGCGGGTATCTCGACCATCATCCATTCAGCAAGGGCGTTTCGCATTGGTTGGCGCGGCACAATTCGTATAGCTCGCTAGAGGCGGATCAGTTTCTGCTGAACGCGAGCAAGGGCGAGAAATTTAAATTGTCGAAAGCGTTGCTGGCCGAGGATTTTCAGGTGCGTCGCTATCATCAGAAGGGCTTGTTCTACAAGGTTCCGCTGCGTCCGCTTGTCAAATTCTTTGTGTTGTACGGCGTTCGAAGGGGGTTTCTGGACGGGCGGCCTGGATTCGTTTATGCCGTGCTGCAATCCATCTACGAGTACTTCATCGTATTGAAGGTGCAGGAGCGTTTGAAGGCTCCGAAAGCATGAAACGTGCACTTGTCCAGTCCAGTCCAGCCACTGCCGATCGGCGGCCCTCCAGAAAGGTTCTGATCTATGGTCTTAACTATGCGCCCGAACTTACTGGCATCGGAAAGTACAGTGCCGAGATGGCGGAATCTTTGGCCGATGCGGGGTACCAGGTGCGCGTGGTCTGTGCACCGCCCTACTATCCGGAGTGGCGGATTGGCGCCGGTCATTCGGCTTGGCGTTATCGCACTGAAGAACTTGCGGCTGTGCGTATCCAGCGTGCGCCAGTATGGGTGCCTAGTCGTCCCGGTGGGTTGAAGCGCCTTCTGCATCTCGCCAGCTTTGCAATTGCGAGTATGCCGACCGTATTTGCGCAGTTGTTCTGGCGCCCCGACATTGTGATCGCGGTTGCACCGAGCTTGATGAACATCCCGGCTGCGTTGATGTTCGGCAAGTTGGCGAGAGCGCGCACGTGGCTGCACATTCAGGACTATGAAGTCGACGCCGCTTTCGAACTCGGGCTGCTGAAGGGTAAGCGCTTGAGAAAGCTTGCTCTAGGTGTGGAAAGTTGGCTGATGCGGCGCTTCGATGTGGTGTCGACCATTTCCGCAAAAATGATCGAGCACGGGCGCAGGAAAGGCGTGGCTACGCCGCGATTGTTTGCGCTGCCCAATTGGGTTGATGTGAACATCATCTTTCCGTTGGAGCGTCCCAGTTCGTATCGCGCAGCGTTGAATATTCCCAAGGAATCGATCGTTGTTCTGTATTCGGGGAATATGGGCGCAAAGCAGGGTATCGAAGTGCTGGCTCAGGCAGCGGCGGCGCTTGCATATCGACTGGACATCCATTTCGTGCTTTGCGGGGATGGACCATGCAAGGCCAGTCTGGTTGAGCAATGCGCGCATCTGGCTAACTGCACGTTTCTTTCGCTACAGCCTTTGGAAAAACTGAATGATTTGCTCAATGTGGCGGATATTCACGTTCTGCCGCAGCGCGCGGATGCGGCTGATCTGGTTATGCCTTCAAAATTGACGGGCATGCTCGCGAGCGGGCGCGCGATCATCGCTATGGCGCGTGCGGGAACTGAACTCTTTGATGTGGTTTCCGCGCGTGGCGTGACGGTGCCACCAGAGGATGTCGAGGCGCTGGTGGTGGCGATCGAGAAGCTTGCGGATGATGAGGGTATGCGGCGTAGGCTGGGTGCTGCTGCGCGCTTTTATGCTGAGACGGAACTGTCGCGGCGTGCTGTGATTGAGCGTCTTGATGGCAGGTTTCAGGTGCTGTGTGATCGGGTGAGGGAGGGATCGGTTTTTACTTGAAGATGTCCGATTACCGCCTCGGGGGCTATTCGCACAATAAATCTGACCTCTTAATTTATCTGTCGGTCATCAAAGATTGGTAAACACGATGTGCTCGGGAGGCCACTGTCAACGGGACAGTGGCGCCCATCTCTCTTCAACTGCGCCTTCTCTTCGACCTGCTCAGGGAGCATTATGCGGTATCCCATCCTAAGTGCTATTGCTGCCGGGGCGTCGATTTCAGTCGCTATGGCTACATATGCGTCCTCGCAATCCGAGCCGATTGGCATGTTCCGCGCAGATTCACTCGTAAATTCAGAATTTACATTGATGACACCGATGAGATTTGGTGCACTGGGAGATGGCTCCAATGATGACACTGCAGCCCTGAACCGAATGTATGCCGCGGCACGGAAAGCGCATCAGAGCGTTTTTCTCCGCGGCCGCGAATACCATGTAACGGGTCAGATCGACGCGCGCGGTGTGTCCACATTGGGGGAAGGTGCGACGCTCAGTTTTGCGCTCAATAGTTCGAAAACTCCGATGGCTTTTTTTTGGGGCGGAACAGATTCTTTTGTGACAGAGGTAAATTTTCAACTTTCGAACAGCGGGGCGGCGGCGATGCAAGGCGTTTTAAATTCGGTAAATGACGTTACCAATCAACGCTTCTATCGCAATCGTGTCGTGTGTGCTGCGACGGACAAGTCCGGGGTTAAGTCGAACATCTACGGATTATGGATGACAGGGACGGGACTCGACGGCGTGTCCATCAGCGATAATCGATTCGAGAATTGTACATACGGTGCTCAAATCAATAACCAGAATGGTATGTCGCAAAGCGTTCGCACCAACCCATTGGGCAAGCCGTCATCGCACATTAATATTTCAAATAATACGTTCATCGACGCGACGCTGGGTATCAATACTCCGCATATTTTTGTGTCGGACGTTGTGATCGCTGATAACACGATCGAGCCGAAAAATCTTCGTCTTGACCTTCCACTCAACGTAGCTCATGTCAGCCGGCTCTCCATTTCGGGTAACGTGGTGACCTCAAATGCATCGAGTGCCAATGGAACGCTTCATGTTGAAGATGCGAGTGGTGCCGTGACCATAACGGGAAACGTGATCACAGTGAAGGGAAAAAACAATGGGATTGAGGTTGGTGTCCGGCCGAGTGTCAGTCATGACGTTGAACAATCAAACCGGATGACCATCACCGGGAATCATGTAGCAGGGCCCGGAGCTGATGCTGTTGAAACGGTTGGAATTCTCTTGCCGGATAGGGGCACCGTAAACACTACTATTTCGGGTAACTACGTTGCCAATTTTGCACGATGCGTCGATTCCGTTGATGTTTCAAATATCAGTGGGAACACACTAGCCCACTGCGTCACTCCTATCGCAGGTGCGAAGAGTCCACTTTATCCAAATATGGTCAGCGAATAGCGATAGTTGGTTTAGCGACGGCGTGTCGGGCCCGCGACAACGCGGCGGGTGCCTCAGCGCGCCGGCGCGTTGTTGCGGACACGAACGCCATAGTTAACACTCCAGTCATGCCAGAGCCTCCGATTGGCTGAGAGAAAAGTGCTGTCACGAGAAGCGGAAAGCATATGACAACCTTCGGGTTGAACGCTCGTGCGGCTGGACGGATACCCGAAAGAACTAATGCTTGACATGCAAACCCGATTACTCCGATCGCCGTGATTGCAGCTAGCAAGCATATGCTATCTCCGGCACGCTTCTCACTGAATAGACCTGTGCCCACGGGGTTGATCCAAATGGATTCAATGCCTCTGTCTATGGCATCGGAGCGATCCGTGACAGATGAACCGTGCGTCTCCAGCTTGTCGGCGAGGCCCACGGCCGGTGTGAACACCAGTGCTGCCGCCGCGACTATTGCAAAGCCGCCGAAAAGGATGAGACGCGCGATGCTTACGCGACGTTGGGTGATGTACACGAGTCCCGCGGTAAGTGGCAAGAGAACAAGTCCAAGGGTAGAAAGACTGGCCACTGTACCTGCGGTTAAACCGATCAAGACGAATTTTGAACGTCGTGTGAAACACTCATATGCAAAACATAGTACTGAAACCGCTTGATATATGCCAGCTTCCCGGAAAAAATTCGAATACCGATTTAATACTGATCCACCAGCTGAAGTAAAGACGCTGTACATCATCGAAAACGGAAAATATACGGCGCCGGTGGTCACTTGCTGCCCCCCTGTTGCCGAAATAGTTGCTGCGTCATAACCCTTGACCCGGAGAGAGAAGAGCAACAGTGGGTCTAGTCCAAAAATTTGCGAGAGGGTAAAGGTAATAATACTTGACCAGCCAAGCAGAGCTAAAATCATAGTAAAAATTCGAAAAAACGTTCTGTTTTCATTTTCTTCGATCAAGAATACTGCATAGCAGATGGTAATCGTCACGCTTGACAAAAAGTCTTTCGCCAAAAGCATAGTATCGGACCCTTGAACAATTCCCAATGGCAATTCGTAGAGCCAATATAGAACAATGATTGATACAGTAAACAGGATATCCCGGCGGTTGGCTTTCAAAATTATACGTTCATGGCATCCTCTCAATGCCAGATACCCTCCCACAAGCGCGACGCTCAGAATCATCGCAATAGGGGCGTATTCTTGGCCGAGTGCTGCGGGGCGCATCAGGAACGTATTCATGACTAGTGCTGTGCTGAACAACGTCATGAGTGAAATTTTTTTCATAATCTGGCCAAGTATCCGACGCTGGTGTAGAAAACAGTCTATTTTTTGCCCGTATGACGTCCTCGTAGCGGGCAGTTGACGGGATCTGGGTGTTAAACAACTACCACGGCGCTCTATACAATTTCGCAGCCGCATTCCCACCGACCCCAGAATCTTGCCGTGCGGCAAGATCCTCCTCGAAACCCGCTACCGAAGATCCAGACACGCTGCCGTTGCCAGGCTGCCCGATTTTTCCCAATTCACTACTGCGCCGCGATGTCAGCTTCCCCGGCGATATTCCGCCTCTCCCCCCCGACCCCGGCAACGACAACCCCTCCATCGCCGCGAGCCCAAAACCCTTCGTCTGATGCGCCTCATCCGTCTTGCGAGGCTGACTCTCAAAGTGAGCCGAATACGAATCCCCGTAATCCTGTGGCGCTCCGTACAGCGAAGTCATCCGCATGCTTTGGGAAGGCTTTGCATTGCGCGCCTGGTCTCCATACGCAGACGCGTGACCTCGGTTCGAGCCCGCAGTGTCGTCATCCGACGAGTAGGTCGCGTTGTAGTCCGGTGGCGACCCGAGCAAAGGATTCAAATATGTATCTGAATTCGATTGCGCACCGCGCTGCGAACTGCCGTGTAAATATTGAGCACGCATCGAGCTCAGGCTACTTTGCGCACCTGCCGGTGAACACATGACAACAACCGCGGTAACTGCGATCGCGGCAATCCGAAGAACTTTTACAAAACAGGTATTCATATGAGGGCCTGGTGCCGACGTTGCCCAGCAGCACAGACGTAATGGTCCTGATCCTCACCCGAATCAGGGCTTATCTGTTACCGGGGAATCGAGTGAGCCGCATCGCGCCCAATCGTGTAGTACGTCCAACCGCTATCGCGCATCACGTTGGGGTCATACAGGTTGCGTCCGTCGAATATGACCGCGTCACTGAGTGCCTCTTTTACCTGGCCGAAATCGGGGCTGCGAAATTCCTTCCACTCGGTCAGAATCACCAGCGCATCCGCGTTCCGAAGCGCAACGTCACGCTCTTTTGCAAACGTCACATACTCAAAGTCGTCGGGGCCGAGATCATCCGCCAGAAGCCGCCGTGCTTCGTCAAGCGCAACGGGGTCGTACACGCTGACCGACGCTTTACTGCTAATCAACGCAGCAATCAGTTGCCGGCTAGTTGCCGCCCGCATATCGTCGGTGTTCGGTTTGAAAGCAAGGCCCCAGATGGCAAAGTGTTTGCCTTCGAGCGCGTTACTGAAATGCCGCTTGATCTTGTCGAGCAGCACCGTTTTTTGCAGGGAGTTCACATACTCGACTGAAGCCAGAACATTCAGCTCCGCGCCGTATTCGTTAGCGGTATGCATCAATGCCTGCACGTCTTTTGGAAAACAGGAACCGCCGTAGCCGCAGCCGGCATACAGAAAACTGTAGCCGATGCGCGGATCAGAACCAATCCCGCGCCGCACATGTTCGATATCAGCCCCAACGCGATCCGCCAAATTGGCGAGCTCATTGATGAAGGAGATTCGTGTGGCAAGCATTGCATTGGCCGCGTATTTGGTGAACTCGGCCGATCGCACGTCCATACACAGGGTGCGCTGATGATTGCGGTTAAACGGTGCGTAAAGCTGTTCCATCAGGCTCTTCGCACGTAGTCCCGGAACATCGGAGTCGTATCCCAACACAATACGATCTGGACGCATGAAATCCTCGACAGCAGCGCCTTCCTTAAGAAATTCGGGGTTCGAGACCACAGCGAATTCCGCATCATGGCCGCGCAGCGCCAGTTCTTCAGCGATAGCCTCGCGCACTTTGTCGGCGGTACCCACGGGTACGGTCGATTTATCTACAACTACCTTGAAAGAGTGCATGTACTTGCCGATGCTGCGCGCGGCAGCGAGCACGTACTTCAAGTCTGCGGAGCCGTCCTCGTCAGGGGGCGTTCCCACTGCGATGAACTGAATTTCGCCGTGTGCTACGCCCTTCGCGACATCGGTGGAGAACGTCAGTCGGCCTGCGTCGCGATTGCGCGCGATTACATCCGCTAGACCAGGTTCGTAAATTGGCACACCACCATTGTTAAGCTCATCAATCTTCGTTGCATCGACATCAAGACACAGCACATCGTTACCCAATTCCGCGAGGCAAGCTCCGGTGACAAGACCGACATAACCGGTTCCGACGATAGTGACTTTCATGGATTCTCGCGCGCGTTGAAGGTAGAAATATCTGTGGGCCGTCATGCAAACGCCCGCTTGATCGACTGGTCCGAAGGCGTAAGGGTCCGACGAGCTTGCATCTTTACTCGGCAGACACGTTTTTGGGAATTTATGGCGTTAGCCGACAAGGTAATTTCTTTTTCTGTCAAGATTTGATCGGCATGATGGGTTTGACGGAAGCGCGGAAATAGAAATGCAGAAGGCGGCGGATAAGGTCCCGCAATTGTCGGATTGGGCTCAATCATCCAACGTATGCTTCCCGGCAGAAGGCATCGACACACCATTCTTTATCGATTAATTTCTGCTGAATTTCTATGCTTCCAACTGATATGTTCTTGAATGTCGTCGATGCGACGCCGCTGGTTGCCATCGATCTTGTCATTGAGAACGACGAAGGCAGTTATCTTCTCGGGCGCCGCGTCAACAGACCCGCGCAAGGCTTCTGGTTTGTGCCCGGCGGGCGCATTCGCAAGAACGAACATCTTGACGACGCATTTCGCCGGATTGCGAGGGAAGAACTGGGTCTCACCGATCTTAAACGTGCCGACGCCGATCTCCTTGGCATCTACGAACATCTATACGAAGACAATTTTAGTGGACGGTCGGGTATCTCGACTCATTATGTGGTGCTCGGGTACAAGCTGCGCGGCGCGATTGAACTCGAACGCCTTCCTGATCTGCAGCACGCGGCGTACCGATGGGCCACAAAAGAAGAGATCACGGCAGACGCGGAAGTTCATCTGAACACCCAGGCCTATTTCAGTGATCGCGAGAACCACCAAGCAAGGAATGGTTGATGACGGGGAATGAAATCATCCAGAAGTCGGCTGCGCTACGCGGTCAGGGAAAATATCAGGAAGCGATTGATCTCATCGAGACGAATCTTCCGGACATAGAGATGCATATCCAACTCGATGCTCGCTTTGAAGCGTTTCGGGCCGCAGTGGAAGGCGGCAATGCCAAGATGGCGCACGAGTATGCAGCAACTATTGCAGCCGACGAGCCGGGTCAACCGTGCACGCTGAGCGTGACGCTAATCAATGACGAATTAACGTGGTCCGCTGAAAAATAGTGCATTCCGCCAACATGTTAGTCCATTCCGTCATGGGCATTCCGCTGTGCGGTAATCTGGATATAATGGACCGCATTTAAAATAGATTTTGGTCAGCGCCGTGAAGATTCCGCAGAAGGCGCCGCGTCACGCATTTCAATTTTCCTTCGTGGCTCAAGACGGATTCGTCGCATTAAGACGGGCAGGACAAGCCAGGGCGATATGCGAGAATAGTCTATTAAACAAACGGGCAAAATTGCTGGGCGGTAGACAGCCGGCTGTTGCCGGAACATTGTGGCTGTCCTTTCTTGATCATGTGCATTAATTCGATGCCATTCAGATGGCATGCGCACAGTTGAAATCCTTGAATCCGAGCGTCGCTCGGGTTCGGCGTTTGATGGCCCGATGGTCTTGCTCCACGATGTTCTTCAAATACTTGATCTGACGAACGTTGATGTCTTGGTCGAGATTCCAATATCACCGGTTTCGAGAATCGGCAAATCGGCACGTTCAGGATCTGACTATGAGAATTACCGCCCTGTCGGCAGGGCGGCAGGACGCATATGAACGGAGCGGGCGCGTGCCTGCTCAATCATCATTTACGAATGATTGTCGAACGCCGACTGTTGTAGGCGAAAGTGGCA